>Ga0114998_10002054_pt1 | contig 15443 bp, 20 predicted proteins | sample ArcticOcean_MG_C_5_FD_87044 | JGI IMG/M metagenome (GOLD analysis project Ga0114998, IMG submission 87044) | Marine microbial communities from western Arctic Ocean - ArcticOcean_MG_CB4_138 | ecosystem: Environmental > Aquatic > Marine > Oceanic | place: Arctic Ocean: Canada Basin | collected...
CTTAATACGGAAATTCTGTCTGAAGAAATTCCATAAGTCATTAAATAATCTTTTGCTGAATTGGCTCTTCTTTCACCTAATGCTAAGTTATACTCTCTTGTACCTCTTTCATCAGCATGACCTTCTAAGACAATTGTTATTTTAGAATTTTTTCTCATCCAAGATGCTTGTTTTCTTAGAGTTTCTCTTGATGCAGTTGTTAAAACTGTTTCATTAGTTGCAAAGAAAACTCTATCTTTAACACCGCTAGCTAAGTACTCGACAGAATCTTTTCCCGTGTAAACATCACCTTGTGTTTGTCCTATTTTTTTTTGTGTTGCACAAGCTGTTAATACTAAACTTGCTACTATTACTAAAAATACATTCTTTAAAATTTTACTTAAGTTCATTTTTACTCCTTAATCCTTAATTGAATTACTTACCTTTTCACAACTGATTAGATGTTTCAAGGTAAAAAATCAACCTAAATCATTATTAATTGGTTAATAGTGATGACCATGATGGGTCAGAAGCATCTGTTTCAGTACCGACCATTTTTTCATTGTACCCTGTTAAGTCGATTGACCATAATTTTGCTGAAAAACCCTCTCCTTTTGAGTTAGTCTTCGTTTCTCTATAAAAAATTAAAACTCTTCCATTGGGAGACCAAGATGGTGCTTCTTGATAAAAATTTTCAGTTAGTAATCTTTCACCCGTTCCATCAGTTCTCATAACTCCAATATAAAACTTACCTTTATGTAGTTTTGTAAATGCAATTAGATCCCCTCTTGGTGACCATACAGGGGTTCCATATAAACCATTTCCAAATGAAATTCTTTTTACATTTTTTCCACTACTATTCATTACATAGATTTGTTGGTAGCCACTTCTATCAGAGTTAAAGGTGATGTATTTTCCATTAGGAGAGTATGAGGGAGAAGTATCAATTGAAGGATGGTTAGTAATTCTCTCAACAATTCTATTTTCTAAATCCATAGTATATATGTCAGAATTTCCGTCTTGAGCAAAACTCATTATAATTTTTTTACCATCAGGAGAAAATCGTGGTGCAAATGTCATACCTGGGAAGTCACCAACCACTTCTTGCATTCCAGTTTCAATATCTAACAAATATACTCTAGGCAAATTTCTAAAATAAGAAAGATAAGTCACCATTTGATTGGTTGGACTAAATCTCGGAGTTAAAACCAATTCATTTCCAAGCGTTAGAAATTTATTATTAAATCCATCTTGGTCCATTATTGCTAATTTTTTAATTCTATTAGTTTTTGAACCTTCTTCTGAAACATAAATTATTCTTGTATCAAAATAGCCATTTTCACCTGTTAAACGTTCATAAACTTTATCTGTAATAATATGTCCAACTCTTCTCCAGTTACTTGGAACAGTAGTAAATGCCAGTGCCATCATTTCTTTTCCTGCTAATACATCCCAAAGCCTAAACTCAACTCTTAATTTTTCATCTACAAATGTAACCTTGCCAGTTATTAGAGCTTGTGCTTTTATTAAATTCCAATCTTCAAACCTTGGTTTTAAATTTGCAATATCAGGCTTTTGAAGGAATGCATTTTTATTAAGTGGATTAAACAAGCCAGATTGTCTCAGATTATTTTCTACAACCGCAGATATTTCTGATCCAAGGTCCTTTTTTTTTAAAATTTTTTCAAAATTACTTTTTGATTTTTCATCTATAGATAAAGGAGAAACTGCAACTGGAAGAGGGTTCAGATTTCCTCGAGTGATATCAACCTCTATTAAAGCAAAAGCTTTTAGTGGTGATAAAATTAACAATATAAGTAAATATCTAAATAACATTTTATCCTTCCAACATTTCTCTTGCATCAAAGTTTAACTGTAATTCCTTCCACTTCTCATACCCTGTACTAGGAACTCTGAGAGGTTGACAAAGCTTTATAGCTCTTAATGCACTTTCAGCTAAAACTTTATAAAATCCTTGTCCTGGCCTATTCATTCTAGCATGGTCAAGAATTTCTGATCTTATAATAGAACCATCTGGTTTTAATTGTAACTTAATTCTAACTAATAAATTTTCATTATATGGTAATCCCAATGGAATGCTCCAACATCCAAAAATCTGTGCTTTCAAAGCATCTTCTTCACTTAAAGATAGCCCACTAAAGTCGATACTCTTGTCTTGATCTTGTGTTATTTTGTCAGTTTTTTCTTTAGTTAATGCTGTATCAACTTTAGATTTGTCAATTAAAGCTGCAATACTATTTGGATCAAATAGATCTTTTTTTTCAAATTCAGAAACTTGCTTCATTTCAGTTTCTACTTTTTCTGGATTTTGTTTTTCTTCCTTAATTTCTTTGATTTTTTTTATCTTCTCATCAGGTAATGGGATTGCATCTTGCTTTTCCTTTTTAACCATTTTTGGTGGAGCTTGTTCTGACACTATTTTTTTCTTCTTCTCTTTTTCTTTAACTTTTTCAATTATTTTTTTTGCTTTAGGTGCAAACGGAATATTAGTCTTATCAGTAATTTGAATGAGTTCGACTGAAATTATTGGTGGCAAATCAATTGGTTTTTTGGCAAGAAAAGGTAAACTCATGGCTGTAATTATAACAAGCAAAATGTGAAATCCAAAAGAAATAACAATATTTCTATTCACTTTTATTACCTCTCTTTATATGGTTCAGAAATTAATGCTACTTTGGTAAAGCCGGACCCTGACAGCATTCCCATTATTTCTAAAACCCTACCATAGTTTATTGATTTATCTCCTCGAACATAAATTCGAGTATCAGTTCTATTTTTAGATACAGCTAAAATTTTTGCAGTTATTTTATTATATTCTACTTTGGATTCTTGAATAAAAATTTCTCCTTTAGCGTTAATAGATAAGGTCAACGGCTCTAACTCTTCGGGTAGTGTGTCTGCAGAACTCTCTGGCAGATCTACTTGGACACCCACTGTTAATAGAGGTGCCGTTACCATAAAAATTATTAGCAATACCAACATTACATCCACAAAAGGTGTAACATTTATTTCACTCATAGGCTCTTTTGATGAACGGTTGAGTTTAAAAGCCATTTAAATTATTGATAAAAATCTTTTAGAAAAGTTATCTAATTTTTGTGTATATTTTTTAGAGTCATTATTAAATTTATTATAAGCAACAACAGCTGGAATCGCTGCTAATAATCCTAGAGCAGTTGCAAATAAGGCTTCGGCAATACCTGGTGCTACAATTGCTAAACTAGTATTTCTTGAAATTGCAATTGACTGAAATGAATTCATAATACCCCAAACAGTTCCAAATAATCCTATAAAAGGAGCAGTTGAACCAACTGTTGCTAAAAACGTAAAACCTTTATCAATTTTAGACATTTGTTTTTCAATATTAACTTCAAGAATGCTACTTATTCGTTCGTTAAGGTTAGTTTTATTTTTTGCTTTTAATAAAGTTTGCATGGAATCTCTAAATAATGAAGCTGTAGGGTTTTCTAATTTTATTGGCAAACTATTATAGAAAGTTTCTGCTGATTTTGATTTCCAAAACTTTTCTTCAAACTCTTCAGATTCTAGGTTAATCTTTTTAAATAATCTAAATTTTTCAATAATGATTGCCCATGAATAAATAGAGCAACCAATTAGCATAAGTATTACCGATTTTACTACGAAATCTGCTCTAAGAAATAAACTCCATAATGAAAAATCAGTGTTAGATGCAAGTCCTACTGCCTGAGATGTAATATCCGCTTCCATATTTATGATTTCACACTTAAATGTGTCATGAATTTGGCCTTATTAGATATAATTTATTCTTCTAATTTGTATGTTTCGTAATAAAAACTGGCTATCAAGATAGCATCAGCTTTATTTGAGTCTTTTTTTCTTAATAATTGTGAAGAAAAATACGGAAATATCTCTATCGCTTTAGTTCTACTGGCATCTTTTTCAGAATTTATAAGGCCAAAATATTTTTTCCACTTTGCGGGCCTTACAAAATACATGGGTAATTGCATTGCAGAGCATATACCTTTTAAAATTCCAAATGATTGACCAAAATTAAACATACTGGTTACTCCTTGACCAGGCATTGCTGAGACTTGTTCTATAACAACTTTAATTTCCTCTTTATTTAGACTTTTGATTCTTAATGAAATTTCATGATAAATTTGTGCTCCATTAACTTGTCTCTTATTTTTTTTACCTTCTGCCATATTTGGCATTTCTACTACATCAATTATTTTTCCATCTTCAAAAAAGCAAATAGAGCCTGTTATGCCTGGATCAATTCCAATTATAAGCATTAATTATTTCCAAAATTTATATTTGAATAAACATTTTGAACATCATCATCATCTTCAAGTGTTTCTAAAAACTCAATTGCAGTTTCTACTCTATCTTTTGCCACGTCAACACTATTTAAGGGTACCCACTCTATTTCTGTCGAGATAAAATTTGCAATTGTTTTCTCTAAGTTTTTTTTTACATTATAGATTTCACTTATCGCACATTGAATCTCATGATGGTCATCATGTGAAATACATTCCTCAGCCCCTGATTCAATTGCAAGCTCAAGTATCTGTTCATCAGTTATTTCTTTTTTATTAACTTTAATAATTCCCAGTTGGTTAAAATTATGTGACGCCGAACCTTGTGTTCCTAGATTTCCACCATTTTTTACAAATATGGTTCTGATGTTAGAAGCGGTTCTATTTTTGTTATCTGTTAATGCCTCAACAATCACCGCTATCTTGTCTGGACCAAATCCTTCATACCTTATATTCTCATAATTTGTTTCAGTGTTAGCTGATGATTTAGCAATAGCTCTTTCTATATTATCTTTTGGCATGTTAGCTGATTTTGCAGCTTGAATTGCAGATCTTAGTCTCGGATTCATATCAGGATCTTTGTCACCTAATTTTGCTGCTACACTAATTTCTTTTGAGAGTTTTGAGAAAACTTTAGATCTTTGTTTATCTGCCTTACCTTTGGAATGTTTTATACTTGCCCACTTTGAGTGACCTGACATAATAATTAATGAGAATTTTTTAATTCTCCTCCGTATATAAAATTTTCTATATTTTTTGCTAGTCCTGTTTCTACATCACATTCCACAATCACACCACATAAACTAGCCTCTCCAATTGCTGGAAAATGTTTGGTAGATTTTTTTTTTAAGAATCTATTAATTGAATTATCCTTATTCATTCCAATAACAGAGTCATAGTCACCACACATACCTGCATCAGTTTGATACGCAGTACCTCCTCTTAATACTCTTGCATCATTTGTGGGTATGTGAGTGTGAGTGCCAACAACTAATGTCGCTTTACCATCAAAAAAATGTCCAATGGCAGCTTTTTCACTCGTTATTTCTCCATGAAAATCAACTAATAGAAAGTCGTAATCATCTTTTAATTTATATTTTTTTGTAAATTTTTCAGCAGCTTCAAATACATCTTCACATTTTTTCATAAAGACGTTTCCCATTAAGTTAAGTACACCAACTTTCATATTATTTTTAGCTGTAAATATTCCAAATCCTTTGCCAGGAGAGGGCTCAAACAAATTTTTAGGTCTTAGAAGTCTACTTTCTTTTTCAATATGAGACATTGTTTCTTTTTGATCCCACACATGATTTCCTGTTGTAACTACATCTACTCCACAATTAAAAAAATCTTTACATATTTCTTCTGTCAGACCAGTGCCAGAGTCAGCTGCATTTTCACCGTTAACAACTACGAAGTCGATTTTTTTATCTTTTATTTTTGAAAGTAGATTGCTCAAAACCATCGTGCGTCCAGAAATACCAACTACGTCACCTAAAAAAAGTATTTTCATTTCACCAAATATTTATTTGTTATAATATAGTCTAGTTTTTGATCATACATATTTATTGGAACTCTATCTACTTCTTGAACCGAAAGAGCTAAACCCATTGTTATAATTTTTTTCTTTTTAGAAAGTTTTTCAATTAATCGATCATAATATCCACCACCATATCCAAGTCTGTTCAAATTTTTATCAAATGCAACTAAGGGAATCAATAAAACGTCTGGGTAAACTATATTTTGAATTACTGGTTCAGGTATCCCATGTTTATTTATTTTTAATGGGTCAGAAAATGACCATTTACAAAAATCCATCTGAAAATTTTTTTTAATTACTGGTAAGGAAATATTAAATTTCTTTTTTTCTAATTGTTTTAATAATCCTAAATCACTAATTTCAAAATTGACAGGATAGTATCCACCTATAATCTTTTTAGTTATTTTTTCCTTTTTAAAAATTTCTGAAATTTGATTAAAATTGATTTGAATTTTATCTTTATTATTTTTTTCTCTAATTTTAAGAATTTTTTTTCTTAATATGGATTTTAACACAAATCTACTGGACTTGATTTTCTAAATTTGCTTTTTTGACAAAATTTTCAATTTCACTTGTAGTTTCTTCAATTATTTTTTCGTAATCTTTTTTATTCTTTTCAATCTCTTTTTTAAAATCTTCATGATCGTCATATAACTGTTGCATCTCCTCTTCTTTTTTATCTCTATAATTATAAACTAAAGATTTTAATTCTCTAAATTTATCTGACAAACTCTTTAGTTCATTTTTTTTTTGTTCCATTTTTTTTTTAGTTTCAAAATATTCATCCATTATTTGAACTGAGGTAATTAATAAAAGTTTATTCTCACCTATATTTCCCAGATCATTTTTTAAATTAGTAAATTTTTGATTAATATGTGTTAATAATTCCTCTAAATGCTCCTCTTGCCCATCGTCACAGGATAAGAGAAAATTTTTTCCATTAAATTTAATATTTACATTTGCCATTTGTCTATTTCCCCCAATAAAGTATCTGTTTCTTGATTTAATTCATCTATTTTTTCTGAAAATTCTGTCTCTTTTTTTTTTTCTTCTACTTTTTGCTGATTAATATCCTCTAATTTTTGATTAAGAACTTTGTGTTCTATTACTAAATTTTGATACTTTTCTTCTAAATTTTTTTTTTCAATTTCTAATTGATTTTTTTGAGAGCTTAAACTTTCTAAATTAGTCTTCAATATTGGATTCTTTAAATTCAAACTTTTTAATCTATTAAGGGCAAAACTCAGTTTTTTTTCTTTTTCAGTCTCTGTTTTCATATATATATATTTATATTATTAAATTGAGTCTTCTAAGTCTAGATAGGATATTTTGAACAAACTACATAATGATTTATCAAATGCAATAAGGTTTTTGTCAATGGATGCTGTCCAAAAAGCAAACTCAGGCCATCCAGGTATGCCTATGGGTATGGCTGATGTAGCAACAGTTTTATTTAAAAATTTTCTTAAATTTAATCCGAAAAACCCTAACTGGCTTAATCGAGATAGATTTGTTTTATCTGCAGGTCATGGATCTATGCTTCTTTATTCTTTGTTACATTTAACTGGTTACAAAAGTATCTCTTTAAAGGATATTAAAAATTTTAGACAATTAAAATCTATTTGTGCAGGACATCCAGAATATCACCCTGGAACTGGAATTGAAACAACAACAGGTCCACTTGGACAGGGTATTGCTAACTCAGTTGGATTTGCTATTGCAGAGGAAATCTTAAAAAAAAAACTAGGTAAGGAAATAATAAACCACAAAACTTATGTTGTAGCTGGTGATGGCTGCTTAATGGAGGGTATTAGTCATGAGGCAATGAGTTTAGCAGGTCACTTAAAATTAAAAAACCTAGTAATGCTTTTTGATAATAATTCTATATCTATAGATGGGCCAACTAATTTAGCAGTTTCAGATAATTTCAAAATGAGATTTGAAAGTTATGGTTGGGATTATATTCTAGTTAACGGTCATAATGAAAAAGAAATTTTTAAAGCGTTAAAAAAAGTTCAAACCGCAAAAAAACCAACTGTTATTTCATGTAAAACTAAAATTGGTTATGGCTCACCCAATAAGTCAGGTAAGGCTTCTTCACACGGAAGTCCTATGGGTGAAGATGAAATCAAACTAGTTCGACAAGTCCTAGATTGGAAGCATAGACCTTTTGAAATTCCAAAAAATATTTTGAATGAATGGAAAAAAATTGGTTACAAAGGCACTAAGCTTGAGTTTAGTTGGAGCAAAATTTATAAAAGAAGAAAAAAAGCCGTAGATAAAGTGTTAAAAAATAACTTTTCCAAAGCCTTAAAAACTGAAAAACAAAACTCTATTAAAGAAAATAAAAGCTTAGCTTCACGGAAATCTTCTGAATTAATTCTGAATGCTCTTACTAAAGAAAATAATACTTTAATTGGTGGTTCAGCTGATTTAGCTGGATCCAATAATACCAAAACAAAACATCATAATATTATCAAACCTGCTGACTTTGATGGTGATTATATCCACTACGGAGTTAGAGAGCATGCAATGTCTGGAATAATGAATGGTCTTGCACTTCATAGTAAATTTATACCTTATGGTGGTACTTTCTTAATATTTTCAGATTACTGCAAGCCCTCAATTCGTTTGTCAGCATTAATGAGGCAGCGTGTTATTTATGTCATGACACATGATTCAATTGGTTTAGGTGAAGATGGACCAACACATCAACCAATAGAGCAATTATCTGGATTAAGATCTATACCAAACTTAAATGTGTTTAGACCTGCAGATAGAATGGAAACTATTGAATGCTGGGAAATAGCACTAAAAGATTCAGGAACACCAAGTGTATTATCTTTAACTAGACAAAACCTTGATCCTATTAGGAAAAAATATTCACATATAAACAAATGCTCTTTTGGTGCATACGAAGTTTTGAGAACTAATAAAAAAATTAGTTTAACTATACTTGCTAGTGGTTCTGAGGTTAATTTAGCAATTGAGACTAGCCATAAATTAGCCAAAGATAAAATATATGCTAAAGTTATATCAGTACCATGCCAAGATCTTTTTGATTCACAATCGAAATCTTATAAAAAAAAAATTCTTAGTGAAACAAGGTTTAAAGTATCAATTGAAGCAGCATCAACAGATTGCTGGAAAAAATATGTTGGAACTGAAGGATTAACTTTTGGGATTGACGCATTTGGTAAAAGTGCACCATATAAGGAGATTTATAAATATTTTGGACTAACTACTGAAAATATTTCCAAAAAAGCTAAAAATCTAATAAAAAGTTAAATATGACATTAAAAATTGGAATTAATGGAATGGGAAGAATTGGTAGAATGGTAATACGCGCAATTATCGAAAGCCAAAATAAAAATATAGAAATTAAACATATTAATAACCGGTCTAGCTCTGAAGTAAGTTGTGCTTTAATAAAATACGACTCTATTCATGGAAAATTTAATGCAGATTTAAATTTTGATGAACATCACCTAATTATTAATAAAAATAAAATTACATTTTCACAAAAATCAAATATTGAGGATATAGACTGGAAAAAATTTGATGTTGACTATGTTTTTGAATGCACTGGAAAATTTAACTCTAAAGAAAAATTGTTAGCACATATTAAAAATGGAGCAAAAAAAGTTATTGTTTCAGCTCCATGTATAAATGCAGACAAAACAATTGTGTACGGTGTAAATGAAAAAATAATCACAAAAGATGATCAAATAATCTCAGCAGCGTCATGTACGACTAATTGTTTAGCACCAGTTGCTAATGTGTTAAATAAAAATTTTGAAATTGAAAAAGGGTTCATGACTACCATTCATGCTTTTACCAGTGACCAAAGAATTTTAGATAACTCACATAAAGATCCAAGAAGAGCAAGATCAGCTAGTCAGTCAATTGTTCCAACATCTACGGGTGCTTCAAAAGCTATAGGTGAAATTATTCCCTCTTTAAAAGGAAAGCTTGAAGGTGTAGCCATGAGAGTTCCAACACCCAATGTTTCATTGATAGAACTTGTTTTTTGTACAAAAAAAGAAATAACAAAAGAAAAAATTAACGATGCTTTTACTGTTGCTTCTAAAGAACAATCTAAAAGAGTTTTAGAAATTACTAAAGAAAAACTAGTGTCAATCGACTTTAATCATAATTCAGCTTCAGCAATTATTGACTCTTCTTTAACAAGTGTCGTTGGCAAAAATATGGGAAAAATTTCAGCTTGGTATGATAACGAGTGGGGCTTTTCAAATAGAATGTGTGATATTGCTGAATACCTTCATAAGATTTAAATTTCAATGAATAGTATTTTAGACCAGAATCTTGTTTTAAAAGGAAAAAAAGTAATAGTCAGAGTTGACTTAAATGTTCCAATGGAAAATGGATCCATAACAGAAGTGTCACGAATAGTAAAAATTTTACCTACATTAAAATTATTAATCAGGAAAAAAGCTAAAATAATAATATTATCTCATATCGGTCGGCCAAAAGGAAAGGTTGTAAAAGAAATGTCCTTAGAACCTATTTCAAAAAAATTATCTGATATTCTGAATATAGAAATTTTATTTAATAAAAATGAAATTACTGAAAAAACTTTCATTGAAATTAATAAAATTCCTGATGGTTCAATTATGATGATGGAAAATATACGCTTTTATAAAGAGGAAGAAGAAAATGAAGAATTTTTCTCAAAAAAAATTTCTAACCTAGGTGACGTATATGTTAATGATGCTTTTTCTTGCTCTCACAGGGCACACTCTTCAATTGAAGGAATTGCTAAATATATTCCATCCTATTGTGGTTTACAATTTAGTGAAGAAATAAATGCTTTAAGCAAAATAACATCTAAGATTACAAGGCCTGTTACTTGTATTATTGGTGGTTCAAAAATTTCTACAAAGATCAAAATTATCTCAAATTTGATTAAAGATTTTGATAACATAATTATTGTAGGTGGTATGGGCAATGCCCTGCTAAAAAATACAGGAATAAATATAGGTAAATCAGTGTGTGATGATGGTTATAAAGATCTAGTTGAAGAAATATTAAAAAAATCTAAAGATCATAATTGTCAAATATATTATCCACTTGATGTTGTGGTTTCAAAAACACTTGATGGAAATGGAACAATAAAAGAAATTAACGAAATTAGTGATGATGAAATGATATTAGATATTGGACCTAAAACTATCACTTCAATAAGGAATGTAATCAATGAATCGAATACAGTATTATGGAATGGCCCTGCTGGATATTTTGAAAATCCAAACTTCGCTAATGGAACAAAAGAAATTTTAGAGATTATTGCCAATAAAAAGTCTAAAGATAAAATTTATGCTGTTGCTGGTGGAGGAGAAACTGTTGCTGTAATAAATAAGTTTAAAAAATTAGATTCATTTAATTTTGTTTCAACTGCTGGTGGAGCCTTTTTAGAATATCTTGAAGGAAAAGAACTTCCTGGTATAAAAGCTTTAAATTAATATGTCTGAATTAAATAAAATTGCTTTAAAAATTTTATCAAATGGAAAAGGTATCCTTGCGGCTGATGAAAGCACAGGAACTATGACCAAGAGACTTGAGGCTATAAATGTTCCATCATCATCAGAAAATAGGCTTTTATTTAGGGAAACTCTTTTTTCCTCAGAGAGCATGAAAAAATGTATTGGTGGAGTAATTTTATACGACGAAACAATCAGACAAACTACAAATTTAAATAAAACAATACCTGAATTGATTTCTTCTTTTGGAGCTGTGCCTGGAATAAAAGTAGACACTGGTGCAAAAGTTTTAGCAGGATCGCCTGAAGAAAAAATTACAGAAGGTTTAGATAACTTAAGAGATAGACTAAAAGAATACTATAAACTTGGAGCTAGATTTACAAAGTGGAGAGGTGTTTATAACATTTCTAATGGACACCCAAGTAAACTATCAATTAATTCGAATGCACACGCTCTTGCAAGATACTCTGCACTCGTTCAAGAGTGTAAAATGGTTCCTATAGTAGAACCAGAAGTTTTAATGGATGGAAATCATTCAGCAGAAGATTGTTTTGATAAGACCTCAGAAGTTATTAAACAATGTTTTGAAGAATTGATGCTTCACAACGTTGATTTAACTGGAATAATTTTAAAACCAAACATGATTTTACCTGGAAATAAATCTGACAAAAAAATATCAAGTGAAGAAGTTGCTAAACTTACTTTAAAATGTCTTAAAGAAAATGTTCCATCTGATGTACCAGGCATAGCATTTTTATCAGGTGGTCAAACAGAAATTCAAGCGACTGAAAATTTAAATTTAATTAACAAGCACAACGATACAAAATTAATTATGACCTATTCATATGGAAGAGCTTTACAACAAAGTGCGCTCAAGTTTTGGTCAAAAAATATTAAAGATATTCAAGGTACACAAGAAATTTTTAACCATAGAGCCAATATGTGCACACTCGCGGCTCAAGGAAAATGGTCAGCTGAACTTGAAAAAAAATAAGACAAATAAAAGATTTGTTTATTTAATTTCTCCAAATAAGATTGAGAATAATAATTTTTTTACAAATTTAAATTTAGTACTAAGAACACAAAAAGTGAATTTCTTTCAATTAAGATTGAAAAAAGAAACAAATAAAAATAAAATATTGATTGGAAAAAAAATAAAAGCAATTTGTAAAAAAAATAAAGTTAAATTTCTTGTTAATGATGATCCGAAACTAGCTAAGAAACTTAATGCTGATGGCTGTCACCTGGGCCAAAAAGATATGAATATTTTCAATGCAAGGAAGATAATGGGTGATAAAATTATAGGTGTTACTTGCCATAATTCAATAAAATTAGCTAAGAATGCTATTAATGCAGGTGCAGATTATTTAGCATTTGGAGCTTTCTACTCATCAAAAACGAAATTAGTTAAATACAAGGCGGATTTAAAAATACTGAGATGGGCTAAAAAAAATACATCTGCTCCAATTGTAGCTATTGGCGGTATAACACTTAGTAATTATAAAAAACTCTTATTGAATAAAGCTAACTTTTTAGCTATTTCAGGCTACATTTGGAGCAATAAAAAATACAAACCATTAGAGGCGATTAGAAAATTAAAATGAAAATATATGCAAGTGAAATTAGAGTTGGAATGTTGATAGAATACAAGAATGATCTTTGGCAAGTATTAAAAACTCAACATGTAAAACCTGGTAAAGGTGGTGCATTTGCTCAAGTTGAAATGAAAAGTCTAAACAAAAATACAAAATTAAATGAAAGATTTAGATCAAGTGAATCTGTGGAAAAAGCTTCATTAGATGAAACTAAATTTAACTTTCTTTATGAAGATGAGGTGGATTATTATTTTATGGATCCTAAATCTTATGAGCAAATAAATATAAAAAAAGAAGTTATTGGTGAAAAGGGAAAAATGCTAACAGAAAACCTAGAGGTAAGTATAAGTTTTTATAATGATAAACCTTTAATAGTAGAATTACCTAACCATGTAACGTGTACAATTGAAACAACAGATGTGGCTCTTAAAGGTCAAACTGTTTCTTCTTCTTACAAGCCAGCAACTTTAAATAATGGAATTGATATTCAGGTTCCTCCTTTTATTGATAGTGGAGATAAAGTCATAGTTGATACTAGAACTATGGAATACGTTAAAAAGATATAAACCTTATGCAATCAATATCAGCTAACCTTAACATTATGATAAAAGCTGCTGAAAAAGCATCTAGAGCCTTAATTAGAGATTTTGGAGAAATAGAAAAATTACAAGTATCTATTAAAGGACCCACAGATTTCGTGTCGAACGCTGATTTGAAAGCTGAAAAAATAATTATTGAAGAATTAAAAAAAGCTAGACCCTACTACTCTATCATAAGTGAAGAAGATGGATCTGAAATAAACAAAGATAAAAATAATACTTGGATTATTGATCCTATAGATGGTACTACAAATTTTTTACACGGGGTTCCACATTTTGCAATATCAATTGCCTTAAGATCTGGGGACGAAATAGTTTCTGGCTTAATTTATGACCCAATAAAAGATGAAATGTTTTATGCTGAAAAAGATAATGGTGCTTTCTTTAACAATCAAAGGATTAGAGTTTCAAAAAAGAAAGAGCTAAATAGCTGTCTATTTGCGACTGGCGGAATATCGAAAATTGATATTGATTTACCTATAAGAAAATCGGGAAGTGCTGCGCTTGATATCGCATATGTTGCAGCGGGCAGATACGATGGATACTTTCAAAATGACCTAAATTTATGGGATATAGCTGCTGGCATAATAATGGTAAAAGAAGCTGGTGGTATGATTAATGAAATAGACCTTGCTAAAAATAAAAATATACAAATAAGAGCCTTTAGCATGGCAATTAATGATAAAATGCTTGAAAAATTAAAGAACTTTTAATTGTTTTATAAAATTCTTTTGCTATAAGTCACTTTATGAAAAAAGACATACACCCAAACTATCATACAATTAAAGTTGAAATGACTGATGGAACTCAATTTGAAACAAGATCAACTTGGGGAAAAGAAGGAGAAGTTCTAAAATTAGAAATAGATCCAAAATCGCATGCTGCTTGGACTGGTGGTAAACAAAAATTAATGGATAAGGGTCGTGTAAGTAAATTTAATAAAAAGTTTCAAAATTTCAGATCAGAAAAAAAGGATTAAATGTCTAATGTACCATTAATGCCTATGGCGACTGCTGTTTGGCTAGTAGAGAATACAACACTTACATTTAAACAAATTTCAAAGTTCTGCAACTTGCATGAGGTAGAAGTTCAAGGTATTGCTGATGGAGAAGTTGCAAAAGGGATAATGGCATATAATCCAATTATATCTGGTCAACTTACTAGAGAAGAAATTGAGCAATCATCAAACGATACAGATAGAGATTTAAAAATTAGGAATACTGATATTGAAATATCAAGTGAAGATAAAAAAGTTAAAAAATATATACCCTTATCAAAAAGACAGGATAAGCCAGATTCAGCATTGTGGTTGATTAAACAACATTCATTGTTAAAAGACAGCCAAATAGCAAAATTAGTGGGTATAACTAAAGGTTCAGTAACTTCTATTAAAAATAAAAGCTATTGGAATTATAATAATTTAAATCCTAAAGATCCTATTGCATTAGGGCTTTTTGCACAAAAAGATTTGCTAGAAGCTATTGAAAAAGCTGAACGAAGGATAAAGAAAGAAAAAAAAGAAAAAGAAAAAGCTAAGCTAGCTAGAGAAGTATCAAATAATGAATAAATTTAATAGACATCAAAATTTTATAATGATAATTACTCATTTTTTTTAAAGGTATTTATGAAAATAGAAGTTAAAGATAACAATATTGAACAAGCATTAAGGGTTCTTAAAAGAAAACTTCAACGTGATGGGTTTTTTAAAGTAGTTAAACTTAAGAGTGTTTATGAAAAGCCCTCTGAAAAGAAAAAAAGAATTCTTCAAGAAAATATTAAAAGGGTAAAAAAGTTAAATAAACTTAAAAATAGAATTTAAGTATACCGCGGGGTGGAGCAGTCTGGTAGCTCGTCAGGCTCATAACCTGAAGGTCGGCGGTTCAAATCCGTCCCCCGCAACCAATCCC
>Ga0114998_10002055_pt1 | contig 15442 bp, 15 predicted proteins | sample ArcticOcean_MG_C_5_FD_87044 | JGI IMG/M metagenome (GOLD analysis project Ga0114998, IMG submission 87044) | Marine microbial communities from western Arctic Ocean - ArcticOcean_MG_CB4_138 | ecosystem: Environmental > Aquatic > Marine > Oceanic | place: Arctic Ocean: Canada Basin | collected...
GTTTTAGTTCCAGAGGGAATTTCAGATGAAATTGCATCTTGTATTATGCTTAAAGGAATTACTGCTGAATATTTATTACACAGAGCTTACCCAATTAAAAAAGGTGATACAGTTTTATACCATGCAGCAGCAGGGGGTGTGGGTCAAATTTTATGTCAGTGGGCTAATGCATTAGGAGCCGAAGTTATTGGAACAGTTGGCTCTAAAGAAAAAGAAGCTATAGCTAAAAAAAATGGCTGTCGTCATGTGATAAATTATACTGATACAAACTTTGTTGAAGAAGTAGAAAAAATTGTGGGTAAAAATGGAGTTGATGTTGTCTATGACGGTGTTGGTATAAAAACATTTGATGGATCAATTGAAACATTAAAGGTTAGAGGTATGATGGTCGCTTTTGGTAATGCATCAGGCTACGTTGATACTATAGATGTTAAGAAACATATTAATGCAAAGGGATTATTTTTTACTCGTCCATCAATTGCACACTATACAATGACAAGAAAAGAATTAGTTGAATCTTCAAAAAAAGTTTTTGATGCTGTATTATCTAAAAAATTTAGAGTTGAAATTTTTAAGAAATATTCTCTTAGTGATGCAAAGAAAGCTCATGAGGAATTAGAGGGAAGATTATTAACAGGGCCTGCTGTAATTATTCCTAATTAATATAAATCAACATCCATATCGGACATATGTAATTTTAATGCATTTGTTGATACATGGATTTCTCTCAAAAAAACAACAATTGAGACCATCATTGAAAGACAACAAGAACCAAAAATTATTCTTGCAACAAAAATTTCATTTAAATAAAGAGCAAAAACAGTTAACAAATTAAAAAGCAAACCAAATGCTGCAAACATAATTGTCCATTTTAATAAAACAATCCTGCCACTTAAATTGATAAACTGCTTCTTCCACTCTGGTGGAATATGGTTTTCATATACGTGCTCATCGTGTAGTTGACGAATAAGCTTGCTAAGAGAGTGAAATCTATTGCTATAGATATTCATTAACAAGGGTATTGCAGGAAACATTAAGGCTGTAACTGTATAATCTATATTCATACGAATCAGTTTGATTATGAAACTAGCCTTTGCTATTTACAAGTAAATTATTATGAAACAGATAAATCTTTTTATTCAACTTATCAGGTTAAAAAAGCCAATTGGTTTTATGCTTTTATTTTGGCCCTGTGCATGGGGATTAACACTTGCATATAACTTTTCAAATAGTTTGAATAATTATTTTTTTTACCTGGCTTTATTTTTTTTAGGGTCGATATTAATGCGATCTGCTGGATGTATCATGAATGATATTTTTGATAGAGAAATTGATAAAAAAGTATTAAGAACAAAAAATAGACCTATTGCTTCTGGAAGGATATCTATAAAACTTGGATTAACCTATGTTGTTTTTTTATGTTCTTTAGCTTTATTGGTTTTGTTAAATTTTAATACTCTTACTATTGTCTTGGCTTTAGGCTCTATGCCTTTAGCATTTACCTATCCTCTGATGAAAAGATATACATACTGGCCACAGCTTTTTTTAGGAGTTACTTTTAATTATGGTTTAATTCTTGGGTGGGTTTGCATTAAAAATCAAATAGATTTGGTAATGATAATACTTTATATAGGAGCCATATTTTGGACACTAGGTTTCGACACAATATATGGGTATCAGGATATTAAAGATGATGAAATAATAGGAGTAAAATCAACATCAATAAAGTTTAAAAAAAATCCAAAATTATTTTTAATAATATGCTATTCAATCTTTATAGTGGCTCTAATTACAACAGGTTTTTTAATGAAGTTTAATTTAATGTTTTATTTTTGTTTGCCTATTCCGATTTTACATTTATTTTTATACCAGATTTATAATTTTGATTTTAGAGACTCGAAGAACAGTTTAAAAATTTTCAAAGCTAACAATCTACTTGGTATAATTGTCTTGTTTAATATTCTAGTAGGGAAAGTTTAAATTATTAATGAAAAAAATAGATATTTTAAAAAGACTTTATTTTGATTATACAAAAAAACATATAAAAAAAATATTACTATCTTTATTTTTTGCTTTATTAGTTGCTGGAAGCACCTCTTCAATTGCATATCTTTTAGATCCAGCAATAAAGAAAATATTTATTGAAAAGGATCAGTCTCTTATAATTATTATTCCAATCTGTATTGTTGTTGCTTTTGCAACAAAAGGTTTGTCTTTATATCTTGCAAAAGTTCTAATGATAAGAGTTTCAGAGGAGGTGAGAAAGGATTTGCAGTGTAATATGCTGAACAACCTAATTTCTGCTGATACAAAGTTAATTGATGATAAACATACTGGGAAGTTTATATCTATCCTAACTAATGATGTTTCTCATATAACAAATTTAATTAGTAATGCTGTTCTTAACTTATTTAAAGATAGCCTAACGTTGATAGGGCTTCTTACGGTTATGTTTTTTCAAAACTGGAAGCTTTCCTTAATAGCCATCATAATGATACCTTTGGCTTCTCTAGCAGCTAAAAGTCTGGGGAAAAGAATTGGAAAAGTTGTGACAGAACAAATGTTGAAGGCTGGTAAACTTAATACTTATTTAATAGAGTTATTCAAAAACCACAAATTAGTTAAAATTTTTCAACAAGAAAAATATGAAAACATTCGAGCAGATAAGCTTGTAGATGATGTAAAAGAAAAATTAATAAAAATTTCAACTGTATATGTAAGATCTTCACCAGTAATGGAAACTCTCACAGGAATTATGATTGCAATATTAATTTTTTATTCTGGAAAACTTGCTTTAAAAAATGAAATTGAGGTAAATAATTTTTTTTCATTCCTTGCAGCAATGATGCTAGCCTATCAACCTGTGAGATCACTTGCGACTATGAATATTACAATCAGTCAAGGTATCTCAGCTGCAATTCGAATATTGCCAGTTATTGATGAAAAATCAAAACTAACTGAAAACAAAGATGATTTAGAAATTAAGGTCCATAAAGGTAATATTAAGTTCAAAAATGTTTTTTTCAAATATGATGAAGAAAGGTCAAAAACCACTTTAGATTCCGTTAACTTGGATATATTGGGTGGTAAAATGACATCTATTGTAGGTCATAGTGGAGCTGGTAAATCTACAATACTAAATTTAATTCCTAGATTTTACGATATAAATTCAGGTGATATAGAAATCGATAATCAATCAATCTATAAATCTACAATCAGCTCTTTAAGAAAGAATATTTCGTTAGTAAGTCAGGATACAACTTTATTTGACGATACTATTAAAAATAATATTGCTTATGCCAATTTAAATGCCACTCAACAGGAAATTGAAGAAGTGGCAAAAAACTCTTACGCAAGTGAGTTTATAGAAAAACTTCCCAATAAATATGAAACAATTATTGGTGAAAATGGAACAAGGTTATCTGGTGGTGAAAAACAAAGATTATCTATAGCTCGTGCAATGCTTAAGAAAAGTCAAATAATTCTTCTAGACGAAGCAACTTCTTCACTGGATGCAGAGACTGAAAATAAAATTCAAGATGCTTTAAAACTTTTAACAAAAAATAGAACAACCATTGTTATAGCCCATAGACTATCAACAATCTTAAGCTCTGACAAAATTTATGTAATTGACTCAGGTAAGGTTGTTGGAGAAGGGACACACAAAGAATTATTAACAAATTCACCTGTTTATAAAAGTTTCTATGAAAAACAAATTAGAAAAGTTTAATGTTTTTTATCTATAGAGTATTAACAAACTTAGTTTTTTTATTTTCTCCAGTAATCATTTTAATTAGATTATTTAAGAAAAAAGAACATCCTACAAGATTTAAAGAAAAGTTTGGAATTTATAAAAAAAAAAAAATTTCAGGAAAACTAATATGGTTCCATGGAGCTAGTGTTGGGGAAATATTAAGCATAATTCCATTAGTAAAAAAATTAGAAAAAAAAAGCGAAATAAAACAAATCTTAGTTACTTCAAATACACTAAGTTCCTCAACGATTTTATCAAATTTAAAGTTAAAAAAAACAATTCATCAATTTTTTCCAATAGATACTGATCATCATACTAATAAATTTTTAAACTATTGGAAGCCAGAGGTTGCAATTTTTATAGATTCTGAAATTTGGCCTAATATGATTAATAATATTAAAAAAAGATCCGTAACATTAATCTTAATGAACGCAAGAATTACAGACAAATCTTTTAGAAGATGGAAATTATTTAGGTCAAGTGCAAAAAGTATTTTTTTAAAATTTGATCTTTGTTTATCATCAAACCTTAAATCTAAAAATTATCTCAAGTTTCTTGGTGCAAAGAAGATTAAGTATATTGGCAATCTAAAATTTGCTCAAAGTGAAGATCATAAAAATGATTTAAATAAGAATATTAAGAATTTTTTTTTAACAAAAAAAATATGGTGTGCATCTAGCACTCATCATAAAGAGGAAAAAATTTGTGCAGAAGCTCACAAAAAACTTAAGATTAAATACAAAAATTTACTAACCATCATAATACCACGGCACATTCACAGAACAGAAGAAATTATAAATGATATAAAAAAGCTAGACTTGAAAATTCATACACATGATTTAAAAAGTAAAATCAATTCAAATACAGACATATACCTGGTGAATTCTTTTGGACAAACAAAGTCTTTTTTCAAGTTTTGTAAGACTGTTTTTTTAGGTGGCTCCATAATCAAGCATGGTGGTCAAAACCCTCTGGAAGCAGCCAGATATGGTTGTGAGATTTTACATGGGCCACACGTTTGGAATTTTGATGAAATTTATAGTCTTTTGGAAAAATATAATGTGTGTAATAAGATTTTAAATTCAAATCAATTAGCTTTAAAAGTCGATAAAGCACTTAATAATAAAAAGAATTCTAAAAATTTAGCATTAAAAATTAAAAGACTTGGAAATACAATTTTAAACTCTACTTTAAACGAGATAAATTTTTATATTAAAAAAAATGAAATTAAAAAAACCTAAATTTTGGGATTACAAACAACCTAATTTTATATCCTATCTTTTGTTACCTCTTACAATTCCTTTGGTTGTTAATAACTTCCTTCTTAAATTTAAAAAAAAAAATATAAGTGATAAAAAAACTAAAACAATTTGTGTGGGAAATATATATGTAGGGGGTACAGCAAAAACACCACTAACAATGAAAATTTATCAAATTTTAAATGATCTAAACTTTAAAACAGCAACAATAAAAAAATTTTATGCTAATCACATAGATGAGCAAAAAATGCTTGCTGAAAAAACAAAACTATATTGCTCAAAAGACAGAAGTGTTGCTCTCGATCAAGCTATTGACGATGGTGTTGACGTCGCTATTTTTGATGACGGACTTCAAGACAGAGTTCTCAATTATGATTTAGAATTTGTATGTTTTAATAATAAAAAATGGATTGGTAATGGTTTTTTAATACCTGCTGGGCCTTTGAGGGAAAAAATACAAAGTATTACAAAATATGATGCTGTATTTATTAGTGGAAACGAAATTGATAACTCAAATTTGAGGTCATCAATTAAAGAATATAGTAAAAATATAAAAATTTTTGAATCCTGCTATAAACCAACAAATATTGATGAGTTTAATACTAATGAAAGATATTTAATTTTTTCAGGTATTGGAAATCCTGATAATTTTAAAGAAATATTAATAAAAAATAAATTTAATATTATTAAAGAAATCATTTTTCCAGATCATTATAATTATACCTCCATCGATATTGATAAAATAAAATTGCAGGCAAAAAATTTAAATGCTAAAATTATGACTACTGAAAAAGATTATATAAAGATTAATTCAAATCAAAATATTGATATTAAATTTTTACACGTTGAAATCATAATTAAGAATGAAATTGAGTTAATTAATTATTTAAAACTAAATTTATGAAATCAATAAAATATTTCATTCAATTTGTAATTATATCCTTTCTATTTCTAATATTTAAATTTTTAGGTCTAAGTTTTTCATCTTATCTTTCTGGTAAAATTATATCTTTTATTGGACCTCTATTTAGATCTAAAAATCTAATTAAATCCAACATACTAAAAGCTTTTCCAAATTTATCACAACATAAAGTAAATAAAATAACAAAAAAAATGTGGAATAATTATGGGAGAATTCTTGCTGAATATATTTTTATAAAAGGTTTTCGAGTATCTAAGTTTGAAAATAAAATTGAAATTGAAGGACAGCACATCTTAGGCAAGATTAAAAAAGACAATGAATCTGTTATATTTATTTCAGGACATTTTAATAATTTTGAATTAATGGCAATGCAAATTGAAAAATCAGGTATTAACCTGGCTGCTGTCTATAGACCACTTAATAATAAATTTTTAAATTCTATAATGGAAAGAATTAGAAAGAAGTATATTTGCAAAAATCAAATTAAAAAAGGAATCTCTGGCACTAGGCTATTGCTTTCATTTTTTAAAAAAAAAACCTCTATAGCCTTAATGATTGATCAAAGGGTTTCGCAAGGTATCAAGTCTAATTTCTTTAAACATGAGGCTTTCACTACAACTATACCTGCCCAATTTGTTAAAAAGTTTAAATGTAAAATTGTACCTATGTATATTGAGAGAATTAAAGGTACTAAATTCAAATTAACGGTCTATGAGCCATTAATATATTCAGATCATGAATCTATTGAATCAATAACTTTAGATTTAAACCGCATACTAGAGAAATTAATTTTAAAAAACCCCGATCAATGGATTTGGTCTCATAATCGCTGGAAGTAAAACTAATTTTATATGCTTTCTTTTTTTACTGCAGCTTCTTTATATGAATAATATGCCTCTTGTAAATCTACATTCCAATAATTCAATTCCTCTAAGGTAATATTTTTACCTGATACTGCGCAAATCACATGATCACCTTCTTCAATAATTTGAAAGTTATTTGGTAAATATTTTATTTTAGCTAATTTTTTATTCATTTTTAGTTTATATATTAATACATGATTGTTGGAATAATAGGAAGTGGTGGACGTGAACATGCTATATGTCATACTTTATCCAATGAAAAAAAGGTTAAAAAAATATACTGTTTTCCAGGTAATGCTGGAACTACAAAAATCGCAGAAAATATCACATTGGACCTTGAAAACTTTAATAATCTTAAAGAATTTATAATATTTAATAAAATAGATTTAATTATAGTAGGTCCAGAAAAGCCTTTAGTGGATGGTATAGTTGATTTTTTAGAAACTCATAATATTAAGGTTTTTGGACCAAACAAGCTTGCCTCTCAACTTGAGGGTTCTAAAATTTTCACAAAAAATATTTGTAAAAAATATGCTATTCCCACAGCAAAATTTGGAGTTTTCCAAAATATTAAGGATGCAACTCAATTTATAAAAGAAACTAATTATCCACTTGTTGTCAAAGCAGACGGTTTAGCTTCTGGGAAAGGTGTTTATATATGTGAAGATAATAAGGAAGCTGCACTAGCAATAAATGAAATATTTGCAGGAAAGTTTGGCAAAGCTGAAAAATTACTCATTGAGGAGTTCCTTAGAGGTGAAGAAATGAGCTACTTCATTATCACAGATGGTAAAACAATAAAAAAATTTGATACTGCTCAAGATCATAAAAGAGTTTTAGAGGGTGATAAAGGAAAAAATACAGGCGGGATGGGTGCCTACTCACCCTCAAGATTAATTAACGAGGAATTAGACAAAAAAATTATGTCCAAGATAGTTGAGCCAACAATCAAAGGACTAAAAGAAATAGGAATAAATTATAAAGGTTTTTTGTATGTTGGACTAATGATTGTGGATAATGAGCCCTACTTGATAGAATATAATGTTAGAATGGGAGACCCTGAGTGTCAGACGATTTTACCAAAACTTAGATCAAATTTACTTGATATTTTATTATCGTGCTGTGACGAAACATTAAATGAAATTAAAATAAAGTGGCATGATAAAAAAAGCTTGTGTGTAGTGTTGTGTTCTAATGGGTATCCAGATCAATTTAAAAAAAATGTTGTTATTAAAAATTTAGATAAAATTAAACTTAATAAAAATGAATATTGTTATCATGCAAGCACTTCAACAATTAAAGGTGAGGTTTACGCTTCTGGAGGGAGGGTACTTAACTTTGTTTGTGTTTCTGATGATTTTTTAATAGCAAGGGTAAAAATACTCAATACTATTAATTTACTAAATTGGAAATCAGGTTTTTTTCGCAAGGATATTGCCTATAAAGTAATTGATGAATGAGAATAATATCTGGAAATTTTAAAGGAAAAAATATTCTTGAACCAAAAGATCAGGAAACAAGACCTCTCAAAGATTTAACAAAAGAATCTATATTTAATATAATACTACATTCAAATAAGTTTGATGTTCAAATAGAAAACTCTAGTGTTTTAGATCTTTTTTCTGGAGTGGGTTCATTTGGCCTTGAGTGTATGTCTAGAGGATCTGCCCACATAACGTTTATAGAAAACTATAAAAATGTTTTGCCTATTTTAAAAAAAAATATTTCCAATCTAAATTGTGAAACTAACTCTACAGTTATTGAAAGAGATATAATCAATAATCTAGATTTTAAAAATCTTAATAGAAAATTTGATATAATCTTTATGGACCCTCCTTATAAAGAAAAAAATTTATTCTTATTGTTAACAAACATAATGGAGTCAAGTATTTTAAATAAAAGAGGTATTGCTATTATTCATAGACATAAAAAAGAAATAGATAAACTGCCAGATAACTTCAAGGTTATTGAAGAGAAAACTTATGGTGTATCAAGGGTTATTTTTGGAATTTACTTTTAACTAAGTATTTTCTTAGTTTCTTTTTTTATTAACTCTACCGAAGGCTGATCATATGGGTTAATTTTTAAGGCTCTTCCAATTAATATTGTTTCTAAAATAAAAAAACAAAAAAGTTCACCTAGTGTTTTTTCGTCTCTACTTTGGATTTCGAAACTTCTAAAGGGTATTTTCTTTTTTAAAAAAACTTTTTCAGTAGCTTGTTTTTGAGAAAGTATTATCTCGTTCATATTCTTATTCTTAAGATAGTTTTGTATGGGGAGTATTTTATTGTTATTAATTTTCTCAGATTTTTTTTCATTAACGAAAAAAAAAGTATAAAAATTATTTTTTGGTCCATCTAAATAAAGTTGCATAAGGCTATGATTATCTTTTGGCATTGATGAAATTATTGGTAAAATTCCTGTACCCTTTTTACCTGTACTTTCAGCAACTAATTGCTGGTACCATTCAAATAAGTTTTTAGACTTTTTATCATAATTTAAAATTACAGAGTTAAATTTTTTTTTCTTTAGAAAATAAAGAGTATTGCTCACATTCTCTACTAATAAATCAATAAACTTTTTATTTTTTATTAAATTGTTCATTTGTTTAAATTTCTTAATGTTTAAACCCATTAACTCTGCTGGTAACATTCCCACTTCAGATAACACCGAATATCTTCCACCTATAAAATTATTGTGATAAATAATTTCAGCTTTCAATTTTTTTGCCATAAAAAACAAATAACTTTTTTTATTCTCAGTAATAAATAAATTCTTATCTTCATTCTTTAATAAAAGGTTTGCATTAATTATAGTTTCGAGTGTATTTCCTGATTTGGAAATTATTAAGTTAATAGAATTCTTTTTTTTATTTGAATAACTTGAGTTCGATTGAAGGTTGTCAATAAAATGAATTTTTTTTTTTATCTTATGTTTTAAAAAATTATAGATAGATTGTGTTCCTAAAATGGACCCACCCATTCCTATTATTTTTATGATAGAATATTTTTGATACTTGGATAAAATTTTTTTACTATAACTATTTTTGTAGTTTGTGGTTAAGGATTTAAATACTTCATTTTTATCTTTTAAAAAATTTTTATAATCTTCTTTAATTTTACGTATTTTAGATTTGTTTTTTTTTAACCCAAAAAGTTTGAGATTAATATTTTTAGATATCATGCTCTTATTTGATATTTTTTAAAATAAACTGTTCTGCTGAACCTGTTGTTTTTATGGTTTTATTATTTTTCTTTTTTGGATTTTTAATCTTGGACAATAAACTTTCGATTTCTTCGTCTATTCTTTCTTTATTTGTAGTTACCGTTACGTTCTCTACAGGTTGTGGAAGATCTGCATAATCAGGCGGCATTTCTAGAGGTTTTTTTTTTTGTACTAAGAATTCATCGCTATTCTCAGATTTCTTGCCCGTCAATGCATTTTTTACAGTTGTGCAAGAACTTAATATTGCAATACATATTACAATTAAAAAAAAATTACTTTTCATCATTCTTTCCATTGTTCAAAAATATTTCAACATAAATAAGGCAAATCACGCCTATTGATATAAATATATCCGCAACATTGAAAATAAACCAATGAAAATTGTTTACATGAAAATCAATAAAATCTGGTACGGCTGAATAATAAACTCTGTCATAAAGATTGCCAATTGACCCACTAAATACCGTTATTAAGGAATACTTTTTAATCCCCTTGGCTTTTATAGCCATTATCAAAATAATAATGGTTACTGTCGCTATTAATAAACTTATTAAATTGTATATAAAATTTACATCAATAGAAAGTAATCCAAAAGCAATTCCTTTATTCCAAATTAAGTATAAATTCAAATATTGTGTTAAATATATGTTTACTGAACTTTCTACTTCAGCCAATTTAAGAATATAATTTTTAGATAATCGATCTATTAAAAAAATAAATAAAATTAATAAACCTGGTAATGCAATCTTTTTAAAATTTATTTGAAACATTGTTATTAAATCTAAATTGGGTGTCTTTCACATTGAACTTTGTTAATCTTCCAGCAAATTGGACATTTAATTCCTTCAGCTTTTGTTGTTTCAACTGTTATATCTTCATTACTATTTTTTTTAATTTTTGCTACCGATGTAATACATAATTCAGAAAAGTCTACATCTCCTACTAATTTAAATAGTTTTTCATTAATTGAAATTACTAAGTTAGCCTCTAAACTAGAACCTATTTCTTTCTTTGCTCTTTTAGCCTCAATGCTAATATTGCAAATATCCCTAATCTTTTTTAATTCTAACCATTTTTCATTTAATTGCTCATTTTGAAATGATTTTGGATATTCTGTGAATTTTTCTAAATGAACACTTTTTTTATCTTTATTTGTTAATATATAAATTTCTTCTGTTGTAAATGAAAGTATAGGTGCAAACCATTTAACCAAAGAATCCAGAATTATATTTAATACTATAATGCAGTTTTTTCTTTTTTCTGAATCTTTGGAGTCGCAATATAGTACATCTTTTCTTATATCAAAATAAAATGCCGACAAGTCTACTGTACAAAAATTTAAGAGCTCTTTATAAAGATTGTGAAAATCATATGATTTAAAATAATTTTTAAAATTTTCATTTAGGTTAAATACTTTATGAAGCATATATTGTTCTAATTCTGGTAATTGATTTAAATCTATTTTTTTAATATCAATTATTTTAAAATTATCATTTAAATTTCCAAGTAAATATCTAAATGTATTTCTAATTTTTCTGTAAGATTCTGCTTGCTGTTCTAAAATACCATAGTCTATTCTTAAATCTTCTTCATAATTTGATGAAGCAACCCATATTCTTATAATATCGGCTCCATATTTTTTTAAAACATCCTCGGGTGCAATTACATTCCCCAATGACTTAGACATTTTAAGACCTTTGCCATCTACTACAAAGCCGTGTGATAATATTGATTCATATGGAGCTCTACCTCTAGTTCCACATGACTCTAACAACGATGAATGAAACCAACCTCTGTGTTGGTCTGATCCTTCTAAATACATTGATGCTGGCCATTTAAGATCTTCTCTTTTTTCTAAAACAAATGCGTGTGTACAGCCACTGTCAAACCACACCTCAACAATATCACTTATTTTATCATAATCTTCTGCTTTATACTTTTCGCCTAAAAATCTTTGTGGGTCATCAGAGAACCAACAATCAGAGCCTTCTTTTTCATAAATACTTGCGATATTTTCGTTTACCTCATTGTCAGCTAAAATTTCTTTAGTAGTTTTATGAACGAATATAGGTAACGGAACTCCCCAAACTCTTTGCCTTGATACACACCAATCAGGTCGTGTCTCAATCATTGCCTTTATTCTCTCTCTTCCTTTATTTGGATAAAATGTAGTATCATCAAGGGCTTTTAGTGCCTTTTTTCTTAGGCCATGACTTTCCATGGAAATGAACCACTGGGGAGTTGCTCTGTGAACAAGTGGAGCTTTTGACCTCCATGAGTGTGGGTATGAGTGAATCAATTCTCCACTAGATAACAATTTTTTTTGTTCTTCTAATTTTTCAATAATAATCGGGTTTGCTTTAAAAATATGAGTTCCTTCAAAAAGTGGGATGTTTTTAGTATATTTACCATCTCCATCAACTGTCTCAATTGCTTTAATACCGTGTTTTAAACAGAGATTAAAATCATCGGGGCCATGACTAGGTGCGCAGTGGACAATACCCGTTCCCTGTTCAGTTGTAACAAATCTTGCTTCGAACATCGGAATTTCATAATCATATCCAAGTTCTAGAAATGGATGACTACAAATTGTATTTTCAAAATCTTTTCCTTTAAATTTTTTAATTTCTTTGTAACTTTTAATATCACAGTCTTTAATTACAGAATCTAACAATGCCTCAGCAATCACAATTTTTTTATTTTTAAAATCACCATCGTCATTTAATTGAATTACTAAGTAGTTTAAGGCCTCATTATAAGCTAAAGCTTTGTTTGCTGGGATTGTCCAAGGAGTAGTTGTCCATATAACAACTTCAGTCCCTTCTAATTCTTTTAGGTTAGTTTTTTTAACAGGAAAAGCAGTATAAATAGTATCTGATTTATGATCTTGATATTCAACTTCTGCATCTGCTAATGCAGTTTTTTCAACTGTAGACCATAGAACTGGTTTAAATCCCCTATAAAGACTTCCTTCTTTTAAAAACTTACCTAACTCTCTTACAATTTGTGCCTCTGCATCAAAACTCATAGTAGCGTAGTGGTTATCCCAATCACCCACAACACCTAATCTCTTAAATTGTGTTTTGTGAACTTCGATCCATTTTTGAGCAAAATCTCTACACTCTTTTCTAAATTCAGTTATCGGAACTTCATTTTTATTTTTTTTATTTTTTTTATATTGTTCTTCAATTTTCCATTCTATAGGTAATCCATGACAATCCCATCCAGGAACGTAAACAGAGTCTTTTCCATCCATCTGATGAAACTTAACAATTATATCTTTTAAAATTTTATTTAGTGCTGTACCCATATGAATATTCCCATTCGCGTACGGGGGGCCATCGTGGAGTATGAATTTCTCCTTACCTTTATTAGATTTTCTTAACTCTTTATAAAGATCAATTTTCTTCCAATAATCAAGGATCTCAGGTTCTTTGTTCTGTAAATTAGCTTTCATGGAGAAAGCTGTTTTAGGTAAATTTATATTTTCTTTACTCATTTTAATTTTGTTTAGCTGTTTTTAGATCCTTTTGAATTTGTTTTTTTAATTGATTAACATTTTTGAATTTTTTTTCTTTTCTAATAAATTTTGTGAATTCAATTGATAAATACTTATTATAAAGATTTCCAGAGAAATTAAAAATATGTACCTCTAATAAAATTTCTTTTTGGTTAAAAGTTGGCCTATAACCAAGGTTTGCAATTGCTTTCAAGGATTTATTGGAGTTTTTTCGATTAACTTTGACCGCATAGACCCCTGGCTTTGCAATAACATAGTCCTTAATATCTATATTGCACGTTGGAAAGCCAATCTTTTTTCCTTGTTGTCTGCCCTTTTGAACTGTTCCTTCGATTGTCCAATTTCTTCCTAGTAATTTATTAGTTTTTTTTAAATTACCTTTTTCTAATAGTGATCTGATGTATGTAGAAGAAACAACTATTTGATTTAATATTAATGGTTGAGGTTTTATTATTTTATAATCATAAATTTTTTCATTTTTAATTAACTGACTTACATCTCCCTCTCTTTTGTTACCAAATCTAAAATTATTACTAACAAATATATATTTTGCTTCTATTTTTTTTGATAAAATTTTTTTTATAAAAAAATCAGATTTAATCTTAGAAAATTTTTTATCGAACTTTTGGGTAATTACAAAATCAACCCCCAAAGTTTTTAGAATTTTATTTTTTTGATTGATATTTGAAATTCTGAAATTTTTTATTCCCTTATTAAAAAACATTTTAGGCATTGGTTCAAACGTTAAAACACCAATATTAAGATTAAATTTTTTTTTATAATTATTTGCGAATTTAAATAATCTTTGGTGACCCACATGGACACCGTCAAAGTTTCCGATTAAAATTATTGATCCTTTATGGTTTTTTAAAATATTAAAATTTTTATATAGTTTCATCTTTTACCATTTAAGTTCACTTTGAATAAAGTTTACTATAACTTCATATCTTTTTGAAACTATATCTATTCCTTCTTTTTTAATCTCATTTTTATGAACACCATTTGATATTAATAATGAGTCGTAGTTTAAAAGATTCGCTCCTTTTATATCTGTGTTTAGATTGTCACCAATAGATAGAACTTTTTTTTTCTTATTATTAATAGACTGATTGTAAACTTCGGGGTAAGGTTTTCCAAAGTATATGACTTCACCTCCCATTTCTTCAAAAACCAATGCTACTGAGCCTGCACACAATTCTCTTTTATCACCTCTATCAACAATTAAATCTGGATTGGTACATATCATTTTCTTATTAATGTGTTCTTTAAATAATTCTTTATAATGATTTAAATCTTCACCTTGTTCTTCAAATAAACCTGTGCATAATAAGTAAGAGCTTTCCTTAATATCTACAGTCTTATTTTTTTTAAAATCTACAAATAAATCAAAATCTCTAGAAGGCCCTAAGTGATAAAATTTTTCATCTAATAAGTTTTTTTTTAAATAACTTAGTGCGGCCTCTCCTGATGAATATACGTTTTCTCTAACCTCTTTATTCATTCCCATTTCTTCTAAAAACAACTTTACAGTTTTATTAGGTCTTGGTGCGTTAGTTAATAGAACATATTGTTTTTTTGCTTTAGTAATTTCTTCTAAGACCTCAAGTGCATTTTTATAAAGGTTTATCCCATTATGGATGACACCCCACAAATCGATATAAAAAATATCATAATTCTTAACAATTGCCTTTAATCCATTATTATCTAAATTTTCACTCATTGTTGGAGGTATAACTTATAAAAAACACAATTTCTCTGGTTTTTTGACCCACTTATTTTTTTTACTTAACCTTGAAATAGTGAGGCTAATAGCTATATGAGTCGCATATTAAAAGGAGAATTTATGAAATTTAAACCGTTACACGATAGAGTTTTAATACAAGTTTTAGACAGTAGTGA
>Ga0114998_10002057_pt1 | contig 15423 bp, 9 predicted proteins | sample ArcticOcean_MG_C_5_FD_87044 | JGI IMG/M metagenome (GOLD analysis project Ga0114998, IMG submission 87044) | Marine microbial communities from western Arctic Ocean - ArcticOcean_MG_CB4_138 | ecosystem: Environmental > Aquatic > Marine > Oceanic | place: Arctic Ocean: Canada Basin | collected...
GAAGAAGGAGAAGAAGAAGAAGGAGGAGAAGAGAACTTTAGAAGTAAACATTTAATTATTATTATTACTTGTACGTACGGTATTATTTATTATTATTATTATTATTAATTATTATATAAAGATTCTATTGCTCAAAGTCAGAAAAAAGAGATATTATATTATTAGAACGAGAGTTGTTTGCTCTCTCGATTTCTCGATCGTTATCCATGGCTACTGCTACTACTACTGCTGCTACTACTGCTGACCATGTCTGCGTCTGCGTCGTCAGAAGAAGTAGTAGTACTAGTAGTACTAGTAGTAGAACGTTTCAGCATACTACTAAAAGAGTAGTAGTACCACGACAACGCAGACAACGCAGACAACGGGCATTTGTAACGATAGATGATGGACTACCAACGATTGAAGAAGAACAGAGAATAGACAAAGTTCGATTATTGAAAGATAAGAATAATAGATTAATATACGAACCTATTGGGTACGTATTACGAACCGTCTCAGAAGAAGAAGAAGAAGAGGAAGAAGAAGAAGATGACAGAAAAACACCTACGACGACGACGACGACTCCGTCTAAAGGCAATAACGAAAGTCGAAGAAGCTACGAACGAGTGACGCTATCGATAGGGGCCATCGATAATAGTACCACAAATAACAAAGAAGGAACAAGAGAACAAGGAGAACAAAATCAGAGCAGAAAAAGAACATTCATGTTCAGAAAAGTACTAAACACGGAGTCATCTCTGATCGTTTATGAATCTCAAAGACCGTTAGGTATAATTTTCGAGGTCGATACGTTTGGATTCTTGAGAGTGGTTGATTTCAATCCAACATCGAAAGCGTATCAAAACGACAAAGTTCAAAGACTACAACCACAAAAAGAGGTATCGCAGTCACCAGTGATAGGTGATGTTTTACGCGGGTTTACAACTGTTAGTATTAAATACGGTCCTAGAGCTCAACTATTAGGCGATCTAAGCGGGACGAAGAGGATGGTTGTGACCTACGGCTGTGACAATCAAGAAACAGATTCGATATTTAAAGCATTAAGGTTAGGAACGGTCGCTGATGGAGCGATGACGTTAGTTTTAGAAAGAGCTAAAATTCCATCAAAACGTATGAATTGGAAACCGGAAGAAATAAAGATCGACGACGCAAAATTGGAAAAAGAGAGGAAACAAATCACAATCGATAACGGGTTCTCTACTGCAAACGTAACGTATTTAGTATCGCTTGCTAGCTTTTTACTATTATTATTAGCTGGTTTTAGTGGATAGTAAGTAGTGTTTATGGTAATGTTTAGTAGTACTAGTGTTTCAGTCAGATGTTTTAAATATATTGATTGATAAAACGGGAAATCAGCAATTGCGACGAAACGCAAAACGAACGACGATCCTCCCTTTTCTCCTTCTCTTTTAAAAAGTCATCGCCTGCGCTTCGTTCCTGATCGATTCAAACAAAGCCGAGGATAAGTAACGCTCTCCAAAGGATGGAAAAACAGTTACGATTAATTTCCCAGCGTTTTCTTCTCTCGCCGCGAGTTGAATCGATGCCAAAGCAGCCGCTCCAGAAGAAATGCCAACCATCAAACCCTCTTTCAAAGCTAAATCCTTCGCACATTCAATAGCGTCGTCAGATGCGATTTGAATAACTTCGTCGATAATATCCACATCGAGAACTCCTGGGATAAATCCAGCGCCAATACCTTGTATTTTGTGAGGCCCTGGCGCACCGCCCGATAACACTGGAGATTCAGCAGGTTCAACGGCGACAATTTTAATGTTTGGATTTTTGGATTTCAAATATCTGCCAGTCCCAGTGATTGTTCCGCCAGTGCCTACGCCACACACTAAGATATCGATTTGTCCAGCCGTGTCTTCCCAAATTTCTGGTCCAGTTGTTTCAAAATGTACTTGCGGATTCGCCGGGTTTTCAAACTGTTGCAAAATGACAGAGTTTTTGCTCTCCGAAGCAATCTCTTCCGCTTTCATTACCGCGCCTTTCATTCCTTTTGCAGGGTCTGTTAATATTAACTTTGCCCCAAATGCTTTCAACAGAATTCTTCGTTCTAAAGACATCGATGCAGGCATCGTTAGAGTCAAATCATACCCTTTCGCGGCTGCAATAAATGCGAGACCGATCCCTGTATTCCCCGAAGTCGGTTCGACCAATAACGACTTCCCGGGCGTGATCTTCCCCTCTCTCTCTGCTGCATTAATCATAGCTAATCCGATCCTATCTTTCACTGAGGAACATGGTTCCATGATTTCCAATTTAGCTGCAACTTCTGCGTTTAATCCTTTCGTGACTTTGTTCAAGTAAACCATTGGAGTACAACCGACTAATTGCGTGACCGAATCAGCGATGTTTACTCTCATGTCATTGGAATTACTTTGTTCCTGTTTATTAAGTCGTTGTTCTTGTTGTTGCTGTGCTGCACGTGTTGTTGTTGTTCTTATTGATTGTATCTGTGTTAATAACGATAAGAGAGAGAGAATAAGAGAGAATGAAATGAATTTTAAGTGTTAGTCATCATAGAAAGAGTATTACACATAAATAATCGGTGTATGTGTCGTCATAGCACGAGCGATACTGAATCGAATTAGGCAATTATAATTTTATGACGACGCGTCTCTTATACCTTCTTTATAGTCGTAGTTCTTCTGCTGCTTCTTAATGAGAACACGTTATTGTTATTGCTATTATTGTTATTATTAGTAATAGTCTGATACTGTTGTTGCGTATGCATAGAGGAAAACATGGGTGGTATCAGTCTATCTATTGATACTATAGTACAGTGATTATTATGACGATGATGACGTGATGAGTGAAAGAATCTGCTGACAGGCTGACAGGCTGAGGTTTTCGGTCTTGGGCTTTTGGCTGTCAGGTGTCAGCCAGGCGTGCCTTGCTGCTGCTGACTGATAGAAAAGACAAATTCTGCACACACAGACAGAAGCAACAACACGTTGTTATCACAAAAATCAATACACTATCGACTATCAATAAACTGTAATCAATAAACACGTTCTATGCAAAGAATCACTAGTTTGTTATTAAGATCTCAAAACACTACTTTGAATACTACTTTTAATAATCATCGCCAATCAGCAGCGAGTCAACTGCAACCGCGACTGCAACGGAGCATAAGTTCAACCAGAAGTCAACGTTCGAAGTCCACGATGGCTTCTTCTCCTCAAAAGGAAACTACGAACGAACAACGCGTCGTTACGGAGTTCATTGAAGATTTCAATAAAGAGTACTTGAAAAGACATAAATCGTACGAGGATAACTTCTGGGAAACCAAAATGGATTTAAAAGGGAATTCAGTCGATCGATTAAACGAGTCGTTCAATGCGTTAGAGACGTTCTTGGGAGATCAGAAAACGTTAGATGAGGTCAGATCTCTCCTAGTCGCTTCGTCATCGACGACGACGACAAAGACAAAGACGACGATGACTGAAGAGCAAAGAATAATATTGAATCAAATCGAGAAGACTTTGAAGTGTTATATAGTCGAATCTACATCAGCTAAAGAATTGAGAGAGTCGATGATGAAGAAAGAAGGCGCGTTGCAAAAATCAAGGAATAACTTAAAGACGACGTATACTGATTCTGAAGGTACTATAATCGATACGACGCCGACGGTGATTAGGACTAAGATGAGATCGGATACGAACGAATCTGTGCGAAAGTCGTGTTGGGAAATGCTCAGAAAAAACGGCCCGTTTTTGTTAGACAACGGCTTTTGCGACATCATCAAAGAACGCAATCTGTTCGCTCGCGAGCTCGGGTTTGAAGACTTTTATGACATGAAAGTAACAAACGCGGAAGGATTTTCAAAAAAAGTCTGTTTTGAAATGCTCGACGGTTTGGAGAAAGCTACGAAACCTTTATTAGATAAAGCTTTAGAGCGATTAAAGGCTGAAAAAGGTGCAGAAGCGACGAAGCCGTGGAATACTGGATTCATGCTCTCCGGTGAATTAACGAAATTGAGCGATCCCTATTTTCCATTTGAAAACGCCCCTGAAGTTTGGGGACGATCGTTCTCGAAAATGGGCATTAAATATAAAGGTGCGACGATGCGTCTCGATTTATGCGATCGCAAAGGAAAATATCCAAATGGATTTTGCCATTGGCCGACAGCTCCGTATCAAACGCAAGACGGCACGTTCATTCCGTCAGAGACGAATTTTACATCTTTAGCGACGCCGGATGAAGTTGGATCTGGGAACACCGCTTTTACTACTTTGATGCATGAAGGTGGTCACGCCGCGCATTTCTCAAACATCGTTCAAGGCTCTCCTCTGTTTTCGCAAGAACGCGCTCCTTTTTCAGTCGCGTTAGCTGAGACGCAAAGTATGTTTCTCGATGCGTTATGCGATGATGCGGGTTGGCAAGCTCGATATGCAAAGAATCGCTCTGGTGAAACGATTCCATGGAACTTAATCGAACGTTCTATCAAAGAGCGACATCCTTACAAAGTTTTGGCTTTACGAGGGATGATTGCCGTTCCGTATTTTGAGAAAGCTCTGTACGAAATGTCCGACGACGATTTAACTCCCGAGAACGTCCTAAAAGTTGCGGATGAAATTGAGATGAAAATCCAGGGTGGATTAGCCGGAAGACCATTAATGTCAGTTCCGCACATTCTCGCGGACGAGTCGTCTTGCTATTATCACGGCTACGTCTTTGCCGAAATGGCAGTCCATCAAACGAGGGAGTACTTTTTTAATACTAATTCGAAGATCGTCGACGACCCTCGCGTGGGCAAAGAGCTCATTGAAAATTATTGGATACACGGTTCTGGCAATCCAGGATTCCTGGGAATGATCAACAATCTCACGGGAAAACCTCTTTCTCACGACGCTTGGGTCGCAGAGCTCGGCGTCGAAGTCGAGGACTTATTGAAAAACGAAAAAGTCGAATACGAAGAAGCTCTTTCTTCTCAATCTTCTTCTTCAAACGCAAAAAATGAAATTAATTTGGAAATGCGCGCTTTGTTTGTTCATGGTGACGAAGTGATTTCAGACAGTAACGATGCTGGCTTTTTAGAAGCTTGCGAGAAATTTAGAGAATGGATATACACAAAATGGCCAAAGACGTTAGAGATGGCTTGATTACGTACTAGTAAATAGTTTCTTTTCCTATAAATATTACTATAATATTAGTTCATTACTATCAGCCATCGAGCACTCGCTAATCTGTATCTATCTATCATATGGTAAATCTCTCTTTGCCGACGCCCATCTATTGTTATTATTTCGATTATTGTTTTGATACGGTTTTCTTGAATTATCATCATAATCGTCGCCGCGGTTATTGCTATTATTGTTATTATAATTATTATCGCGACGATGATGATTATTTCGATCTCTTCCTCGTCTACGATCTTCCTCGCCGCGTCTATCTTCTCTCCTTTTATGTTTATCGTCCCTATTTTGTCTAAAAGTGTTTGCCACTTCGTCCCTTTTCTGTTTCGCTAGTTTTCGTTCTTCGATGAACTTTATTGGTATGCCAGTCTCTTCATCGATGTTCGTTAATATCTCCCATAACTCTTCCATGAACGTATCAGTATTCTCAGCCTCTAAGAATGGTAGTAATTGTTTATATAACTCAACCCCGTCTTGAGCATCCGTTAACAGTCTTTCATCGTCTTTCTCTTCGAACATCGTGTTATAAATGATCCCAATCAAGACCTCGTCGTCGAACCCTATTAATTCCTCGACCCTTCGTTCGACGAACAGTTTAATACTCTCCCTATCATTGATTTTATTGAATATCACCTTCTTAAGAAGTATTTGAGGAGGTGTTACGGTCGTTTGCGACGCGTGCGATTTCTTCTTCTTGTTATTATTTGAACCACTTACTCTCGAAGAATCACGCGAGAACGGTTGTCTAAACATTATTATTGATGACGACGTGTTATTGCGTGTATTGATATATAATAATAATAATAATAATAATAATAATAATAATAATAATAATAATAATATCAGAATATATCCAAGCCAGTTTTGAGGAACAAAACGACTGCTTGACACTGCTGACTGACTGACTGATGATGACAGCAGCGGCGGGCGAAAATCGCCCCTTTTTCCTCCCGTTTTCCCCAAAATAATTTCCACAGCATCAAAGATCAAACAGTAGTCAAAGCAGAACAAAAGAAATCACGCATTCACCAACTCACTCACTCAATCAATATAAATAATAATAATAATAATAACTGAATAATAATAATAATAAATAATAATAAATAATAATAGAAATAATAGAAATATCAATACTCTATCAATAACAATAGTCAACAATAACATCAATATATAATGCCAGTAAGGATTAGATTAGCCAGGTTCGGTCAAAAGAATAGACCTTTCTATAGAATATTCGTCTGCGACTCTCGCTCTAAACGAGATGGGAAGCACTTAGAGGTTGTCGGTCATTACGATCCAATACCTTCGAAGGATAGGAATAAGCACGTAGGGTTAAACGTCGATAGGGTGAAATATTGGCTATCGGTTGGGGCACAACCATCCGATACAGTGAGAAGGATTTTATCACAAACTGGCATCATCCCTCCAAGGCCGATTCAGAATTCATCTTTGTCAGTAACAACGAATTCTTTACTTGAACAACAACATAGTCCTACGAAAACAACAACAACAACAACAACAACAACAACAATGAAATAATAATAGTAGATGATTGCGTGTGTTTGTATTATTATATATGTATTAACTTTACAAACTAAAAGACTATGCTAGATACGCGCGTTAAAAAATTATTACGGTCGTTAGTCACGTGAATGCGAAACACTTTTGGTTCTTCCAAAGTAACTTCGCTCGCGACTTTCGTTTTACTTCTATAGTCAATACTTTTCAGTAACGACGTTCGCTCTAAATCATCGTCGGTTTTTCCGATGATACATAGCGGATATAATTGTTTAAATGACTCTCTGGTTTCATCATCATCTTCTTCCGCCGCGTTCCTGGGGGCAGCGGCCATACGTCTCTCTTCGTTCTGGTATTCATTTTGTAACGAATCGTTGAATAAACGCTCGATTATGAAATTTAAAGCATCATCGCTCTTATTATTTCTATTACTAAAGTGATATCTCAAAGACGCAGCTCTCGATGCGGCTCTTTCGATGAGTTGAATTTCATACGCGATTTGTGCGAAATCTTCCATTTTAGCGGCGCTCAAATCTTGAAATATCGAACTAGCGATATCTCGACATCGCTGTAATTTTTCATCAATCATAGGCAACTTTTCAGTTTTAAAAGATGCGCTAAATATGCAAAACACGGCGTTAGTAGCCACTGCGATCAAATTCCGCATAATGAAATCAAACTTGCACGTTTCCAACAAATGCAAAACGCGCTCACCTTCAGTTATTGGATCAAAAAGTTGTTTTTGTTCATCCGCCTGAAGCGGTTTCGTTTCATTGAACAAGCGCTCCCATGTATTCCCAGGTTCTTTCATTCTCTGAGAGAGCACGCCTTTCAGATCATCGTCTTCATTATTATCGTTCAATGTTATCCAATCGCGCGGTGAGTGCCAACGCACGAAATCAGCGAGTTTTGCACTTGGATTAGCAGCTTTAAACGCACTCATATCTGACATTAAAAGTTCTTTTGAAACAGTCAAACGTTTTTGGCGTCGATCTTGCTCATTATTGTCGTCTTCTACTGTTTCTGCTTCTAAATCTCGAATCGCTAATAACTGTTCTTCTGTATATACCGGTTGCATTTGTGTCACGGGTTCATTCATGAAATTATGCGGTGGTGTTATTAAACGCATTTGTAAAGTCCTCTTAATTCCAACTCCGGCATCGGCAGGAACTCCATCATTTTCATCGATAGGTAAATTTTGCCGCGCATCTTCGAATTTTTCAGACACCGAAGTAGTAGTAATATTCGATGATGAAGAGATTAGTTGTGAATCATCATTCAACAAGGCATTTAAATCTAAATCATCATCCGCTTTCCAAATAACAGTTGATTTATTTGTATTATTATCGATTTCGTTCCATACATCACCAGTCTTCATTTTAGTTGTTGTTATTGAAATAGGGTTCTTCGCTGAAGCAGCTTCCGTTGCAGGTGGTACATATCGACGACGACGACGTATAATACATGCGTTCAATAACTGAATTTGCTGGTTTAAAAGGCACGTCGAGTGATCTACTTCAATTTCTTTATCTTTATCGAATCTTGATTGCATAAAAGGTTCGCCTCGTTCCCAATACTTGAAACGCAATTCTTTCATGAAATTTGTCCACAACTCTGCAATCGCGCGAGCGTTTTTAAATTTTACCAAAGCGTGCAGTGATAATCTCGATAGAAGCGAAGATGCCTTCGATGTCGTTTTGAAAATATGACCAACTGTATCAGCAGTAGTAGATAATTTATCAATAGAACCGTCGTCGAAAATGTCCAACAATATATCATCGATCAAGGCTTCCGGAAGCGCTAGGGGTGGATGGCATTTGAGTTTATCGATCCAAAATTCATCCGATTCTAATTCATAAGCACTCGCCAATTTATACAAGGCATCGTTCTCACCGCGGTTTACAAATAATTCACTAGAGACGATTATGCGAAGTAACTCAGCCAAGCTCGACGTTTCTTTTAAATTAGGGTTCACTTCTCCAGAAGAAGAATGCATTTTTACGACGTAAAAATTCGCCTTCTGAATATCATCTTCCTCGAAAATACTATGGCCTTCACTAATCATTTCTTTGTGAGTTAAACACCGTTCGTAAGAACAATCAAGTGAGATACTATCAAACGGATTCGTCAGACTTACCCATGGCGACCAAATTAAATCCTCGTCCCATGCGTGAGAATCACTTGTGTTAACTTCAATAGGTGTTATATCGCTTTCAATGTCATCTTCGTCGGAGATTTCATCACTTTTGAAGGCTTCATTTTTGTTTTTATTATAATAAGAGATAGAGCCAATGATTCTGATGCGATAACACACAGTCGTTCTTGCATTTGCTTTCTGTTTCATAAATTGCTTCCGAACCGATGAAAATATCGACGCAATCGTCGAAAATTTGCATCGTTCGCTCGCAAAACTTCCGCTTATTGAATTCGATTCGTATAAACAAGATGTTCCTAAACTTTGCGAAAAGCAAATACCAACGATTGAGTTTGAATAAAGATCAATTGGTGTAAAAACTGGCAAGTATACGCCCATTGAACACATGGCGACTGATACTGCGCTCCTTAAAGTCGACGCTTCGTCGCTATCTGAGAAACGTCTACTATAGGATTTTGGCTCGATGACAATGAAAGCATCTAGACCGCATGCAAACCATTGTCGTAAATTTCTATGAAGTGTATTATTATTATTCTTCGTATTGATTTCTTTTTCAGTTGATGCTGAGAAGAGTGCGGGATCGAACGAATGCGTTTTACCCTTTTTCTTCGTTCTTCTATTCCAATGATAGGAAATCTCGTAGTCTTCATGTCTGAAGTGCAACATATGCTTTATCTCTTTTGAAATTTTTAAGTTATTATTATTATTATTATTATTATTAAAACTATCATCATCATCTTGTTCGTTATCGTTAATATCAAAAAACCATTCATGGAGAGTATATTCAATCAAAGATATTACCTTCTCTAAAGGAGACTTCAATGAGAAATCTAAGTAATAAGAAGAAGAAGAAGAAGAAGTAGAAGAAGCAGATTCTTTATTGCTATTGTTATTATTCTCTCCTCCTGCTCCTGATGTGTTCTTCAGTACAGCAATATCTTTCGTTATATCAGTAGCAGTAGTAGTATTCGTTAGAAGAGCGAACGTATCTTCCTCTTCTTTGAAATGTTCTGATAACTCTCTCATCATTAATAATATTTCATTATTATCAGTCATTTCTTTATTATTATTCGCTATTATTCGCTATTATTATTATTATTCGTTATTCGTTATTATTAGCTATTAGCTATTATTATTATTATTCGTTATTATTATTATTATTATTCGTTATTATTATTATTATTATTATTAGGTATCCGCGGTATCCTGTCCAACTACAAACTACTACTGATGTCAGACTGTACTGCTGTAGGCCGCTGGTAAAAAGAGCCAAAAACTTCTCACGCATCATCAGCAGCAGCAGCAGCAGATACGACTTCACTGATGTTCGACAATAACAGGAGAACGAACATAAACTACTTCAAATGACTGATTTAGAACTACTAAATAATACAACGAACGACAACAACGACAACAACGACGACATCGATTTCTCAAAATTAAGAGATATTTATCGCAAGAACATTTTAAGGGTAATACAGAAACTGAAGGGACGAAAGAAGTCGTTAGTTCTCGATCCGAAGATCTCGCACGTGTTAACACAGTGTATACAAACCACGAATACTACGACGAATACTACGACGAATACTCTGTTGAAACAAAATGGGATCGATCAATTATATTTCCTAGAGAAAGGTGGTGAACTCGACTCAGAAGCCGAAGATATTTTGTTCTTCTGCAGGGCGAGATATTCAATGATGAAAATAATAAGCGAACACGTTTTGAGTTTAAGAGATCATAGAAGAGAATTGATTAAGAACGCGAGAGAACGTGAGAGACAACAACGGCAACAGAATCAACACGGCAACGGTAATAAAGGAAGAAGCAACAATAAATCGAGCAGTAGTACTAATAACAATAACAATAATAATAATAATAATGATTTCGATACTAATTTTGACCCTGACGAACACCCAGACGTTGCGCCCTTGCCGGTCTTGACCGTATGTATGGTACCGAGAGTAACAGCGCTTTGCATAAAGTTTCTGGAAAATTTAGAAATTAGAAATCTCGTAAAGTTAAAACAATGCGATGTGAACTTTATTCCAATAGAACCGGACGTTTTATCTTTAGAATACGAAAGCGCCTATCGTGAAATTGCTTGCGAAGGACATAACATGCCGGCGTATTACGTAGCCTCTGCTCTGCACAAATTACAACGCGATATAATTGGCTTAGTACCACTCGTTAAAGGTAAAGGGAGATTAGCGAAAGATGTTTCTGAAATAATGCTTAGATTGCGACGCGAAGCTATCGTTGAAGGAGAAGAGGAAATGATCGAACCGGGCGAAGAATCTGGCGAGAGTTTAGTCGACGCGATCGTTTTACTCGATCGAGAAGTAGATACGATTACTCCATTTTGTACGCAACTTACATACGAAGGTTTAACGGATGAGATTTTAGGCATCAAGAACGGCATCGTTTCGATAAAAACGAGAGCAAACGATGCAGACAAAGAAGATTACGTGAGCTCGGAAGAAGATGATGATGATTTTGATCATGGCGATAATAATAAGAGAAACACACAGTCTTCTACTAGTACGTCGAAAATTATTAAATCTCGCTTATCTTCAAACGACGCCTTGTTTAAAGAAATTAGAGATTTGAATTTCGGAAAAGCGTGCACTGTGTTAAGGGATCGATCGACCGAAATGCAAGCACATTATCAAGCGTTAAAAGAAGGGAAAGTAGAGGATCAAAACGTTAGCGAAATTGGAAACTTTGTTCGAAAATTGAAAGGTAACATTGGAGGAGCTGGTTTAGATTTACATTCGACGTTGGCCAAGAAGTTACTCGATAAATCAAAGTCATATTGGTTCATGACTAAACTTGAAATGGAACGTCATTGTATCGAAGGGGGACCAATTGAACCGGTGATTGAGCAAATAGAAGAGATGATTTATAGAGGCGAATCTTGGGAGACAGCTATGAAGCTAGCATGTTTGGCATCACAAACCTACGGCGGGCTTCCGGAAAAGAAATTCGATTCTATTCGAAGAGATGTGATGCATGCGTATGGTGCGGTCGGTATATTGAATTCAATCGTTCTCGAAACCGCTGGATTGTTTTATGGGAAAGAGTCATCCGCGAATAGTCCATATAGAGCTGCGTTTCAGAACGTCAAAAAACCTTTGAAGCTCGTCGTTGATTCAGTAAAGGAGGAATCGGCTGGATCGAGCGATATTGCGTTTGCTTATTCATCCTCTGGATACGGGCCATTATCCATTCGCATCATTCAAAACGCCATTCGCGGTTCGTGGAAACATCACGAAGAAACGCTCAAAATTTTACCTGGTCCGTCTTTTGAAATTGGTCAAAGCATGAATGAATACGGTGCCGCAGTACAAACTAGCGCGAATTATCATTCGTTATCGAAGAAGATTAGTTTGGCAAAGGAAACTTCTTCTTCTTCTTCAAACACCAACAGCAGCATCTCTGAGAATAAGAAGAAAGCAGTCGTTCTCGTATGTTTCATCGGTGGCGTTACGAGCGCTGAAATATCGTGCTTAAGGCAAATGTCAAAATCGAGCGATACAGGCGTTGAATTTATCGTCGCCACGACTAAGATCATCACCGGTGAAAATCTTTTGCGGAACATTAATCAAAAACAAGAGTTAGGCATATTCGACGATGTAAGCGGAGATGGAAGTGTACCATGGGCAGTTTTAGGGGCAATGAATCTGGATTTGTAGCTGCTTTAAAATAGTGTCGTATTTCCGCGTATAGCGCTCATCATTTTATTAAACTTCTAAAGTCGACGCTACCTTTTTCCTGTTTGCGAAAATCTTCTGAATCGCTCCAGCCTTTACTAATAATTTTGCTTCCAGGCCTCCTCCGGCTAAACCTTTATACATAAACCTAACATTTTGAGAGTTTCTCACCCCTACTAAGCGTCGTCGCGCTTCCTTCTCTTTGCTCGCACGCGTTCCAGAACTTTTCCAATCGCCAACGTGATGTTTAAAGTTGCAAGTATATAAACCGGCGTATTGTCCATAATACCACGTGCGCAACGAATATTCGTACTCGAAGTGAATTCCTGGATCGCCCGCGCATGAAAACTCAAGCATAAACATTCCAGTTCGCATGAATACATCTCGTCTATAAAACAGAGGCCCGGCGACTAGTTTGTACGCAAACATGAAAGGAACGTTTGCTTTTTTATCCACGGTAGGGATTTTACCTCTGCCTTCACCGTAATTTCCTCCCGGAAACCCTCCTCGCGCTCGATATCCACTCAAAAATGAAAGTCTTGGATGACTTTCAAAGAGCGTCAAAGCTTGTGATAACCATGTCGTACCCGTAGGGACGTCGTCGTCTTGTAAAGTGACGAGCATGTTGGAGTTTGAGAACAACGACGCGCGATTATAAGCTCGTATTTCGTGATTGTTATGCATATAAATCAAGAAATCGCCAGCTTTATTGAGCGAACTTCTCCACAACCAATGGTCAGACTCTGAATCGTTTATGACGATCACTTCGACTTTTTCGGGCACCAACCGAATACCTTTGATGATTTCCTTTATGTTTTTTGGCCTCTTGTAATATTGGATCATCAACGCGGCAACCGCGTCGTCGATTTCCTTACAGTTTTCAACCGTCCATTCATCTTCTGGTTCAGCTAATGGTCTACATTTCCCTTGTATGGGGGCATAATCGAACCAGAGTTTTTTCGGATCGTTCGAGCCTTCTCCGTCGTCTTCGATATCTTGATCCTTATTGGCGAATGGAACTACGGGCAAGTCGTTTCCATCTACACTCGAAGAGGCTTTGACGCGCCTCGCGATTGTTTCTACATCAGCGGAAGACAAAACGTCATTGATCAAACTCTCACTACATGAAACTGGCTCTTTTGTATCTTCAGCGGTGGGCAAAAGTGCGGTTTCATATCCAGCCAACCAAGCGCGAGCGGCTAATTCTTCCACAACGTTTCCTTGGCAAGCTCCTTTTTTTGGACATATAGTTCGAGCGAATCGACCAAGATTCACAAATGCTTGTCTTCGGACGACAACTGGAGCATCGGAAGATAAACTAGGCGTAAATGTAGCACCGAACGATTCTAATCCTGCTTCTTCTGTAACGAGTAGGGTTCTTCTTCTTTTTCCAAACCACGATCCGCCGCCGCCTCCGCCGCTTCTTGCGGATGAGGATAATTTGTTGTTGTTGTTGTTGTTATTGTTGTTGATATTAGACTTCGAAAGAACAGACGATGATACTAAATTACCATAGGCTCTTCCTCCTACTAATACCATGCTCTTACGTTGTTCCATTAATTGAATGACTTTTGCGACCCATTCTGGCGTCACCGCGTGAAGCGAGTGACCGGTTGCTAAAATGACGTATTTAGCCGCGTGTGCCATAGTTGCTCCTCTGTTCCATGCTCTCGCGCGTCCTAGGACTGATGAACTATAGACGAGAAAGTGATTTTCACCTTTAAGCGCGTTAGTCCAAATCTCTGCATGTCTCTTCTCGTCGTGTTGTTTTTCGCCTAAAGAATGTAACAACCCTCCGCCTGACGGTTTCCCCGGTAATTCGTCTTCGATTATGACGATGATTTCTTTGTCGTTCATTTTAGGCCCTATCGATTGTTTCAAAACGTCCGTGAATTCTTTATAGTCATGTAATGGGTCTACGATGACGAAACCGTAATCGACTTCGTCCTTATATTTTCTTAATTTCGCGCATCCTAAAGCAGGTTTTGGTTCCCTGAATATCGAAGAGTTCGAAACGTGATAGCCCGGTCTCTCTAGAGGTTGCCACCTATACGTAACACATCCCTCGACATCGAGTGCGTGCACGCCATTGATGAGAAGATAGTTTTGATCGTCTTGAATGAGAAATTGTACTGCTACTACTACTACTATTACTACTACTAAGAATATTTTCGGTAACGACGACGATACTCTCGTTCCTTTAATAATCATCCCTCTTTTTGTTTTTTATAGAAGTAAAAGTTTGTGCGCTACTTTATATGTGTTGATATAATAATCAACGATCGATCGTTTGATCAATACTTAGTAATGTTCTTAATATAATTATTAATAATATAATTATAATTATAATTATAATCGCAGTAGTAGTATTAATACGTGTTCTTCACTGATGTTTGCGCGAATAACAATAAAGAAACAACCTCTACAATTTCAGCGTTCGGCTCTTTTTTACCACATGCCTGATGTTATGCATCAGCTGCTGCTCTGCTCTGCATGGTCGCGTTTTTTCTGCCTGATGCTGATGATGATGGCTGTTTTTGGTGTGGCCGCCATCATCAGCAAAAACGAAAAACAAACAAAAAAAGGAGTCCTAATAAAAAACGTACTCAAACCGGACGACGACGACGACGCGTTATTTATTCAATATAACATAATAATAAAACTAATAATAATATTAATAATAATACTAATAATATGGGTATCTAAGGTGCTCAAGAGAGCCCAGAAGAGCCACTCGTGCAAATATGCATATCAATTGGAACAGTACGTTTTACCCATCATCATCATCACCATCATCATCATCCTGTTTCGTTCACTGATGTTTCCTCGTTTTTACATATACTATTATTTATATATATCTTCTTCATCATCGACTTAAAATGACTCTTTTTTA
>Ga0114998_10002060_pt1 | contig 15411 bp, 8 predicted proteins | sample ArcticOcean_MG_C_5_FD_87044 | JGI IMG/M metagenome (GOLD analysis project Ga0114998, IMG submission 87044) | Marine microbial communities from western Arctic Ocean - ArcticOcean_MG_CB4_138 | ecosystem: Environmental > Aquatic > Marine > Oceanic | place: Arctic Ocean: Canada Basin | collected...
CCAGTTTACTTCTATACGTTCTGTAGAAGCCAAGTTAGAACGAGCTGCAACTGGGAATATGTGAGCACCGATCGTATTACAAACTGCGTTATCGGTAGCCGCACCATCGACAATACAACCGTTCGCAGAGTAGGACCCAAGTAATTGATTAAATCCTTCCCTTTGAAAAGAATCTTCGAAGGTAAACGCCCAGTAGTCGATAGATGCATAAAAACTTTCGTTTTGATAAATCAGACCAATATTGGTTGAGAAAGCTTCTTCAGACGACAGTCCTGCATTACCGATGGTGTCAATCGCCTTAAATGAAGCTGTTGGCCCCACATAAGACAAAGCAGTTCCTTTCCCGGCGAGCAAACTCTGTGGTGGTCCACGGAATGTTGTTGATGCCGAACCACGAAGAGACAACTCTTCAGTGATACGCCAAGTAGCCGCGATCTTTGGATCAACAGACGCACCTACGTTACCACCGTAGTCTTCGAACCTAACTGCTGCTTGAATATCAATATCATCAGTCAACGGAATAGCTAATTCACCAAAAACACCATAAACCGTTCGCTCGTTACTTTGCTCGTCGGTTGCAGCCAAGAACGCTGCTACACCAGTCGGTGAAGAACAATTTGGAGACAATTGATCAGCCGCAACGATGCCAAGGGCCGCAGCCGCTGACTCTGTGTACGGGCAAGGGTTAACCGCTCTGTTTACAAGAGACGACAGATTGAAGTTGAACTCTTGATTTCTGCTCTGTGCACCGAATGCAAAACCGACAGTACCGCCACCAACTTCGATGTTAGTCATACCACTGACGACAGCTTGGAAGACAAGAAGCTCGTTTTCACTATTCGCTTCACGCTGACCAATCATGTGTTCGAGCAATGCAACGGAGTTCGCAACTGCAGGATTATAATCAGCATTTGCAGTGTTGTTAACATAAGAGAACGGCACTGCGCGTGAGAAAGGGTTGTAATATTCGCAACCGCCAACGCCTGCTGCTGCTGCTGCTGCAGTCGGGTCAGTGAATGAAATAGTACCGTCGGCTGCTGTGGTTGTTGCAGGAAGCGTACATCCAGCCCCTCCATACCCTTTAAGGGCTAAGCCCATTCGTTCAACGTACATATCTTGACCGCCAATAGTACGATCCCGCTTAGAATACGAAACGCTTACGTCATAGTTTATTTCATCATTAAACAGAGTGCCGTCCAAACCGGCTACAAAACGTGTAGTTTCAGTTTTACGCTGAGCCCGCTCTGGTTCGCCGGTCAAGAAAGCACCAGCCACGCCCATTACACGACTGATAGTCAAGGAAGTCGGAGCCCCGGCAAGCGCTGCCGCAGCCGCGTCGCCACCCACTAGGGCTGCAGTGGAACCTGCGGCCAAGTCATTAGTGAGCATGCCAACAATGTTTGCACCGGTGAGAGCGGCGGCTCCACCAGCTGCCTGTAAATTGTAGTGAGAATTAAAATCCACTAACCCAGGGTGATCCACATTCATCCGGCGATCAGGCCCGAATAAGGACTGAGGAGGATAAGAAGGAGAAGTTGCCCAATTAGGAATATCTACATCTGCATACATCACTTCAAAATGAAGTCGGTGACTGTCACTGAGATCTATATTGAGTTCTGAATAGATTTTCGTGTTTTCCTGCGCTTCGATAAGGTTATCAAACCAACCATAGTTAAATCCGCAAGCTGCAGGAACCTTACGCATAGCACCAAGTGCTCCGCACTGAGGATCTGCGAACGATTTAGTAGCGGTGCCATCATAGGCAAGGTTCTGAGTGGATACGTTACCATCAGCATCTGTAACCGTGAAATCAGCCGAACCGGAAGCCGGGACATAGAAGAAATCTGTACCTGGGTTACCGATACCAGACCAACCACCAGGAGCATTTACATCGGTGTTTACTAGCGCCCAATCGCGCTCTTTAATCGGGAGCTCACCACGTTCGCTATATTCACCAGCAACCATAAAGCTCCAGTTGTCACCGGATGTGCCGAATATCGCATTCATATCCCAATCACCATCGGAACCATCAAGGTCTTTGAAAGATCCACCAACTTCTAGACCTTCGAAATCACCCCGAGTAATGAAGTTAGCTACACCAGCGATTGCGTCGGAACCGTAGAGGGCAGCTGCGCCATCTTTCAGAACTTCCACTCGTCCAATGGCGCTTATTGGGAACGCACTGATGTCCACCCCGTCTACCTCTGAAGAAACGTGACGCCGACCATTTAATAGCACAAGCGTCCTAGAAGCACCTAAGCCTCTAAGGTTGACTGTCGCCATACCTTCGTTGGCCTGACCACCGGAAGTAAACTGGTTTGTTTCACCCAAGTTCGCCGCGGTAACACCTAAATTTCTGATCATTTCGATCATTGATGGTGACCCCATCTGAAGCATATCCTCTTCAGTGATCACGTCTATCGGAAGCTCAGCATCTTGGGGTGACCCCTTGATGTATGAACCTGTAACGACCACTTCCTCAATAAGGTCCTCTTCTGCAAACACCGCATTGGCGTATACAAAAAGGCCCAGTGAGGCAATTTTGGTAAATTGCTTTACTTTCATTTTCTCTCCACTAAAAAATTATTGTTTTCCTCTTCTCCTGTGCGCTTAAACCGTAAGCGCTCCGTACAATAATACGGACTCGTTGGACCCTACCATGGAAAAAAGGGTACACACCAGACATTGAAACGTTTTAGAAACACTTTTTTTTAAAACCGTCAAATTAGCGGAGATTGTATTTATCTTAGTTATTTCATACAGTTACATCTACAATGAAGAAAAAATCGATAAAAATGATACTTAAGGTTACATTTAAAGAAACATTTCATGTATCGCTTGTTACTTTTACGACACTTGAATTACTAAATATTACAAACTCTTTTCATCGAAGTTATAGGCTAAAAGCCAACCGTTAATCAACGTCAGTGCCAATCAAAAATGGGCTGGCAAATAGCGCTAGAGAAGTGGGCAAACGAAAAGGACTTACGACGAGAAGTGGCGAAAGCACTGGGGGGATTTATTCCGTTCATTTGGCATAGGTCATTGATATGGCGTTGCTCAATAAACGTTGGCCCTGCCAAAAAACCAAACTGATTATATTGTGGGCAAAAAAAACCCCGATAAATCGGGGCTTTTCTTACAACACTATCCTCTTCCATCTCAGCTAGAGCATAGCGCCAGGGGCGCTATGCCTACTTGAGAGCTAGGATCGTTAGAACGAGTAGGTAAGACCTACTTTATAAATACGTCCTTGAGGATTGTGTGTATACGCATCGTAACCAAATTCATTTGGCGCCAATGGTGGATCTTCGTCAGTTGCGTTCAACACTGAAACAGTGATCTCTGCCGCCTCATCCATCACAGCTAGGCCGTAGTGAAGATCTATGGTGGTGAACGAGTCCACTTTAGTCAGGGTAGGAAACGCAGAAGCATTAGCAAAAGTTGACGGTACGTCCACTTCACCTTTGTATCTTACGTACATACGTGCGCTGTGGTTACCTTTGGTTCCAGAGATATACGCGTTTGTGCGAAATTCTGGAAGTGTCTGCAACTCGATTGGAGACACTGTATTACGACTATTCCATTGACCGGCAGCTTCGTAAGTTGCGCCAGTGCCTGTCTCAACGTCGAATTCAAGTAAATATGTTGAGTTGCCGCCCACTTCTACATAGGTGCCACCAAACAAATCTGTATCAAAGTTATAGGACACTTGAATGTCGATTCCAGAGGTATCTACGTCATCGCCATTGATCAGCTCTGCTTCTATACGCGAGATATCAGTAATCGCATCAACTGCAGGATCGTATACCGTGCCATCAGCCTTTAGCTTGCGTGCACAATCACAAACAGAAGCTTCGCGAGAGATAGGTCCCGTCATAGCCAAAGAGTAGTAATCCAGGTTGATTTGCAACCCAGAATCCAACTTCAACACGGCGCCAACGGAGATATTTTTACTTTCTTCAGGAGACAGCGACGTTGGCACCGGAGTGGTAATTGTCAAGTACTCGCCTGCTGGCGCGTAAAGTTCCAGTGCAGTAGCTTCAGTTGAAGGAACTATCGGAGAGCGGAACACTTCCTGATAAGACGCGCGTAAAGACAAAGTGTCTGTCAACTCCCAACGACCAGAGATCTTTGGAGCGACCATGTCGTCAATATCATAGTCGAGGTAGCGAACGCCAACATCAACAGTTACATTTTCTAATACAGGCACGCTCGCCTCTGCAAAAAGTGCCCACTGGCGATTCGAAGTTTCGCTAGATATGTTTGTCCCTAAGAAATGGAAAGGTGTTGCACAAGGGCCGTCGCAACGATTGTCGCCAGTCGCAGTAAACACGCCCTCAAAGTAACGTGTTTGTGCACCTGCAGCCCACTCAATAGAACCACCCGCCATTTCAACACCTAAATCACCTGTGACAACCAAGTCAAAAACCAATAATTCATTGTGATCTTGTGTACTAGAAACGCCGTTAATGTACTCATACATATCAGGGTGGTTGTACAAAGTACTTCCAGCAGCGGCGCCTATTGAGGAACCTGTAGGAATGAAATAGTGACACCCTTGAGCACTATCGCCACGCAGTGAGTCGTTCGACGCATCAGTACGATCTGAATTGGCACGTGGGCAATTAGTTCCCGCTAAACCATACATCGCGTCATTGAAACGATCGGTCAGGACGTCTGCCGTTGCAAGAGAAAAATCAGTTGTTGAATAGTTTACTGAAAGATCAACAGTATAAGCTTCTACGTTGCCTTTAATACCGGCTACAAAGCGCTTAGTTTCATGCTTACGAGGATTTTTTGAAGCTGGACCTTCTACGGCCAACGAGCGACCCCACCACTTCGCGCCATCCGAGTAGAGGGCTTGCGTAGCAGTATCCTGCGAACTTAAGAAATCTTGAAAGCCCGGGTTAGCCACGGGTACATCAGTAAAATACCCTGCGCCAGGGCTTGTTGGCGGATAGCTAGGCGAGGCCCAGTATTCTGCATCAAGATTTGACCAAAGTATTTCACCATACGCTTCTAATTCATCTGTAATCTGCATACCGGTGGCAATGAACAACTTCTGTCGCTCCTGCGGCTCAACGATTGCAACGAATGGCACATAGCTATAACCACAACGAGTGCCGTTCTCGAAAGAGAACCAAACGTCAGAGGTTTGCATGCCGCAAGCTGGATCTTTGACATGGCTCGTACGGTCATTCGTATACCAAGTACCTGGGTTACCAAAACTTGACTTCCCCAAGGGCCAAGATCCATCGTGGTTGATATCTGAACGGTCTCGATCGAACTCTTCCGAGGCGAAAGCTTCGCGCTCTTCGAATTCCCAAGCGACGGTCAAATAGGAATCATCTGTCGTCTTACCCCAAATGGCACCAAACGTAGTGTCGCCATCGCTACCGTCGTACTTGTTACGGTTATAGGAAAGATCAAGCCCATCAAACTTTGTTCGAGTAATAAAGTTGAACACACCGGCGATCGCGTCCGAACCGTAGGTGACGGCTCCACCATTCTGAAGCAGCTCGATTCGCTCTAATGCGATCATTGGCAAATTGCCCACGTCGACAGCATAGATTGAGTTCTTTGACGGGCGTGCGGCGCTGTTAATGATCCGCTTACCGTTCACTAGAACCAAAGTTCTATCTGGACCTAAACCGCGAATGTTCGCGTTTTTGGTGCCTGTTGCAACGCCACCAGCAATATATTGCTCGGAACGGTTAAGTCCTCCAGCAAGAGATGGCATATTGTCAAGCATATCAACCATTTGCGGTGCACCCGCGGCTAAATACTCGTCGCGACCAATTACATCAACTGGTATCTGTTGTTCTTCCACGTCTCGCGCAAGATACGAACCCGTGACCAATACCTCTTCAATGACTTGATCCTCTGCAAATGCCGTGTTGGCATAGGCAAAGAGTCCAAGCGAGGCAATTTTACAAAACTGCTTTACTAACATCTTCTCTCCAATTTACATTTTATAACTTCCAACCGAAGCGATCGAAACTTGATCGCCCTATACCTTTTGTATAGATGGGTACTATCGTAACACCCATAAATGGTACCAAACCACCCAAACGATACATTTTTGAAACATTTTTGATACCTAAAGAAACGTCTCGTCACATAGAAAAATTATTTATTTGTTACATACGGGTTGAGTCCTGCATTTAAGCAAAATTTTTTAGCGCCTTGTTTGGCAGCTAAGGTAGACAGAGCCGGTTTCTGTCGTCTCCTATCTGAATAAAAAGACGGGAATTATTTCGACACCCATAACTAAGAAAACTCAGCACTGCGAACTGACCAGACTAATTGCTCAGAACCCATCAACACGCTTTAAGCCGGCTTGTAGCCGCGCGTCAAAAGATAAATCTGATCAAAGTGGGGATTCGTTCTGAAGAAAATCCAATTCAACGTAAAACGAACAAAGAAACAGATTTGATTTCACTCTTACGCCTTGACTATTAAGCCAATAAACGACAACTCGGCTGCTGCTATAAACCGGCCAGAACTAGATCAGTCTTTATTCGACAAAAAAGGGTTTGAAAGGTTTGAAAGGTTTGAAAGGTTTGAAAGGTTTGAAAGGTTTGAAAGGTTTGAAAGGTTTGAAAGGTTTGAAAGATTTGAAAGATTTGAAAGATTTGAAAGATTTGAAAGATTTGAAAGATTTGAAAGATTTGAAAGATTTGAAAGCAATATTGCGTTACAACTCCCACGCGCTATATAAATTACATTAATATAATTATGTAAGTATCTGATAATGATATATTTTCTATTAGAGCGCGCGCTCACTTTTAGATCGTTAAGCCTAAACCCAAAAAATCCAACCCTCCACCAAAAGACCCTCAGCTAACACCTTTTATTACACCCCATTAATCACCGTTGATGATTATTCAGGAAGAAGGAGGGTGTACAGCTTGCTGAACAGCTAGGGTGTGCCCTAATGAGTATCCAGCTTGGTCGCAATCTGCTGGAACAATCCAATAACTTCATCTTCATACGTATCGTCCCATGCAGTGGGCCACGCACTTTGCATAGCAATGACCACATTGCTACTTGGATCTATCCATATAAATTGCCCAAATACGCCCTCTGCAGCGTACGCGCCCTGCCCTTGCAGCCACCAATAATAGCCGTAACCTTCTGAGCCTTTGGACGGGGCTGTCGATTGGCTAACCCAGTCATCAGGCAGAACAGAAGTGCCATCAGCTAAGCGACCATTGCCCAAAGCAAATAGGCCCAAACGACCATAGTCGCGCAAGGTAGCGCTGATGCAGCAACCGCCAATTTCTTCACCGTCCGGTGCACTTAACAACCAGTTGGCACTAGACTCCATACCAAAGGGTTGCCAAATTTTGCGCTGCAAATATACGGACAAATTATTGCCCACCGCGGCACGCAACAGCGCGCCGGCAACGCTGGTTTCTCCAGTGTTATAGTTAAACACCTCACCCGCAGGCGATTTCTTCTCTAAATTGGTCATGTAGGTAAACAAAGCTGGCGGCCCGTATGGCGCATTTGCCACATCTGAATTTGGGTCGGCATAGTCTTCGTTCCAGGCGGCACCTGAAGCCATTTGCAAGAGGTCCTTTATGCGCACACCTGAGTAGGCCCCTCCCTTTAAACGCGGCAGGTAATCTGTGACTAACTCATTTACGTCTTTAATCAGCCCATCTTTAATAGCAGCGCCGAAAAGTAGGCTGACCACGGATTTTGCAACAGAAAATGATACCCACGGTTTGTCTTCCGTATGCCCTAAAGAATACCTTTCCAGCACAATCTGTTGGTCGTGTATAACTAATAAGCCCGCCGCCCGAGTGCGCTGCATAAAGTCATCTATGTTTTGAGCATTACCTCTATGGGAATGCTGGAAGCCAGCCAGGTTGGTAACGCTACTGGGTAATTTCAAGACGTTTTCTGAGGCTTTGATTTGCCGTGTATTGGCGAGTTGGGCAATACTCGAGTAACCCGTTCGTTGTTGCTCTGGGGTCCAAAATAGAATGGACTCGGTACCCAGAAGATCTATTTTCTGTGCATGACCAAATAACGGCACCAACAACAGAGTGCAAACGATTAACTTTCTCATCTCTCTCCTTTCCTCTATCTACCTATCTACCTTTTTCTCGATACCAAAAAGCTGCCATTTCTGAAAGCGCCTAAGAAACGGCTAATCGTTGAAAGGTGCTCTTTACAAAAGCGCTAACGCGAGGCCTCACGCTCAAGCAAACGGGCGCCACGCATGATATTGCCCAATGCATAGTTGCCTTCGTGACACGCGTACTCGTAGACCTTATTGCCACTGGGTATCCAAGGGTACTCGCCGCCCCAGCTTGAATCCCAAACCGTGAGGTCGGTAACTTCAAATTGATACTTCAGCTCACCGCTTGCCGTTTTGGAAAAGCGCTCCACTACAACTAAGTTCTCATCTGAGCCTGACAACGGCGGCGTAATACCAAAGTTTTTAGTCCGCACAATTAACGTGTCGCCCTCCCAATGACCCACTGAGTCGCCCAACCACGTTTGCACACCTGCAAGACGATGCTCGGCGTTCATACGCACAACGCGAGCGTCATGATTCATCTCGGTCAAAATCATGACATGGTCTTCGGTCTGAACAATGCGCTTATAGTTATTGTAGTAGTTGGGCAACATAGGAGGACCCGCCGTTGAGCGCGAACCAATAATGCATCGCTCAGCCAACGGGCGTTGCTCTAAATCATCATAAGGCCCCAAACCGTCACCTTTTAACCACCAAGCCGAGCTGCCATCTTTGGCGACTGAGGGGTCAGGGTCGCGCCAAATGATTCTCCAATCCGCGAGGATTTTAGCCATTCTGGCCGCACCGGTTTTATTCATTGGCGGAATGCGCCCATTGCTAGGCGTGGTGATGAGCGAGGTTCTAAAACGACCGTCTAGCGCGATAGCGCCTTCACCGCGATCAATCCAAAATGCATTGTAACCGCCTACTTTGCCACCTTCTGGGGGCGCATCTCGATTAGGGTCACTGCCCTTGCTGGCTTGACGACTATATTGCTGAAAGCGATCAGCCATTTTTTGGGCTTGGGCTTCAGTCAAATAGAGGTTTTCGCCGTACATTTTTGGTCGCTGCACTGGCGTGAGAGTGGCAATGTTGTAGGTGCCCGAGAGGTCTACTTTAGCCAACGCTTTGGGCATATACGCAAGCCAAAGAAGTTGCACCAAACATAGGACTGTAAGCACCTTTAACGATTGTCCGGATAGATGTATGTTTAGCTCTACGCTACTTGGCGCTGTGCGCGCCGGAGCACTGTTTATACCATCGCTCAAACCCGTCTCCTTTGCTTTTTTGCCTGCTCTTAGCTTAGCCTAAATTTTTTTAGCTTTCGTTGCCTTACCTTGCCGCACAGCGAAATTGCAAATTAGCCGATAGCAAGGCCATTAGGCGAATCGTGCTGTGGCTGCATTAAGACTATACCGCCTGCGCCGCCTACGACAGCAAGAATTAGACACTCACTCATGAAAGGGCCAATCTGCTTTTTAGGGAAATTAACAACAGCCGTAACTTGGCGGCCAATCAGATTTTCTGGTTGATAGCGATCGGTGATTTGCGCACTAGTTTTCAGCTCACCGATGGCCTCGCCAAAGTCGATCCAAACCTTTAAGGCTGGTCTGCGAGCCTCGGGAAATGCCTCGGCATTTATCACCGTACCCACCCGCATATCTACTTTCTCAAAGTCTGCCCAAGTAATTTCGGCTTTTTTATCCATCGTCTTATCTCAACGCTATTTCTATTGGCGATCAAGAACCGGGCGTGATCGCTGTGTAAATGACGCACGCATAACCGGTTACATGGCAGGCCTGCGCTACCAAGAGTTTAGGGTAAGTTTAAGTGCGCGGACGATGCAAGATTACTGGCGTCCATTTGCAATCAAATTCTTGCGTATTCGACCACACCCTGCGGGCGTCGAGGTTGCTGAGTGAGTAACGCTGGGTTGGCAAAAACCCTATATCTGCGTTGAAATCGAAACCACATAGCTCTTCGACTTCTAGATCTATGATGGTCACCCCAGGATAGGGACCTTTGAGCGTACCGCCATTAACCACCTGGCAATTTTCAAAGTCTATTAAGGTGCGAAAGTGCATATGGCCATTGACCACAAAACGTGTCTCTGCGTTGGGCCGTGCCAGTAACTCATCTAGCGGCACTGAACGCTTGGCTTCTGTAGTTGCGGTGCCGGGCCAGACTTTTGCTAGGTCATCATCAATAACACCATGGCACAACAGTAAGTCGCCATGATGTGTCTTAACAGTCAACGTTTTCGGTAGGTTCTGCAGAAAGTTCAAACTGCTGTCCCTGACAGCAGTTCTCATATGGGCATGTTCAACGTGCCGTGCTTTATCTGTGAGCAACCACCGGTCGTGGTTGCCAGCGACAGTGAGTACATTATTGCGCGCCAATAAGTCACAGGTAGCGTCAATGTCGCCTTGTCCATCTGCAACATCACCTGTACAAATAATGGTGTCTACGCCCTGGCTTTCCAGCCAGTTAAGCGCAAGCGCAAGACGCTCATGCTCAGCATGAACGTCACCAATAATGCCAATTTTTTTATTCAACAGAAGAACCTTAATTTTAAGTGGGAAGGCTAGGACCGACGCTGTGAACACCCTGTGAAGTTACCCTCACCAACCAAAGACAAACTTAAACATGACCGGTGCCGGCATTGGCTGATAGCTAACTTTCTACAAAACCTTTCCAGCTACTCATATAGTTAATAAAGGTTTCGCTAAGCCCCTCGCTGGCTAAATGCTCCCTGGACACTGGCAATGCGGCAGGCACAAAATTTTCATTAGCGGCAACCTTGACTGGATAGTCGTGATGCAAAATAGCTGCTCGGCCTATGGTGACAAAATCTATGTTTGCCGCGAGTACAGCGGAGACATCTGCTGCGGTAATGATTTTCCCTGCAACAGTTAGCATGACATCTTTGCGATCTAATTCGGCAAAATGCGATAGCAAGCTCTGCTTTTGGAAGGCTTCTTCTTCAGGCAGCTTAAAGCTATCCCAAAGCGATATATCGAGAAAATCTGTTGAACCGCCATCAATCAAGTCTTGGCAGGTTTGGAGCGCCTCGGCTAATTCAATACCAAAGCGTTCAGGAGATAAACGCACACCCACCAAAAAATTTTCTCCGCATTGCGCCCGAATACCAGCGACAATCTCGTGCAACAGACGGGCGCGGTTAGCATATGATCCGCCATAATTATCGGTGCGCTTGTTGTAGGTGCTGCTGAGAAATTGGCAGACGATATAACCATGGGCGCCATGAACTTCGACACCGTCGTAGCCTGCTTCTTTGGAGCGCACTGCCCCCGCAATAAAGTCGTCACGCAATTGCTCTACCTCTATCAGCGTCAGGGCGCGCGAACCGGTTTCTTCATCCGCAGATGGGCAAACGGGTGCTTCGCCAATGAGCTCAGCCGGAGAACGCATGCCCGCATGATGCAGTTGCACCACAGCTAGGCTGTCTTCCGCTTGAATAGCTTTGGCTAAGCGTATGTGCCCTTCTAAATGGTCATCTGAGAAAACACCTAGCTGGCCAGGAAAGCCTTTGCCGATGGCCTGAATATGGGACGCACAGGTCATGGTTAAACCAAACTGCCCTTTTGCGCGCTTGGTCAACCAATGAAATTCGTCATCGGAAAGTCGGCCGTCTTCGTGACTCTGAGAGTTCGTCAGTGGCGCAAGCATAAAGCGATTTTTCATTTTGAACCCAGACTTAAAAACAACGGCCTCAGATACTTTCGACATTTTACTCTCCCTGTAAATTTATTATAAACGGTCAACCATTAGACGACTGTCAAATGCGTCCGCGCCCATGCTACAAGAAAAACAGCCTTGACCTCTATCCTTGAGCCTCAGAAAGACGCACAAAAATGGCTGCATTGGAGAGATAAAAGGATCCTACGTGCTACGTGGCTTTAATTAACTGTCGCCTGCACGGGCATAAACAAAATCGGTTCCAAGCAAACTTCACAGTATATTCACCGATCGTCTAGCAAACTTTCGTTATAAACTTTCCTGCCACCTTTTAATCGGTCAGACACCGCCTTTAACTTAACGCTGGGTTCCATAAGAACTGCGCCATCAGGAAAATTCCTGCTACAGCGGGCAAATACACTTACGAACCAAAACGCTGAGCAGTGAGCTAAAAGATCACTAATATAGCTACTACCTAAAGAGGCCAACGTGAGCGAGGAAAAGATCAAAACCAGACGAGAAAAACTGACAGGTTTGTTGCAGCTGTTTGGGGTCATCGTGTTTGTTGGTTTAGCCGTAGCGTACTCTCGAGCACCAGATGAGAGCGCGCCAAAGCCCGACTATGCTCAGGCCAGTTCAGCTACCTCTTCGGCACCCCTCGTTACAGTGATAAAACCACGGCTGAGCACTCACAGCGTCAGCGTATCCGGTAATGGCTCAGTTGGCATCAGAGCTTATGTAGATTTGGCACCTCAAGTGGGTGGCGTTATTAAAAGCATCTCACCAGCGCTGCGAGCTGGCGGCACATTCAAAGCCAGCGAAGTATTGGTGAGAATAGACAGCCGAGATTTTGACCTGAGGCTGAAGCAGGCCATTGCAGAGGTCTCTTCTGCAAGGTCAAACCTACAGCTTCAGCAAGCCAAGAGTGATAGCGCGAAACGTAATTACGCATTACTCCACCCCAACAAAACTGCGCCACCGCTTGTGACACTGCAACCGCAAATATCACAGGCAAAAGCAAAACTCGCCGGTGCTATTGCGCAGGCAGAAATTGCTCGACTAGATATTGCCAGAACAAATATTTCATTGCCCTTCGATGGCAAGGTCACCCAGTCAACTGCTGAAATTGGCCAGCTTTTAAGCAGTGGTAAAACCTTTGCCACTGCCTTTGCATTATCGGCCATTGAGCTCGTCGTGCCCCTGGCAGCATCTGACATCGCAGTGCTCTCGCCCATTGAGGGCAGAGTAGCGCGCTTATCAATAGCTGGTAAAACGTTAGAGGCCAAAGTCGAACGAGTCAGCGCAGAATTAGATTCGCGCAGTCGTTTTGCCAGAGCATTTATTCCAGTGAATATCAGTGCCGACATTCAGCCCGGCGTTTTCCTTGACGTGCAGCTAGCTGGCCCTGCAATACGCAACACATTGGTTTTGCCTGAATCTGCTAGCCAAGCCAACGACTCTGTATGGTTGGTGCGCGAGGGCCTGCTTGAAAAACATAAACCAGTGGTCAGAGGCCGAAGCGCAGCAGGACTGATTGTTGATGGCTTTGACTATGGCGACGGTATCGTTATCGGCGCTATTCCCGGCGCCGCAGAAAACCAACAAGTACGACTACGCAGCCCTGCGAGCACCAACTGATGCAAAATCAACACACCCCAACGCCCAACGACACCTCCCGTGGCAATGGCTTGATTGGCTATTTCATCAACAACTCTGTGGCTGCCAATCTGATTATGGCACTGCTCTTAATCGGCGGTTTCATTGCCGGTGCAGGGCTAACGGCTCAAGTATTTCCAACCATCGACCCAGGCATTGTTACGGTCACGGTCCCCTACCCCGGTGCTACGCCGAGTGAGGTAGAAGAGAGTATTACGCGACGTGTAGAAGAAGCCGTATTTGGCATTGACGGTGTTGAAAAAGTTGTCTCCAAGGCCTCGGAAAACTCTGCCGTAATTACTATTGAACTAAAAGATTTTGTTGATGATGCTCAGGTGCGCGACGATATTGAGGCCGCTGTTGAGGGCTTAGCTGACTTTCCACCTGAACAAGCGGAACAGCCGGAAATCAAACGCGCTGACACGACCAGTGAAGTCATTACTTTGTTTATCGCTTCTGAATTGGGCGAAAGAAGTTTACGAATAGGCGCTGAAGAACTATCGGAAGAGCTTTTGTCTCTACCCAATGTGACATTGGTATCGCTTGTAGGCGCGCGCGATTATGAAATCTCAATCGAGGTCAGCGAAGAGGCCTCGCGTCAATTCGACATATCCATTAACGAAGTTGCCACTGCTATTAAACGCTCGTCTATTAACCTATCGTCAGGAGAGTTACGCACCGATGCTGGGGACCTGCTGCTGCGGACCAATAGCAAGGGCCAGCACGGTGAAGACTTCGCCAATATCGTTCTGCGAGCAGCTAATGATGGCAGCATACTGCGACTAAAAGACGTGGCCGTCATCAGAGACGCGTTCGCCAACGTCGACCTAATTCAAGAATATAACGGTAGAACGAGCTTATTCGTTAAAGTTGAGAAGTCCGAGGCAGAAGACGCATTAGAGATAGCCGCTACAGTAAAAACTTTCCTCACTGACTACCAGCCAAGAGCGGGACTAGACATTGGCATATGGGAAGATCAAAGCGAAATTCTCCAGCAGCGACTCAATCTATTGGTGCGCAATGGGGTACTTGGTTTTGCGTTGGTATTTCTATTTCTAGTGGTGATGTTGGATCTGCGGTTAGCACTGTGGGTTGCAATGGGTGTGCCCATTTCTTTCTTAGGCGCATTCCTATTTTTTGAACCCTTTGGCGTCAACATCAACATGATTTCGCTCTTCGGCCTCATCATTGTTCTGGGAGTGGTGGTCGACGACGCGGTGGTTGTGGGTGAAAACATTATTACCGAACAAGAAACCTTAGGGCCTGGCCCCGCCGCAACCCTAAAGGGCGTAGCCGGCGTTTCCAGCCCAGTAACCGTTGGCGTGCTCACCACTATGGCTGCTTTCGCCCCGCTACTCTTCGTCACCGGCACATTTGGGCAAATTCTCGGCGCGGTCCCCATTGTGGTGATCGTGGTGTTGACCATTTCGTTATTAGAAGTATTTTTCATACTGCCCTCTCATTTGGCTCACGGCAGACCATGGAGCCGAGGCCCCCTCGCCTCTATACAGGCAGCAGTAGGCACTAGGATATTGAACTTCAGAGATCAAATAATGGTTCCAGCCGTGCAAATGTGCATCAAGCGCCGCTACCTCACACTCTTAGCTGGGATAAGTTTCTTAGTCTTGGCAGGTTCCTTAATATCTACCGGCGCAGTACGCTTTATATTTTTCCCTGACCTTGAATCCGACAGCATTAGAGCCACGCTATCCTTTCCTGTGGGCACCCCTTTTGAAACCACAGAAGCTGCGGCTAGGCAAATAGTCAGTGCTGCTTATAAGGTTAACAAAGATGTGGGTGGCACCTCCTTCGATGCTGTAAGCGCAACAATTGGCGGCAGAGACGGCTCTAGTGGTGGGCCAGGTGGACAACGTAGCATGCAGACCGCAAGTCACCTAGCATCTGTTCGCATACAACTGGCCGGTGAACCTGCGAGAACGCTTTCAGCATTACAGCTAGAGCGCTTATGGCGTGCAGAGGTCGGTGAGATTTCAGGTGTAGAAGCCCTGTCTTTTGCGGCA
>Ga0114998_10002061_pt1 | contig 15408 bp, 10 predicted proteins | sample ArcticOcean_MG_C_5_FD_87044 | JGI IMG/M metagenome (GOLD analysis project Ga0114998, IMG submission 87044) | Marine microbial communities from western Arctic Ocean - ArcticOcean_MG_CB4_138 | ecosystem: Environmental > Aquatic > Marine > Oceanic | place: Arctic Ocean: Canada Basin | collected...
GGAGTAGGATTAAACTATTACTTCACTGATAATTGGGCAATTAACGCGAGTACTTCTTATCGTTCTGTAAGTGAAAAAGGAGCATACAATCACTTACAGCACGTAATTGGAGTAAGCTACAATTTTGGAGTGCAGGATTCTGATAAGGATGGTGTTTCTGATAAAAAAGATGTTTGTCCAGAAATTCCTGGTTTAAAAGAATTCGAAGGATGTCCTGATACTGACGGTGATGGAATTCCTGACAATAAAGACGCTTGTCCAGAGGAAGCCGGAAGTGCTGAAATGAACGGATGTCCTGACCAAGATGGAGACGGTATTGGAGATAACGAAGATGCCTGTCCAGACAAAGCTGGAAGTGCGGAAATGAACGGATGTCCAGATTCTGACGGCGATGGTGTTGCTGATAACATAGACAAATGTCCAGAGCAAGTAGGTGATGTAGCCAATAACGGTTGCCCATGGGATGATGGTGATGGAGATGGTGTTGCAGATAAAGACGATGCTTGTCCAGAAGAAGCAGGCGATGCTGCCAATAATGGTTGCCCTGCAGTTCCTCAAAAATTAATAGATTTCTTACAAGGGGATAATTCTAAAATTCTTTTTAGAGCTGATAGTTATTCAGTCCCTAATAATGCTATCTCTAAATTGAATGATTTGAAAGCTGTATTAGAAGAGTATCCAGATGCTTCAATCACAATAGAAGGTCATGCCTCAGAAGATGGTAGCTCTGAATACAATCAAAAATTATCTGATAAACGAGCTAACTCAGTTAAAGATGCACTAATTGCTGCTGGAGTTGACGCAAGTCGTTTAGAAACTAAAGCATATGGTGAAACAAAGCCAGTTGCTAAAAATGACACTAGAAACGGAAGAGCTGCTAACAGAAGAGTCGTATTTGACAGAAGAGTCGTATTTAAAATAGGGGAATAAGTTTCTTTTTTTCTTAATCATAAAAAAACTCCTAATTTAATTAGGAGTTTTTTTATGCCTTAAATCTAATATTTATTAAAATAAGCTTGTTAATGTTTAAGCCTTAGAGTAATGAATTTCGCTACATGCTCTAAGCTTTTCCGTTGCTTGTTCTGCAGTAATGTCTCGTTGCGGTGTCGCAAACATTTCATAACCTACCATAAACTTTTTAACTTCTGCTGAGCGTAGCAAAGGAGGGTAAAAAGACATGTGAAAGTGCCAGAATTCATTTGGTGCACCATTGGTAGGAGACTGGTGGATCCCTGCTGAATAAGGAAACGAAACACCAAAAAGATTGTCGTACTTGATGGTTATCGTTTTTATTATTGATCCGAAATCTTTTTTTTCTGCATTAGAAAGAGTCAGAATTGATTGATGTTGTTTTTTAGGAACAATCATCGATTCGTAAGGCCAAACTGCCCAGTAGGGAATCAAAGCTACAAACGATTCGTTTTCAACGATTATTCTTTCATTTTTCCTAAGCTCTAAATCGATATAATCTTTTAGTAAACTTTTGTTGTTCTTATTCCAATAGTCCTCTTGGTTCTTGTGCTTTTTTTGAACCTCATGAGGAATTGAACGTTGTGCCCAAACTTGTCCATGGGGGTGTGGATTGGAACAGCCCATAATCTCACCTTTGTTTTCGAAAATTTGCACATGGTTGATTGCGTCCATAGCTCCCAATTCCTGATACTCTTTTCGCCATAGATCAATAACCCTTAAAACTTGATAATCCTCCATTAGAGGAAGGGTAAGCGAATGATCGGGAGTATAACAGATAACTTTACACAATCCGGTTTCGGCTTCAGCTTCTAAAAGTCCATCTTTTGCGCTTTCAAATGGGCCGTTGAGAATTGCAGCATAATCATTTTTAAAGCTATAGGTTTCTTTGTAATCTAGATTTACTTCACCTCCTGCACGTTCATTTCCTGGGCATAAATAGCATTTTGGATCATAGGAGATTACTTCTTTGTGTTGCGGTTTTTCTTCCTTTCCCTGCCAAGGTCTTTTGGTTCTGTGGGGAGAAACCAAAATCCATTCCCCCGTTAAAATATTTCTTCTTCTGTGCGGTCTTTTGTTAAATTCAGAATTCATTAGTTTCAATCGTTACTCCATCTGAAGTCGCTACCGTGATGGGGGTCAGTTTAATATAAAATCTATTTTGGTAGGCTTCTGAAACGGAACTAATAAAATCCTTTAATCCATCTTGATGAATTAAATTGATGGTACATCCTCCAAATCCTCCTCCCATCATCCTTGCACCAATCACTTGGTCAAAGTCTTTTGAATAGTCTACCAAAAAGTCCAATTCATCGCAACTCACAGCATATTTATTTGAAAGCCCTTCATGTGATTGGTACATCAGTTCTCCAAAACGTTTTATCTGCCCCTTCTGAATCACTTCCGCCGCTTCTTTAGTTCTTGAGTTTTCTATGGATACATAACTAGCTCTATTGAAAATATCTAATGTTAGTTTCTCCTTGTATTTTTCAATTATTGATAAGGGTATATTTGCCAATTGTTTATATTCTGAATAATCTTTACTGATTAATTTTAAAGCCAATTCACATTCCGATCTTCTTGTGTTGTAAGCACTCGTTGAAAGGTTGTGCGAGACATTGGTGTTGAGCAAAACGATTTGATAGGGAGAGAAATCTGCATCTATGATATCATGTGCTAAAGTTTCACAATTGAGTAGTATAAGCTTATTTTCTTTACCCATCATCACTGCAAACTGATCCATCACACCGCATTTCGTTCCGACAAATTTATGCTCTGCAACACGTGCAATTTCGATCATTTCATAATTGCTAAGTCCTAGGGCAAACATTTCGTTGAGTCCTTTAGCAATGCCGCATTCAAGCGCAGCTGATGAGCTTATGCCTGATCCAATGGGCAATTCGCTTTTAAACTTACAATCAAATCCCAGTAGCTTTCCTGGATGTAAATCTCTTATTCCCGCAACAACCCCTAGGACATAATTGCCCCAGTGATTTTCTTTGGTTTGGAGCTCTTCATTAAGATTAAATTCAAAAGATCCCTGAGATTCTGAAGTAACAGTACAAATGGAATTTTGCTTTTTCCTAAATCTAAATTTTATTTTTAAATCAATTGCTGCAGGTAGCACATATCCTCCATTATAATCAATGTGTTCACCAATAAGGTTTATCCTACCTGGCGCATGAACGATTATTTCTGGTGAATCTGTATTCATTTTATTACCAAAATAAGGTGTAGACCACGGTTAAAATAATTAATGTAGCAAATGCACCAATATTGAACAACGGACTTGTTTTGAAAATCCCCTTATTTAATTCAATCGCCTTAATATCGTCTTTTCCTCTGTTTTCCATCCAACTAACTAATATGATAACTGCCATGGTCAATAGGGCTGTTAATCCCATCTGATCCATCCAAGGGAGTTTCGGAAAAACAGCTTCCATTGCAGTGCCATCAAACCAGCCTTTTCCACCTGTTTTAAGATAAAGCGCAATAGGGATTGAAGTTAACGCTCCCCAAATAGCTCCTTTGTTGGTTGTTTTTTTCCAAAATAGACCCAACATAAACACGGCTAGAATTCCAGGACTAACGACTCCTGTATACTCTTGAATGAATTGAAAAGCTTGGTCTATTCCTCCTAAAAGAGGAGCCATTGTGGCTCCAATGACAAGCGCAGCAGCTGCGGAAAGTCGTCCAACTTTCACTGTTTGTTTGTCACTTGCATTTGGATTTATGAACTGTTTGTATATGTCCATGGTGAAAATAGTTGAGGTGGAATTTAACATCGAGGCCAAAGAGGAGACAATGGCTGCTGTTAATGCCGCGAAAGCAATTCCTTTAAACCCTGTAGGTAAAAATTGCATCAACCAAGGATAAGCCTTATCAGCAGAACCTGCTGAGGGGATGTTGGCAGCGCCATTACTTCCAAGACTTGCAAGAATATCAGGGTCATTTACAATGACATAAGCCGCAATTCCAGGAATTACAACAATAAAAGGTATAATCAATTTTAATCCAGCAGCAAAAAGGATTCCTTTTTGAGACTCTTTTAGAGACTTCGCTGCAAGTGTTCTTTGAATGATGTATTGATTGAACCCCCAATAATAGAGGTTGGCAACCCATAATCCTCCAACAAGCACTCCAATACCAGGGAGGTTATTGTATTCAGGATTACTTCTGTCAAGAATCATTTCAAAACGGTCGGGTGCAGCAGCATAGATTGTTTTTAATCCTTCAATTACCCCTTCGCCTTGTGAGACAGTGTCCAACGCAAGGTAAGTGGTAACAACTCCACCAAGTACCAAAAAAATAACTTGAATGATATCTGTCCAAGCCACTGCTGAAAGCCCTCCATATAAGGAATAAGCTGCAGCAAAAAGCGCCAAACCGATCACTGCATAAACCATATCAATTCCGATAATGGTTTCTAAGGCAAGCCCTCCTAAATACATCACGGAGGCAAGGTTTACAAATACATATAGCGCAATCCAAAAAACGGCTAAAATGGTTTTTAAGTTTGTGGAAAATCTTTTTTCAACAAATTCCGGAATTGTATAGAGTCCTTTTTCTATAAAAATAGGAAGAAAGTATTTTCCTACAATTAATAATGTTATTGCTGCCATCCATTCATAGGACGCAATTGCCAAACCAAGGGCAAATCCTGATCCGGACATGCCAATAAATTGTTCAGCAGAGATGTTAGCCGCAATTAGTGAGGCACCGATTGCCCACCATGGAAGTGACTTACTTGCGAGAAAATAATCTTCAGCGGTTTTATCTTTCCCATCTTTATCCCTGGAAACCCATAGTCCCACCCCAAGAATAACGATTGCGTATACAACAAAAATTAAATAGTCTAAAAAGGCAAAACTTGTATTCATAGTTCAAATTTAAATAGTTATGATTTATTTCGTATTTTTTTTTCCCAATCCCAAGCAGATTTTATTCCTTGTGCTAGGTTTAGCGTTGCTTTCCATCCCAAAACATTGTTGGCTTTAGAAGTGTCAGCATAAGCTTCAACAATATCGCCATTTCTTCGAGCAGTAATTTCGTAATTTAGTTTTTCTCCAGAAACGCGTTCAAAGGTTTTAATTACTTCTAAAACACTACTTCCTTTTCCAGTTCCGAGGTTAAAGATCTCAAAACTTTCATTTTGTTTCTCTTCTTTCAATCGTTTTATCGCAACTACGTGCGCCTTGGCGAGGTCTACAACATGAATGTAATCTCGAATACAGGTTCCGTCAAATGTTGGATAATCATCTCCAAAAACATTTAGCTTATCACGTATTCCAGCAGCAGTTTGTGTAAGAAAAGGAATCAAGTTTTGAGGCTTACCGATCGGTAGCTCTCCAATTTCAAGAGATTCATGTGCGCCAATTGGGTTGAAATATCGCAATGCAACTACATTTAAATTGTCATTGGATTGGACCGTGTCCCAAAGTATTTCTTCTCCAATTTGCTTGGTGTTACCATAAGGAGATTCTGCCTTCTTGATTGGTGCTTCTTCGGTTATTGGAAGTTGGTCTGCCTGACCGTAAACCGTGCAAGAGGAACTGAAAATAAATGAAAAAGACCGGTTGGTTTTTTCTGCTTCTTGAAGCAAGTTTATTAAAGGGACTAAGTTGTTTTCATAATATTCAAGAGGCTTTACTACGCTTTCTCCTACTGCCTTAGAGGCTGCAAAGTGTATCACGCCCGAAATATCATTGTGTTTTAAAAAAAGTTCTTGAACTCCTTTTTTATCTTTTAAATCAAGTTTTTCAAAAAGTGGTTTTTTATTACTGATTTTATTAATCTGATCTAATACTGCTATTGAAGAATTTGAAAGGTCATCCAAGATTAAAACATCAAAACCTTCATCTAAAAGTTCAACCACAGTGTGGGAGCCGATAAATCCTAATCCGCCTGTGACTAATACTTTTTTATTTTCTGAATTTTTAATTGGTTTTAGTTTTTTAAGTTTTCAAATTTAATGTTTTTTTTAATCATAAAAAATATATGAGAATAACTTAAAATCGATCTTAAATTAGATCATTTGATGGAGTATTCTTCATATTATAAAATAATATTGTTTAAGGATCAAATTGTAGATGTCTAATAGGTAGTTTCTTAAGTATATAAACCTATATTTGCGCGAATAAAAATAATAAGATGACACCCATTAAAAATATCGCCATTATTGCCCACGTAGATCATGGTAAAACAACTTTGGTTGATAAGATAATGCACCACTGCGAATTGTTCAGAGAAAATGAGCAAACTGGCGATTTGATATTAGACAATAATGATCTTGAGCGCGAGCGAGGAATAACTATTTTATCTAAAAATGTATCGGTTAATTATAAGGGTACAAAAATAAACATCATTGACACTCCTGGTCACGCTGACTTTGGAGGAGAGGTAGAGCGAGTGCTAAATATGGCTGATGCGGCAATCCTATTGGTTGATGCATTTGAAGGTCCAATGCCTCAAACTCGATTTGTGCTCCAGAAAGCATTAGATTTGAAGTTAAAGCCTCTGGTTGTAATCAACAAGGTAGATAAAGAAAACTGCAAGCCCGAAGAAGTTCACGAATCTGTTTTCGATTTGATGTTCGAATTAGGGGCTGAGGAGTGGCAGTTAGATTTTCCAACAGTATATGGATCTGCCAAGAACAACTGGATGAGTGATGATTGGAAAAATGAGACTACGAATGTTGAACCATTATTAGACATGGTTATCGAGCATGTTCCAACACCCAAGCTTGAAGAAGGAAATACACAAATGTTAATTACTTCCTTGGATTATTCGTCTTACACGGGTCGAATTGCAATTGGAAGACTCTTCAGAGGGGTGTTAAAACCAAATATGAATATTAGTTTGGTGGACCGCAACGGAGTAATAACAAAATCTAAAATTAAGGAACTCAATATTTTTGACGGCTTAGGTCGTAAATCAGTAGAAAGTGTACAGCCAGGAGATATTTGTGCAGTAATAGGGCTCGAAAACTTCAATATTGGGGATACGATTGCTGATGCAATTGAGCCTGAGGCACTTCCGACGATTGCGATCGACGAACCGACCATGAGCATGTTGTTTACGATTAACGACTCACCGTTTTTTGGTAAAGACGGGAAATTTGTAACCTCAAGACACATTAAAGATCGTTTGGCAAAAGAACTAGAAAAGAATCTCGCCATGAGATTGGGAACAACTGATTCCGCTGATAAGTTTATGGTCTTTGGAAGGGGAGTAATGCACTTGTCCGTTCTTATTGAGACCATGAGACGAGAAGGTTATGAGCTTCAAATTGGTCAACCACAGGTTATTATAAAAGAAATTGACGGCAAAAAACACGAACCTATTGAGGAATTGACCATTGACTTACCAGACAATCTTTCTGGTAAAGCCATTGAAATGGTTTCTCTAAGAAAAGGTGAGATGTTAAGTCTCGTAAATAAAGGAGAGCGAATGATTTGCGAATTTATTATTCCTTCCCGAGGAATTATTGGACTTCGAAATCAACTGATGACCGCCACAGCTGGTCAGGCAATCATGAATCACAGGTTTAAAGAGTTTCAGCCCTATAAAGGCGAAATTCCAGGCCGAACAAATGGTTCTTTGATCTCCATGGAAAAGGGAAGTGCAATTCCTTATTCCCTTGATAAATTACAAGAGCGTGGAAAGTTTTTCGTTGGACCCAATGAAGAGGTCTACACAGGACAGGTGATCGGAGAAAATTCAAGAATGGACGACTTAGTGGTCAATGTGACCAAGACTAAAAAGCTTTCAAACGTTCGTGCCTCTGGAACGGATGATAAAGTAAGCTTGGCACCACCGATAAAATTCTCTTTGGAAGAGGCTTTGGAATACATCCAAGCGGATGAGTATGTAGAAGCAACACCAAATTTCATGAGATTGAGAAAGGTTTACCTTGATGAAAACGAACGAAAAAGAAAATCATTCAAGTAAAATATTGTTGGTTTTAATTTTAGCATTAAAATCAAAATAAATTTAAAAAAAATGCCCTTAACTGATTAGTTTCTGTTTAAGGTTTTTTTTTGCCTTTTTTTAAAGGATAGATTTACACCTCTTGTTAAAGTTATTTAAACAAATTTAATTGTATGGACTAAAATTGTTCGTCATTGGAGTGTGCTTTATTCCTATACGATTTAATAAAAATCGATTTATTTGAAATTTATATCTTTAAGGAACTCAAAAATAATATTAAAATGGAAGATTACCTCTTATCGATTGATTCCGGAACAACCAGTTCAAGGGCAATTGTCTTTAATAAAAAAGGGAAATCTATAGGCATGTCGCAGCATGAGTTCACTCAGTTTTTCCCAAATGAAGGGTGGGTTGAGCATGACCCGATAGAAATTTGGGAAACTCAATTAAAAGCGATTAGAGAAGTTTTTGAAACCGCTTCTATTGGTGCAAATCAAATCCATGCAATGGGGATCACCAATCAAAGGGAAACAACTGTTATTTGGAATAGAAAAACTGGAATTCCGGTCTATAATGCCATCGTCTGGCAAGACAGAAGAACATCCAGCATTTGTGAAAAACTCGATCAAAAGGGACTTTCCTCTTTTTTTTATGAAAAAACAGGGCTGGTTTTAGACGCTTACTTCTCAGGTACAAAAATTAAATGGATTCTGGACAGTAATCCAGAATTAAGAAAATTAGCAGAAGAAGGAGCGCTGGCATTTGGAACGATCGACAGCTGGCTCATTTGGAATTTAACTAAGGGCGAAGTACATGTTACTGATGTGACGAATGCTAGTAGAACGTTACTTTTTAATATTCACACCCTAGAATGGGATAATGAACTGTTAGAGGCACTCGATGTACCAAGATCCTTGTTGCCCAAAGTTTCTTCTTGTTCAGAAGTTGTGGGAGCGACTTCCTCCGAATTGTTTGGAAAAGAAATTCCAATAAGCGGTATTGCTGGAGACCAGCAAGCCGCATTGTTTGGTCAAATGTGTATTCTTCCTGGCGATGTTAAAAACACCTACGGTACTGGTTGTTTTTGTATTATGAATACTGGAGAAAAAGCAGTAGTCTCCCAAAACAAAATGTTAACGACAATTGGTTACCAGATAAATGGTAAAACAACCTATGCGCTAGAAGGCAGTATTTTTATTGCTGGAGCCTTGGTTCAATGGTTAAGAGATCAAATGGGAATCATAGCTGAAGCCGCTGAAATTCAATCTTTGGCAGCAACGGTTAAAGACAATGGAGGAGTGACTTTTATTCCTGCATTAACAGGTTTGGGTGCGCCATATTGGAATCCAAATGCAACTGGTGCAATCTTTGGGATCACGCGTGGAACTGAGAAAGGACATATTGCCCGAGCAGCACTAGAAGCTATCGCAATGCGAACGCGCGAGATCATTATCGAAATGCAGAAAGATGCAAAAATTAAATTTTCGAATCTAAAGGTTGATGGAGGGGCAAGCAACAATGACCTTTTGATGCAAATACAAGCCGATTTACTTCAGGCGAATGTTATCCGGCCACAAACAACTGAAACGACAGCTTTAGGGGCTGCTTTTTTTGCGGGTTTGGCAACAGGCTATTGGGCCTCCATAGAAAGTTTGGCTGAAATATGGGAAATTGACAGAAAGTTTACTCCTGAAAATAGCCCACAAAATGAAGAGATCATTTCCAATTGGGAGAAAAGGATTAGTTTAGTTCTAAATAACTCTTAATCAGATGAATCGAAAAAAAAATATTGAGCAATTGGCAGAAACTCCCGAATATGATTTCCTCATCATTGGAGGTGGAGCTTCTGGCCTTGGAATTGCCTTGGATGCTGCCAACAGAGGTTACAAGACTTTATTGTTAGAAAAAAATGACTTTGCAAAGGGGACTTCATCGAGAAGCACCAAGTTGGTTCATGGGGGAGTGCGTTATCTCCAGAATGGTGATATTTCCCTAGTAATTGAGGCCTTACGTGAAAGAGGGATTATGAGGAAAAACGCGCCTCATCTTGTCAGGGATTTAAGTTTTGTCATCCCATCTTATGATTGGTGGAACAGTCCTTTTTATGGATTGGGTTTGAAAGTCTACGATATGATGGCTGGGAATCAGGGATTGGGTCCTTCGACCGTTCTCAACAAAGAAGAAACAATAAATTTGATCCCAAACGTGAAAAAAGATGGATTATGGGGAGGTGTCATTTATCAAGATGGTCAGTTTGATGACGCCCGGATGGCTGTTAGTATTGCTTTAACAGCAGATAGAGAAGGGGCTAACTTGATCAATTATTTCTCCGTGAATGGATTAATTAAAGAAAACAAACTAATTACTGGAGTCAAATGTAAAGATCAATTGACGGGAATAGATCACGAGATTAAAGCCAAATGCATCATAAATGCTACCGGTGTTTTTACAGATGAAATCATCAAAAAAGATGACCCCCAAGCAAAAGCAATGATACGACCCTCTCAAGGAATTCATTTGGTACTCGACAAGAAATTCTTGGATGGCCCACATGCCATTCTTGTTCCGCATACAACTGATGGAAGAGTTTTATTTGCCGTTCCATGGAATGGATATGTTTTGTTAGGCACAACAGATACGCTGATTGATGAGACATTAGAAGAGCCAATACCCTTAAATAAAGAGGTTGATTTTATTTTAAAAAATGCAGGGACATACATGACGAAAAAGCCAACTCGCGATGATGTGAAAAGCGTTTTTGCAGGCTTAAGACCTTTGGCAGCATCAGAAGACAATAAGGAAAGCACCAAGGAAGTGTCACGACATCACAAAGTCATTGTCAGTAAAAGTGGCTTGATAAGTGTGCTTGGTGGTAAATGGACGACCTATCGTAAAATTGCTGAAGACACCACCAACGTAGCTTGCAGTGTCGCTGGTTTGCCAGAACGTCAATGTGGAACGCAGAATCTAAATATTGTAGGATACGATTCCAATGCCGATTGGAATGACCCTTTACATGTTTATGGATCAGATTCCCAAAAGGTAAAAGCATTCGGAACAGAAGAAAAAAACAGCTCCTTGTCAGAGAAAGTTCATATTACAGAAAATCAAATTTGTTGGTCAATTGAAAATGAAATGGCCATTACTTTAGAGGATGTCTTGGCAAGAAGAACAAGGTGTTTGTTTTTAGATTCAGCAGAGACTGAAAAAATCGCTCCCAAAGTAGCTGAAATAATGAGATCTTTTTTAAAAGAAGACTACAACTGGTTAGAGCGTCAATTAACACAATTCAATAAAATTATTAAAAACTATCAATTATGTTAATGCATCCTTTTATTGCTGAATTTATTGGAACAGCTATCTTAATCCTTCTCGGAGCAGGAGTAGTTGCCAATGTCAGTTTGAGAAAAACTTATGCTGAAAACCAATCCCCTTTGGTCTTAATAACAAGTGCATGGGGTTTTGCTGTTTTTGTAGCAGTTTATATCACCTCTAAATCTAGCGGTGCCCACCTCAATCCTGCAGTTTCTATAGGGCTTGCTGTGGTTGGAAAATTTTCTTGGTCACTGGTGCCAGGTTATTTTATAAGTCAAACAGCGGGCGCCATGTTCGGAAGCTGGTTGTGCTATCTAACCTATTTAGACCATTATAAAGCAACAGAAGATGAAAGCACTGTGCGTGGAACTTTTTGCACGGCACCAGCTATAAGAAATTTTAAAAACAATTTTTTAACAGAGCTTATTGGAACTTTTATGCTTGTGTTTGGTGTATTATTTATCGTAGGCCCGAATATCGAAATTAGTGGTACTGAAATTCAAAATTTTGGACTGGGTTCCTTGGATGCCCTTCCCGTGGGGATTTTGGTTTGGGTGATTGGAATGGCTTTAGGTGGAGCCACAGGATATGCGATTAATCCTGCACGTGATTTTGGACCGCGGTTGATGTATCAGTTGCTTCCGAGAAAAAACAAAAAAGTAGATTGGAGCTACAGTTGGGTTCCCGTATTGGGTCCGATAACAGGGTCAGTTATCGCTGGGATGGCCTTTTTGGCGTTAGAAGCCATTTCTTAATTAACATAGAATTCTTTTATGAATTAATCGAAACAAATAGACTTAATCAGTTTATTAGTTTTAAATTTGTATGCGTTGTTCACGCAGCGTTAATATCTTGAAGGGTTGGTGATGTATGGTTGCATTTCCGCCCTTTTTGCTTTTAATACAGATCTCTCGAGGTAGTTGCCACTTTTTTTTGACTAGATTTTATATATTTAAACATCAAATAACCAGCACTATGAAAAATGACCTGTAGAGCAATAAGAATTCCAGCCACAACAAGAATAACCTCTACTATTGCGAATCTCAAATAATTTTTTGTTTCAAGATTCGTCAACTTTTTAAATCTGTTAAAACATATTTTTTATTGAGTTGTTTGTTAGATGTTTAAATATAGGGAATAATTTAAACTAGCCTTATCAGCTACCCTCCCTGCTTAATTTCGTAGTTTGAATATTAATCCAAACTCTCTTCGCTTGATGATTCTCTACCTGACATATTTAAGAGGATTAGAAATAACTGGACTTAGTGAAGAGAAATGCCTGTGGTTTAAAAGAAAACGCCACTAAAGTTAATTAGTAGCGTCAGTATTTATAAGAGATTATTATTACTAATAAAATTTATATTTAGTATTATTAAAATATGCTGAAAATCCTTTTTGGCCCAGATGGATACAAACAGATTGTCGAGTTTGGGTGAAATAACTGGAACTGTCGGTGACACTCTTTATTTAAATCACACAACCGACACTCCTTCGACTGCACTTTTAATTTTAATACTCATTTTCTGGATTAGGTGGTGTGCTTTTCACCTCTTCTAGAATTAAGCCCTCTGACTCCAACAGGGGTTTTTTTAACAAAACAATAACACCAACATTTATTGGGGTTTTATATTTCTCAACAGTCTTGTGTATATAACAAATGTTTGAATTTGTTTCATTTAATTAGATAAAACCCTCTGGCGGTTCGGAGGGTTTTTTTATGTGAAAACGTGACATATGTCCTTATTTTAAAATCATAATTCCTCTTAAAAATATTTTAATACTTGCAATTTTATAATAGAACAAAGTTAGCATTGTTAGCTGGGGAATTACAAGCTCAACTTTCACTGGCTCCTTCTCAGTATAACGAGTTTGATAGACTTGATCAGTATTTATTTTTAATTTACATTTTTAAGTTTTAAATAAAGCACCCAATCGCCTGGACCAGGTGCAATCAGATTTGACAGCCCCCCTTTTATGCTTTCTGTATCTGTCCAGATTCCTATTTCCGGATCGAACCATTTAAGCGAAAACTGAGCAATGGGAAGAGAGACAGAAACTGTTGGGATCGTTCTATTCTCATTGGCATTTCTAATTTCCGCACTTTTTATTTTTGGAGACTCGGGCAAACCAATGGTATCAGGATTAGCAACGTAAATAATATATTCATTCTTGTTGTGAATACATTTAAATTGTTGTGGACTATTTCCAACGATTTTATCATTGGGGGACATATTTACAAGAGTAAGTCCGGTTTCATTAAAAAATTTGTGAATGTTATTAAAATCATTTGCACCTTCCAAACCAATATTAAAGTAACCTTGCATGCCTTTAATGCTGTCATTATCAAAGGCTTCAAAGGTTTTTATTCCTCCATAAGTGCCATGACCTCCTGATAAGAGTGACGCCCACATTAAACGGCGGTAAAAGTAGCGGGGATATTCCGGCTCGCGATATCTCTCATAACGATCCTCATCATTTACAATAGGGTCTGATCCAATTACACGATATTTAGCTATTGTTCTGCCATCAATCTCATCCAAACTTTCAAATGTAATTATATCTGACCACTCAGAATCTATAAACGAATACCCCATAAACCGAGATTGGTGATTGGTAATTAATGTTTTCCAAGGTTCTCTGCGGACCATATCCAATCCAATCTTGTCAATATTCTTATCAAGAATTCTTCTTTCGGTAAGTTTTACGCCTTCGGATACAATCTCTCTATCATTAGATATACACCAAATAATATTTGGATAGGCTGAAAACCTGGCTTGTGCATATCGTAGCATTGAAAATGAAAGTGAATCACCAGCAAAGTATCTTTTTAATTCATCCGTATCTTCTCCGAATGGAATTAATTGCAAAATTATTTCCGGATAGTTTTCGAAGGCAAAAGCGATTCTTCTATCCATTTCCTGCCAATAAGTAAGATTGAGTGAAGTTCGTTCATCGTTAAAAAGTGCTTCAACGTTGCTCCTGGACCTACAAAACCATGTTCGTATTTTTGTAAATCCCAACCGCCCAGCATGATCGATGTACTCCTGCCATTTCTGTTCGGTATCAGTCAAATATCGATAACCTGTATCACCAATATGTAAAAACCAATCACCATTGTGGTAAGAAAACTGAAACGGATCTTCAGCATTTATTTGAAGTTTTCCTCTAAGGGATGATTCTTTTACCTCAAAATCTCCTTTCTTCCTTTTAAAAGTATCATCTCCCTTTAGTTCCCATTTCCAATGTCCAATTTGATTGCAGTAAACCCTGACCTTATAATTTTCTCCATCATAAAAACCATCTACTTTTACTTTATTTCCGTTTGGTTGAGTAAAAATGACTTCGGGAAACAAGAATCTGGTTTGAGATTTTGATTCAAATGAAATTTCTAACATGCCAAATTTTTTGTAATAGGGCAGATTGCTTGCATTAACCTGCGATGCTGCAAATATCAAAAACAATATAGGGTATAGTAGTTGAGCGTAATTCCGGATAATTATACGAATCATTGGTTTAAAATTAATCTTAAATATCTGTTTTTAAAAATTTATAGCGAACATAGTTCGGTCACACTACAAGAACTATTCAGTTCCGATCAAGTTAGAATAATCCCGGCATATAGCCAAAATAAATCACTGGAACAGCTTTACCATGAGCTGGGGCATGATGTTTTTAATTTGAATCATGGTAATGGGGGTAAAATGACGTACAACTATGCAGAAAAGGATTTTAGCTGGGATGATTTTATGTCCGACAGATTAAAAATGTTTGGTTCTTTTAACCCAAATTTTTCCTCAAATAATAGCTCCAGTTCAGAATATAATTATTCTAATAACAGTGAGTCAGTCCAAAAAAACAATCAACAAATCAAGAATGAAGCATTAAGTATTAAATCTGATAATGCTACTGATTATTCTAATAGGGGAATTTCAAAGAATAGATTAAAAGACTATAACGGAGCAATAGTAGACTATACTAAAGCAATAGGACTCAATCTTGATGATGCATCTGCTTATTCTAATAGGGGAATTTCAAAGGAAAATTTAGGTGACCTAAATGGTGCTTGTAAAGATTGGAGAAAAGCTGCCTATCTTGGTTATTCAAATTCAGCTAAATGGGTAAGAGACCAATGCAACTAGACACAATACAAAATACTTTAGGTATTGGCAATAAAGGGTATTATATTTGACACAC
>Ga0114998_10002071_pt1 | contig 15369 bp, 16 predicted proteins | sample ArcticOcean_MG_C_5_FD_87044 | JGI IMG/M metagenome (GOLD analysis project Ga0114998, IMG submission 87044) | Marine microbial communities from western Arctic Ocean - ArcticOcean_MG_CB4_138 | ecosystem: Environmental > Aquatic > Marine > Oceanic | place: Arctic Ocean: Canada Basin | collected...
AAGCGGTTGAACCAAGGCGACAAACCTTGAAACATATTGTCAGACAAGCGCGTGCGAAATAAAATTTCACCCATCCACAGAAACAATGGCAACGCTGTCAGCGTCCAGCTAGAGCTTGATCCCCAAATGGTTAACACCATGCTGTCACCAACAGGTCTCGGGCTAACAAACAACATGGTCACCAAGCCCACAGCTAACAGCGACATGCCTATCCAAAAGCCGCTGGCCAACACCAGCACCAACAACACAATCAACCCCAGCGCTAGCGCTATATCCATAACTTGCTTTCTATGCGACTGCTTTATAAATTAACAACAACGAGTAATTACTCGACAGAGGGTGAGCCGCTGACACGCTCATCCAAAAAAACACCGTATTTACATTTATCAAACAAGGCATGGCACACCGCAACCGCCAACCCCACACAACCCAATGCCATACTCAACTGCGGAATCCACATGGGAGTGGCGTCACCTGTGGGGGCCACGTCATGGAACACATGAGACTGCCACACCAAGCGGCATGAAAACCATGCAACATACGTTGATAAAGCCACGCCTGCGCAAAGCGCTAAATAATCGAGCCTGTCGCGCGCTTTGCCTTTGGCCTTGTTGGTAAGGATGGTCACGCGCACGTGATCACCGCCCAAAAAAGCGCTGGGTAGCGCAAGAAAAAGCGTGGCCGCGATGGCATAACCTGCATAGCCGTCTAGGCCAGAAATAGTCCACCCATTGACCAAACGAGTGGCAATGTTGAGCGTGATGGCGGCCAGTGCGCCCACCATTGAGATGCAAGACAACACCAACAATAAGTTGTAAAAACGCTGTAACAAAACCCGCATGTAGAAGTCCCTGTTCAAGGGCTTGGTGGCCAGTCGTCGACCTGCCACCAAGTCCTAAGTCGCAATACTTACTTGCTGTAAGCAGACAAAATGGCTGCACCATCGGCACCAGCCGCCTTGGCCCAGTCAGCAGTCATTTGCTTGCCAATGGCACTCAACGCGTTGGTCACGCTGGCTGAAGGCTCGGCAATCGTCATGCCGTTGGTACGCAATATGTTGATTGAATCGGTGTTGACTTGCTCGCTCTTGGCCCATCCACGTGTCTCAGCCATGGCAGCTGCTTGTAGAACCGCGTCCTGGGTTGGTTTGTCTAAAGCATCAAACGCTTTTTGGCTGACTGCTTTCACGTTGCATGGCAACCAACCATTAACGGGGTAAAAGAACTTGGTCTGCTCGTACAACTTGCCGTCTGCACCACTGGCGCTGGACGTTAAGAAGTTTTGAGCTGCGCCGGTTGCCAACGCTTGACCTAATTCAGGCAACTGGATGGTCACAGGTGACGCACCCAACATTTGCGCAATTTTGGTGGTAGCAGGGTTGTAAGCGCGCATTTTGGTGCCCTTGAAGTCGTCGGCACTGTTAATGGCCTTGACTGAGTACAGAGACTGACCGGGCCATGGCACTGAAAACAACATTTTTACGCCTTGAGCGGCCAATACCTTGCCCTGCACAGGCTTGGTGGCATCGAGCAATCGCTTGGCGGCTGGGTAGCTGGTTGCTAAAAACGGAATGGAGTCCACACCGAACACTGGGTTCTCATTACTCAAACCAGAAATGATGAACTCACCAGCAGGCACCAAGCCAGCTTGGATAGAGCGCTTAATTTCAGGTTGCTTGAACAAAGCACCACCTGGATGCAGCGTGATTTTCAACTTGCCTCCAGATAGCTTTTCTACGTCATCAGCAAACTGCTGAACGTTTTGCGTTTGGAAAGTATTGACGCCATAACCTGTTGGCAAGTCCCAAGTCGTTTGGGCATGAACCATAGAAGCCAGGCCAATGGCTGAGACTGCGGTGAGTATTTTTTTCATCTTGTATTTCCTAGTGGTTGATTAAAAGCGGGAACGGGAACGGGAACGGGAACGCAGCAAGGGCGCACAACATGCACGGTTAAAAACTGGCCAGTTGGTTATTTTTCAAATCGGTAATCAGCATGGCCCCGGGCGCGTGGGTTATACAAAATGCGGGCTTGGCATGCTGCAGTGCTGCTTGTGGTGTCACGCCACACGCCCAAAACACAGGGATTTCGTCTTCGTATATGTCTACAGCATCGCCGTAGTCTGGTTTTGATAAATCGGTGATACCAATCAACGCCGGAGAGCCTAGGTGCACAGGCGCGCCATGAACCTCCGGATAGCGAGACGTAATTTGCACCGCCTTAATCACATCCTTTGCCTTCATAGGACGCATGGTCACAACCATTGGACCCGAGAAAGGACCGGCGGCCACTGTTTGAATATTGGTGCGAAACATGGGTACGTTGCGCCCCTGCTCGATATGGCGAATAGGCACGTCCGACTCCAGCAAAGCTTGTTCGAATGAGAACGAACAGCCAATCACAAATGTCACCAAATCGTCGCGCCACAAGTCGCTGACGTCGTTGGGGGAGGCGGTTATAACGCCGTCTCGCCACACACGGTATTGGGGCACGTCGGTGCGAATATCAATACCAAGTCCCAGCGCGGGCAAGTAGGGATCACCAGGCTCACTCAAGCCAATGATTGGACACGGGCGGCGGTTGTTTTGACAAAACCTCAGAAAATCAGCGGCACTGTCTTTGGGAAGTATGACCACGTTGCCTTGAACCTGGCTGTCGGCTATACCGCTGGTGTGACCTGTGAAAGCGCCACTGCGAATGGATTGGCGCAACGCCGAAACTTCTACTGGTGTGGCTTTTTGAGCGGCCTTGTGCGATGGCAGGTCTTGACTTGCAGACGGCGGTAACAATGAACCCATGAAGTGCTTCCAATCAATGTGTGGCGACAGAAGAACATTATTGGAACAAGTTTCAGACTACACAAGCGGAAAAATTTTTTGCCATCTCAGCACTTTTTTCTATGATTAGTGTTTACCCTATGTGGTCACCAATGGCTATTTGAACGCGGCAACAAAGCTTGTGGCTGACCCTACCAGCATCTCAACATCCCGTGACGTAGGGTCCACACGGTAGCTGGCTGAGATGGGTAATGGCTCCAACTGCACGTCGGATTTCAAGGGTTTTATATTTGGAAAGTTCAACGGGTTGCGCACCGCTTGTAACGGCAAGGTCGCAATGCCAAAACCACCTTGCACCAGTTGGGCCATGGCGGAAATCGAGGTAATGGTGTGTATTCGCTTAGGCGATATGCCCGCTTGATTGAACAAGTCAACCAATTGCACATGCGGCTGTGAGCCCCTTTGAAAGGTCAACAGCTCGTACTCACACAAACTACTCAACTTGTACAACCGCTTGGTGTGCAAACTTTTGCTGCCAATAAATCCCATTGCCATAGAGGGCAGTGTTTTGGTGAAAATCGCTTCTCCTGATGCAGGCAAAGCAGCAAACACCAAGTCTTGAACACCACGGTTTATTTGATCCAATAAGGTTGGCGTCGTGTCGACAGACAACTCCAGCGACAACTCAGGACGCTCCAGCCGCAATTGCTCCAACCACGGTACCAGCCAAGCGTGCAACACAGACTCAATGGCACCAATGCGCAAGGTCACCGCCAAGCGCTCGGCCTGCCCCATTTCAGTTTTAACGTCGCGTTGCAAATCGAGCAGCCGCTCAGCGTGTTTAAAGAAACGCGTACCAGCCAACGTTAGGCGAAACTGTTTGTCGCGTCTGTCCAGCAGCAACACGCCAAGCTCGTCTTCAAGAGAGGCCACGCGGCTTGACACCGCAGACTGTGTGAGGAACATTTTGTCTGCTGCGCGCGTGATGCTTTTCAGCTGAACAGCCCAATAAAAAGACTCAACAAACCTGAGATTCATGTCTATATAACGTTATTAAGGTGTATCGAAACTGGCCACATGTTAGCCTGCTGCTTGGGCGGGCCACCCTTGTACAAGCTGAGCAGGCCCATGACGTTAAGCCACCACCAAACGTATGCCGGGCATGCAAGCCTCGGAGTCAACTCGCCGCTCTAATGCCAAGCGCATGTTCATTTGCGCCACCTCGGTGTGCTCGACTGCCAAGCTTTGTGCACGTGCACTGGCGCCTTGCTTGAGCGCATCCAGCAACATGTGATGCTGCTTGTGGGCGTACTGCATCCAGTCTCTGTCAAGGCTGACCCGGCCCTGCATGGGCAACATAGCCGAGGCTTGGGCAAAGGGCAACTTGTCGTTCATGGCCATGGCTCTTTGCAATGCGCGGTTGCCGCAGGCATTTAAAATGGCCGCGTGAAACTGATCGTTCATGAGGCCATAGGCCGTGTAACTGTTGAGTGTGAGGGGGTTGTCGCTGAGCAATTTGTCGCCTGCATGTAGGCAACGTTGTAGCTCTGCTTCAAGTTGTCTGGTCAGGCCGTGCTCAGCAACCAAGCGTGCCGCCATACCTTCTAAGTGGCCGCGCACAGCAATTGCGTCTGTCACTTCTTGTGGGGTGAATTGGCGTACCAAGTACTTGCCAGTTTCGCTGGACTCAATCAAGCCCTCTTGCTCTAAGGTCACCAAAGCGCTTCTTATAGGCGTGCGCGAAGCCCCCAAACGCTCAGCCAGCGGTTGTTCTGCTAGGCGATGACCAGGGGCAAATGTGCCCCCGAGGATCAGGTCGCGCAGCTGCATCAAAACAGTTTCTTGTACATTCATGCGTAAATGGTATCCCATTTTATACAAATGGGATACACTTTTAATATGAAACCGACAACGAGACAAGCCCCCCATGAAAGCTGAACTGAACGAACGCATAACGCGTATTGGCCCCAACACGCCCTGTGGCAATTTGATGCGTCAGTACTGGCAACCCGTTGCGCTGGTGGATGAATTCAACCCACACCTAGACCCCAACATGGCCACACGACCAGTTAAAGCCCTGCGCGTGCTGGGCCAAGACTTGGTTTTGTTCAAAAACGCACAAGGCGAATTTGGATTATTGGACCGTGACTGTCCACACCGTGGTGCTGACTTGGCGTTTGGGCGCAATGAAGGTGACGGCCTGCGATGCCCGTTCCATGGCTGGAAGTTCGACATCACCGGACAATGCATTCAAACACCTGGAGAGCCTGAGGGTAGCAAGCTGTGCACGCGCGTGAAACAGCGCAACTACCCGCTCATAGAGCGCAGTGGCGTTCTATTTGCTTGGTTTGGAGCCGACAGCGCTACCGCTCCACCCCTGCCTGCATTGGATTGTCTCAGCGCACCCAACACACACACGTTTGCATTTAAGGGGCAATGGCAATGCAACTGGCTTCAAGCCTTTGAGGTGGGCATAGACCCTGCTCACCCGTCTTTTTTACACCGTTTCTTTATGGACGAATCGCTTGACGACAGTTATGGCAAGCAGTTTCGCGGCGCCAGCGCTGGCGATATCAATGGCCAACGGTGGCCCATGACCAAGGTCATGCGCGAATTTGACAAACCCAGCATCGCGGTTGCCTCTCAACCCTATGGCATGCGCCTAACAGCCCTTCGCGCCATGACCGATGAGCTGACACATGTGCGTGTCACCCATTCTATTTTTCCTCACACGTTTGTCATTCCTCTGTCAGAGACCATCACGATCACACAAATCCACGTTCCAGTTGACGACACACGCACCTATTGGTATGCCATTTTCACCAGCTTTGACGGCCCAGTTGACAAAGAGGCCATGCGCAACCAACGCTTACAAGCAGTCGACCTGCCCGACTACATACCCAAGTCTGGACGGCACAACAACTGGGGCTTTGATGCGGAAGAACAACGTTCACGCACCTACTTGGGCATGGGTGAAGACGACATCAACGTGCACGACCAATGGGCTTGCGAAAGTATGGGCCCCATTCAAGACCGGACCCGTGAACACTTGGGCACCACAGATGTGGCCATCATGTCCAACCGACGAACACTGATTAAAGCGATAGACGACGTTGAAAACGGCAAACCTGCACCAGGTGTCGCGCAAGCAGACATTGCCGCCACGCGCACAGGACCAGACACAGTTGATGGCATTGCACCTGGTCATGACTGGCAATTGTGGTTGGCGCAGGCCGTGGCAAGCAAGCGAGCCAATGCGCCTTGGAATACGGCCTTAGCGCTTGCAGTAGAGCCTGAAAAAGTGTTGCACACCGACAAGCCACAGCCATGAACATGGCCCAACACATACGTGAGAACCAACTGGAACTGGTCCGGTTCGTATGGTGCGACTTGCATGGTATGACGCGGGGTAAAACGCTCACCGCCAGTGCCGCGATCAAGGCTTTAGACAACGGTGTGGGCATGGTCAGTACAGCCATGCTGAAGGACACCTCGGACCGTACCGTGTTTAAAGTCTTTGAGGCCAACATTGCCACAGACTTACCCGGCTTCGAATACGCCAATACGCTGACGCTTCACCCCATTCCCAGTACCTTTAAGATACTGCCATGGGCACATAAAACAGGGTGGGTGCAATGCCAACCCGCATTCCCCAACGGTGAATGGGTGCCCTACGACACCCGCTATCAACTGACGCATGCGTTGAACAAGCTGTCACAACATGGCTTAGGCATGGTGTGCGGCTTAGAGATTGAGTTTCACATCTACAAACTGCGCGACCCCGTGCATGGCGAGAATTTAGATCCCGACATGGCGGCTTGGCCTGGCCCAAGCCCTTGCGTCAGTTTGATTCACCCGGGCTTTAGCTTGCTGTCTGAGACCTGCGTTGATATGGCGGAGGAGCCGTTGCGCATTGTTCAGCACACAGCCCAAGCTTTGGGCTTACCGCTGCTGTCGCTAGAGGTGGAGTTTGGCCCAAGCCAAGTTGAGGCTGTATTCGATGCCACAGATGCGCTCACCGCAGCCGACAACATGGTGCTCTTTAGAAGTGCAGTCAAGCAAGCACTAAGACGTGCGGGCTATCACGCTACCTTTATGTGCAGACCACCGTTTGCACACATCATGTCCAGTGGCTGGCACTTGCACCAGTCGTTGGTGCACTTAAGCGATGGCAGCAACGCCATGATGCGTGACACCACAGCGTCTGCAACCCATACACCACCTAGCAATGCCCTGCACAGCTTGTCGGCTGTGGGTGCGCATTACTTAGCGGGCTTGCTGGCACATGCACCGGCCATGACCGCCTTGAGTACACCGACCGTTAACGGCTATGGCCGTTTTCAACCCAATGCACTTGCGCCTCAATCTGCAGTATGGGGGCGCGACAACCGCGGCGCAATGCTGCGCGTGATTGGGCAAGCAGGCGATACTGCCACGCGTATAGAAAACCGCCTTGGTGAACCCGCTGCCAACCCCTACCTGTACATGGCATCACAAATTCACGCGGGGTTGCATGGTATAGAACAGCAGCTAACGCCTGGGCCCTCAACCGACTCGCCGTACACCACGCACACCAGCAACAACAACGAAGTCGATGACACCGCCGCGCTCGACACAACACAAACACTCACCCATCACATACCCAGCAACTTACAAGTCGCGCTTCAAGCACTGCAGTCGGACACCGTTATGTGTGATGGTTTTAGCGAGGCATTCGTACACTATTACGCACGCATCAAAGCCAGCGAATACCAGCGCTTTGAGGCCGCACAAGACAGAGATGAATTTCAACGACGCGAATACTTTGCCCGAATATAAACAAGCATGATCAACATTACTTTTTACGACACACACAATGCCAACAGTGGCGAACGCGTTGCGGGCACAACTGTTCAAGTTGAAACCGGCCAAAGTCTCATGACAGCAGCCGTTAACGCGGGCATCGACGCCATCGCTGCAGACTGCGGCGGCACCCTCACCTGCGCCACATGCCACGTGATTGTGCGGCCAGCGTGGGCAGACAAACTGCCCCCCATCACAGAAGAAGAAAGCAATATGCTGGACTTTGCCGCGAGCCCTCGCCAAGGCAACAGCAGACTGTCGTGCCAAATTGAACTGTCCCCCGAGCTCAATGACATGGAAGTCGATTTACCTCTCAGCCAATACTGAGTTATCAGTCAAGGGGTATTGTCCAATCGATGGCTACCAAGGGGCAGTTAAGCCAGTCCACAAGCGTGGCTTGTCGTGACATGAATCAGCCTATGGCGTGCCACCAACGGACTCTAGCGGGTCACCAAGCGCACGCGTGTGTTTCTCGATGAGATGAGATGAGTGGCCCGATGCGGGAGCTGGGCGAATTGATCCAGCCATTCGTGCCGACAGCCACTGAACAAGCACCCACCTTGGGGCACGGTGATGCGTGCGCGTGTTCTGCGAGCACGTGCCCAACACAGGGCTGAACAAGCGCTGCGAAGCAGCCCGGCACCGGACCGCCCTGTTAAACGCCTCACTGAGCCGAGTCGCAGCCATTAATCCCGATACAGAGTCACCTTGGCTTGACCCATGTCGTAACCTGTGACGGACTCGGCATTGACCGATTTGTTGGCTCTTATAACGCCTTGCACCCAGACTGTTTCCATGGTGGGAAAGCTCACCGGCTTGGCAGGTGTCACGTGAATAATTTGGTTGGCAGGCGGCGGTGGCGTGTGCACACAAGCACCAAAATAGGGAACAAGCAAAAACGACTTTTTATGCTGCGTGTCGCTGCCAATGGCCACTACAAATCCAGGAATCTTGATGCGCCTGCCATCTAAATCGTCCCGGGTTGGCGCGTTGTCCCACTCCTTGCGCAGCGCCCGCATATAAGCCTGAGACTGTGGCGAATCGTCAATTAGAGATGATATTTTGTTGGCCAGCAGCTGCAAATGCGGGCTAGGCCTCCAGCCTGTTGGAATCAACTTGTCCCAACTCAACGCCTCTACTGCTTGTTCAGCTTGGCCTGATTTAGACCATGCATAGCCGCCACCGCACGTGAGCGACAACAAACCCACCGCACCTGCAGCTTGCAACCAACCACGGCGACGTTGCAACAGGGACTTTTTAAACTGCTCAGCGTTATTCATGGCTACAAACTCCTAGGGTTCAAACCCTCGTTCAACGATGTGGTGGCGCTTAGCCACGCAGGCAACAAGGCACTCACCATCGTAATAAGACCAAGCCCGGCCACAATTACCACGGTTTCGCCGCTGAGCCATGCATGACTGAGCACCACGCCGGTGGCGCTGCGCAACAGCTCGCCGCCTATCGCAATGGCCGTGTGCAACATCCCAATACCCAACAGCGCGCCCAAACAAAAAGTGGCGAGCGCCTCAGTCAGCACCACAGCAACCAAACCAAGCGACGGTGCGCCGCAGGCACGTAAGACTGCAATTTCTTTGCGCCTGGCGTGCAGCGACATCAGCAAAGTTGCAGCCAAGCCCATACCTGAGCCCAACGCAACCAGCCAGGCCACCACCGTCAGGGTCGATTGCACAATGCCCAAGGTTTGCCACAACTCGTCTAACGCCACCCCTGGCATCACGGCTGTCATTGGTGGCGTGTCCATGGACTCAATACGGCGGCGTACCCTAAACACTGTGGCCGGGTTGTTGAGGCCTAACAACCAAGCATTGACTTGCCCGCCTTGGCGGTTGTCCAACTGCTGCATCAAGCCCTCAAAGGTGCTTTCAGATGCACCAGCGTGCACCGCTTGGAACCCTGCTAGCGATACCCAAACCGCTTGATCAACGGGTGACCCCGTAGCTGCTAAGAGGCCAACCACGTGAAACTTCACATGGTCATGCTGCTTGGCCAAACCGCTGAATTTGCCGTGAGAAAAATTCATCTCACTGCCCAAACTGGCGCCCAAAGCTTGGGCAGCCTTGATACCCAACACAACCTCCGTTGGGGCATCAAACACACGGCCTTGGGCAAAGGCCAGTGGTTGACCTGCCGACTGAACATGCTCAAAATAAGCTGCGCTTGTGGCCACCACTGGCTGACGCTGAACATAGTCACCCAACGCAACAGGCACCGCCCAGGCCACACCATCTATGGCGCGCAAGTTATCACCAGTGGCCACAGGAATCAAAGCGGTGCCCCTACCAATCTGGAAGACTGTATTGAGCAGCAACTCCAGCGGGCTGGCTCTTGCACCCACAATCAAGTCGACGCCAGAGACTGCTTTAGAAAAACTGTTTTTTGCGTCTTGACCAACTTGGTGTATGGACAGTACCAAGGCAGTTGACAACGCAATAGCGACCACCACCAAGCTCATAGACGTGCGTCGCGACCACGCACTTTTAAGGCCTAAGCCCAGCCATACATTCATGACACGGCTCCTTGTGCACGACTTGACGCGAAACTTGCAAAGTCAAATTGGTGGTCATACATGCCGCGCATGCTGTGGTCGTGACTCACCACCAACAAACATGTGCCACAAGCCTTGGTCTGATCAATCAAGGCCTGCATCAATGCCTGACTCGCCACGCTGTCCAGCGATGACGTCGGCTCGTCTGCAACCAGCAAATCCGGCTCTAACAACAAGGCCCTAACGGCGGCCACACGCTGCTGCTGACCGACTGACAAGGTATTGGCAGGCCTTGGCAAAAGTGCTTCAGGCAAGCCAAAGGCCTGGCATAAACCAACGAGGCGTGCCTCGATGGTGGCTGGCGATGTACCGGCTTTGCCGCGCAAACGCCATGCCAACAACATGTTGTCTCGCGCACTCAAATAAGGCAATAAATTAAACTGCTGAAACACGTAGCCAATATGCTGGCGACGCACCGCATCTTTGTGTGCTTCGCTTGAACCATGCAAGGCCTGCCCTGCCACCCACACTTCACCATGCGAAATAGGCAGCACCCCCGTTAGCAGGCTCAGCAAACTGCTCTTGCCACAGCCACTCGGGCCAAACACCAAGTGGGTTTGACCCGCGCGCAAGGCCAGCGCGTCTATACGAATCAGCGGCGTGGCACGTGGCCATGCAAACACCAAATCGCGCACTTGAACCATGACTTGATCGGTCATGGCAAGCTGAAGGTTCGGCTGGGAGAGCGTATTTGAAGGGCAAACTGTTTCTTGTTGACCACACCTTGCACGTAGACCGTCCCAATCTCAGGCCACATGTCCAATGCCAGTAAGTCAATGGCGACTAGGGCGCTGGGTTGCGCGCAGCGCCACGAGACCTGCCAAGAGGCATCTGAGTGACCCGCCTCGTGACCAGCGTCATGACCGCTCTCATGGCCATGTTCATGCTTTTTGTCGTGCGCATGGTCGCTACCAACTGGCTGCGGCTTGAAGCCTGGCAACTCGATTTCGACACCTGTGACCGCACAACGTGCCGCGGTGTTGGGCGTTAACCACTGCTGAGCTTGGCTCATTTTTTGGTGGGCTTGCGCCAGCTGTTTATGCTCTTGTGTGTTTGTCGGTGCATGCTCAAAGCCAACAACGCCATCCATTGGCAGCTGCCAACGAAGCGATAAGTCAGAACCGGACTGGACCACCTCCAACTGCGCCACGCCGTGCTCGTGGCGCTCGCTCGCCACCGCCGTTGAGGTGGCCATAGCCAAGGCAACAAACATGGCTGCATGCACAGGAACGGGGCTCAGCAGCCTCAGGCTGGCAGGCAGCTTAGACAATTTACATAAAGTCATAGCGACTCCTTTGATTTGAAAAAAACCAAACGCACTGGTGCGCTGTGTGTGTTTTAAATCGAAGAAATCGGCGGTGCTCTTGCCAAATAGGCCGCTGTGCGCGGGCCATGCATAAACCGGAATGCATGATAGGCGACTGGGCCAAGCGCAACAGACGCCATAACCAACATGGCGACCGTAACCACTGCGAAGCTGCACAACAGGCCACTGAGCATGTCGCACAAGTCGCTGCCCTCTTCGTGGTCGAGCACGTCCGAGGGGGCCAGGTTTGAGGCGACAGCGTGGGCCGTGTGTTGCGAGGCAACGTCGTGATGCGCAGGGTGCTGAGTCTCGTGCACCAAACCGACAGTTTGAGCAAACAGCACCATCAAGGCAACCACCACCCACGCAAGGGGGTGACGCAAGCAGCGCATCAAAGCTCTATGGCTGGTCTGGGTCATGTTCATATGGTAACGCAGGCCCATGGGTGCATCAGCCACAACGCTTGTTGTCTGCTTGGGCGGTGGCAGCTGCTTGAAGCACTTGGTACAACCCGGGCGAATGCATTGCCCTGCACCAAGGTGGTGCAGCCTGCGCTGTCACGACCGGTCAGCGCACAGGTATGTCGAATGCGCGTGCATCAAACAGGTTTGTTCTTGGCCTTGCCTTTCAACGCAACCGACGTCATGACGCTTGCACGCACAGGCTCAGCCACACTGCCCAGGCCTAACGTTTTGTCAACAGGGGTTGATTTTTTCGGCTTTTTAGATTCTTTGTTGGTTTTTTGCTGACCTTTTGCCATGACGATCTCCATAAAAATTAAAACCGAATCTTACGCTCGAAATCAGACGATTGCGCTCGCACCAAGATGCTGCGCCCGTATGTCCAGCAAAAAAATACTGCGCCCCCCCGCTGGCGGCTTGGCAGCAAGGTTTGACACTGGCCTGTGTCTAAGTGTTGCCCATGGGCCACATCAACGCTCTAAAATAACCCTTTAGTTGAACAACTTTCACCACCTCACGCTGCGAGCCAAACAAATAGCCTCGACTGCGTTTATTTCCTTTCCACTTGTCACAGGTACCGTCACATGTCCATGTTTTCCGCCGTAGAAATGGCCCCCCGCGATCCAATTTTGGGTTTGAACGAGCAGTTTGCTGCCGACAGCAACCCCAACAAAGTGAACTTGGGTGTTGGTGTTTATTACGACGACAACGGCAAGTTACCTTTACTCAAGTGCGTGCAAGCCGCTGAAGCCCAGCTGATGGTAACGCCAAAACCACGCGGCTATTTGCCCATAGACGGAATTGCTGCATACGACGGTGCAGTCAAGGGGTTGGTATTTGGTCAAGACAGTGAGCCTGTGCAGTCTGGCCGGGTTGCCACTATTCAAGCCATTGGAGGCACTGGTGGCCTTAAGGTTGGCGCTGACTTTTTAAAGCGCCTAAAGCCCGAAGCCACCGTCATGATCAGCGACCCCAGCTGGGAGAACCACCGCGCTTTGTTTACCGCAGCTGGTTTTCATGTTGAGAGCTACCCCTATTACGACGCGGCCAAGCGTGGCGTGAACTTTGACGGCATGCTGGCAGCGCTTGACAGCGCGCAGGCCGGCACAGTTGTTGTGCTGCACGCCTGCTGTCACAACCCAACTGGTTATGACATCAGCCCAGACCAATGGGCGCAAGTGGTGCAAGTCGTTAAAGACCGCGGCCTGGTCGCTTTTTTAGACATGGCCTACCAAGGCTTTGGCTACGGCATTACCCAAGACGGCGCAGCCGTGCAGCAATTTGTGACTGCAGGCCTAAGCTTTTTTGTAGCCACCTCTTTTTCCAAAAGTTTCAGCTTGTACGGCGAACGTGTGGGTGCTTTGAGCTTGCTGTGCACCGACAAACCCGAAGCTGACCGTGTGTTGAGTCAGCTTAAAACCGTTATTCGTACCAACTACTCCAACCCTCCCACGCACGGCGGCGCAACTGTTGCGACCGTATTGGGCACGCCTGAGTTGCGTGAGCTGTGGGAGCAAGAGTTGACTGACATGCGCGAACGCATCAAGGCCACACGACAGCAGCTGGTGGACGGCTTAAAAAACGCAGGTGTCGAACAAGACATGAGCTTCATTACCAGCCAAATTGGCATGTTCAGCTACTCCGGACTTAGCAAAGATCAAATGGTGCGTCTGCGCAACGAGTATGGTGTCTACGGCACAGATACAGGGCGCATGTGTGTGGCGGCGATCAACAGCGGCAACTTGGCATACGTGTGCAAGTCCATAGCGGCTGTTTTATAAGCAGTCACTCACACAATTCGGTAGCCGTCTCACAGCGTGGGACATCCATGTCCCCATTCGACTGGCCATCAACCGCTCAGCCTGTTATATTGCACTGCAGCATTTATTATTAAAGGGTCCGCATGCTATATCAAATTTACGACGCGCAACGAGCCCTCATGGAGCCTTTTGCAGAGTTTGCCCAAGCCACCGCAAAGCTGTATGCAGCGCCAACATCCCCTTTGAGTACAACGCCCTTGGCGCAGCGCATGGCTGCTGGCTACGAGCTGTTGTACCGCTTAGGCAAAGACTACGAGAAGCCTAGTTTTGGCATTCAAACCCTTGAAGTTGAGGGGGCTGAAATTGTCATTAACGAGCGCGTTGTCACTGACAAACCTTTCTGCGAGCTGCGTCACTTCAAGCGCTTCACTGACAACGAAGCAACTTTATCTGAGATGGCAAGCCAGCCAGTTGTGCTGATTGTGGCCCCGCTGTCGGGGCATTACGCCACACTGCTGCGTGACACGGTTAAATCCATGCTCAAGAGCCACAAGGTGTTTGTGACCGATTGGCGCAACGCCCGCTTGGTGCCTCTGGAGGATGGTGAATTTCACCTCAGCGACTACGTCAACTACATCCAAGAGTTTATCCGTGACTTACAAGCCCAGTACGGCGATTGCCATGTCATGAGCGTGTGCCAACCAACCGTGCCTGTGCTGGCTGCCGTGTCACTGATGGCAACACGCGGCGAACAACTGCCCCTGTCCATGACCATGATGGGCGGTCCAATCGACGCACGGCTCAGCCCGACTGCAGTTAACACATTGGCTACAGACCGCAATTTAGCCTGGTTTGAAAACAATGTCATTTACCCCGTACCTCCCACATTTGCTGGTGCAGGCCGGCGTGTGTACCCGGGGTTTTTGCAGCACACTGGTTTTGTAGCCATGAACCCGGACCGCCACGCACAAAGTCATTACGACTACTTCAAACAGCTCATGAAAGGCGATGACGCCAGCGCCGAAGCTCACCGCAAGTTCTACAACGAGTACAACGCTGTGCTCGACATGGACGCTGATTACTACCTAGAAACCATAGACGTCGTATTCCAACAATTTAAGTTGGTAGAGGGCACATGGGATGTAACCAACCCACAAGGCAAGCTCGAGCGCGTTCGCCCAGCAGATATCAAGGGTTGTGCGCTGTTGACCATAGAGGGTGAGTTAGACGACATTTCAGGCTCAGGTCAAACCGAAGCTGCTCATGGCTTGTGCTCTGGTATTGCCGCTAACAAACGCCGCCACATTGAAGTCGAAGGTGCAGGGCATTACGGCATCTTTAGTGGGAGCCGGTGGCGCAATGTGGTGTACCCAGAAGTAGAGGCTTTTATCAAGTCAGCCCAAGGCAGCCACGTGGTGGCAGGAAACAGCGCCAAACAGCAGATGGCCAACACACCAAAGCATGATGTAGCCAACCAAACAAAGACCTCCAAATCAGCTGCGCCCACCACGCCTAAGGCGGTGGCAACCAAGCCGACATCAAAAGCCACTACAAAACAGGTTGCGAAACCGGTTGTAAAGCCAGCGACTCCGCCCGCAGCTGCCTCCAAAGCAGCAACACGCAAGCGCGCCACTTAAACGCTGGTGAACTTGAGTTAT
>Ga0114998_10002078_pt1 | contig 15341 bp, 13 predicted proteins | sample ArcticOcean_MG_C_5_FD_87044 | JGI IMG/M metagenome (GOLD analysis project Ga0114998, IMG submission 87044) | Marine microbial communities from western Arctic Ocean - ArcticOcean_MG_CB4_138 | ecosystem: Environmental > Aquatic > Marine > Oceanic | place: Arctic Ocean: Canada Basin | collected...
TTGTTTTTCTGGCTCATCCATAATTTCATTGAATTTTTTTGTTAGCTGTCCTTTAGGTCCTTGTTTTTCTGGCTCATCCATAATTTCATTGAATTTTTTTGTTAGCTGTCCTTTAGGTCCTTGACTTACTAATTCTTTTTTAATTTGATCAAATTGAGTTATGTCTAATTTTTCAAAAATTTTATAATCCTGATTTCTTCTTAGAAAGGTAAATAATCGATTCGTATTTTCAGTATGTATGAAAGTATGCATTTTAAAACATTGAAAATCTTTATTTTCACAAACTTTTTTAATCGTGACATTTTCATAATGCAATAAATTTAACTGATTTATTGCTATTGGTAATAAAGCTGTAAGTGCAAAAAAAAATATTTTTATTTTTAATTTATCTTTATAAATATAAAAAAAAGATATGAATGAGCATCCAAAGACCATTAAGATATTAAACTTGCCTTCTAGCGCAATTATTGCCCAACTGAGTATTATAATTAATAAAAATATTACAAAATTGGTTTGTTTTTTTTTTAAAAATTTACTAATGAATACAGAATGTAGAAACACTAGAAGAATTAACATTATCCTACCTTGCCCATTGCTATTCATAGATAAATTTAAATTCGCTATAGGAATGATAAAATCAAAACTTCCATACTGTAAATCACTCTTAATAAGAATCATTACAACCATTAAAACAATAAAAGATATTGTAGCAGCAAATATAGGTATTGCATATTTAGTTTCTTTCTTAAGAACTACTATTAAATAAATTAATAATAAGTCAAAGTATCCCACCAACATATGCAGACTAAGTAGAACTTCCTTTCTTAGACCCCCTTCACATGCGTACTCTATGAGGTCAAAAAGACCGTCTTTATAATTACAAGAGCTGAATAAACCTATTAGCCCTGAGAAAATATATAAAAAGTTAAAGATAAAAAATGTTAATTCAAAGTTAATTTTTCTAAAAACACTGAAACCTAGTTTTCTTATTTCAAAAGTAAGATATAGCAACATCATAATCAGTATAAACAATACACTTCCAGCCCTAATGTTGCCAAAACGTGCTCCATCGTATGACCAATTTAAAAATTTTAATTCACTGAAACCATTTTTATAAATGTTAATAATTGACTTCATTAGCTCTACAGAGTTTGAGCCAATTGAAATAATTAGAAAAAACCAAGAAGCAAAAAATAATATAAAAAAAATATTATAATAATCTTTGAAATCAATTCTTTTAAGAAAACTCATAATTTTAATATTATATTAATGTGTTTGAGTTATTAAATAACACATTATAACTATTTGAAAACATAAGAGATTTAGAATAAGAATATCGTAGTTGCTAATAATACTTACATAAAATCCAATAAAATGAAAAAATTAATGATAAAATTATGTTATATTCTTTATTACAAAAATGCCAAAAAATCCTCTAAAATTGCTATACCATTACTTTCCAGGCAATCTAATAAAACTTAATCAAAATGGAAGATGTTGCAATAATCATTGGTAGAAAAATTAATGACAACATTAATAGAGAATTAATATTTGATAAAATTTTAAAAGATAGAAATATCAATCCTTTTTTTTTAATTCCAGGTCAGAATATTTCAGATATTTCATTAAATGATGAGGATTTAAAAACTTTCAGTGATGCAAATGTTATTAAATTTAACAGCATGGAAGAATTCAAAAGAATAACAAAAAATTTTGAAAGATATCTGGTTGCTTCATGGCGTGATTATCTAGGGTTAACTAATTTTCTTAGGAAAAGTAAGAAAAAAATTACTGTTTATAGTGAGGCTGGAGGAATAGATTATTGGTCCTTGGGAGTAAGAAATTGTCTTATTAAGTCTCAGTCTAATATTGATGTTTATTGCAATGGAAGAAGAAATCTAATTATTAATTTTTATAAAAAAATTTTTTTAAAATTAAAGATAACAGGAAGTATTAGATATGAATATGTAAATAGTCATTTATATAAAGACATAAAAAATGACAAAAAACTTATTGTATTTTTCCCAAAATCTTTATCAAAAATGTCCTCAACTCTTAAATGGTGGTATCCTTCAAAAGGTGAAGAGTGGGTAAATAGAGAGCTAAAAATAATAGAGCAGAACTATATAGATGTAGCAAAAAAAATTAAGGAACTAGACTGTAATTTTATAGTAAAATTACATTATGCTTCTGAGGATAGTTTTTTTAGCAATGATAAAGACTATGACAAAAGATTTTGGAAAAAAAATGGGTGTGAAATATTTTCAGGTGATGAACGAAATCTTTATAATCAGCTAGACCTAGGAATCGGTATAGAAACGCATTCTGCGATTGATGTTAATCTTCATAAAAAACCCTTTATATATATATTTCCTGAACAAAATATTAGACCTACAACTAGAGGTTTTGCGTTAGATAAACTTTTTCAAAAGGATAAGATAGGAGCCCATGGTTTTAACCAAGATTTTGGTGTAAGAAAAAATTTTATAAATAAACTGTGGTTGCCTTATTGGTATGGATCTCTCTGTAAAATAGACCAATTAGAAAATTGTATTAATGACATTATTGAAACACCACCAGATATAAAATTATGTGAAAAAATATCAGAGTATTATTGGGGTAATAAATTTGGTGAAATAGCCAGCCCAAAAATTATAGATAACTTTCTTTTGAATTAATATCAAATTAGATATAAAGAGTTAAAATTAAAATAATCTGAATTTATGTATAATAATTTAATAAAATCCATAAAAAACAAAAAGTGTAAAGTTGGAATTTTTGGGCTTGGTTATGTTGGGTTGCCCTTAGCAATAAGATTTGCTGAGAAAAAATTTCAAGTTTTTGGTTATGATAATAATAAAAAAAAATTAGAAATCTTAAATCAAGGAAAATCTTACATAAAGCAGATAGATAGTAAAACTATCAAGAATATCATTAACAAAAAGTTAAAAGTATTTAACAAATTTAACAATGTTAATGAATTAGATGCTCTCATTTTTTGTTTACCCACACCGATAAAAAGCAATAAAGTTCCAGATTTAAGTTATTTAAGAAAGTGTTTGAAAAGTATTGAAAAAAAAATTAGACCAGGTCAAATGTTTTGTAACGAGAGCACGTCATACCCTGGAACTACTGAAGAATTTTTTGAAAGAACTTTCAATAAAATGGGTTTAAAAACTGGAAAGGATGTTTTTTTAGTGTTTTCACCTGAAAGAGAAGATCCAGGTAATCCAATTTTTAAAATAAAAAATATTACTAAAATTGTATCTGGTAAAACAGCAAAATGCCAAAATGTTGGTTATGAAATTTATTCAAAAATAGTAAGTAATGTATTTAAGGCATCAAGCATTAAAACAGCAGAAATGACAAAGCTTGTTGAAAATATATTTAGATCAGTAAATATAGGACTAATAAATGAATTAAAAATTATTTGTGAAAAAATGGGAATAAATATATGGGAAGTTGTAGAGGCAGCCAGATCAAAACCTTTCGGATTTTACCCATTCTATCCAGGGCCAGGTGTTGGGGGTCATTGCATACCCGTTGATCCTTTTATTCTCACCTGGAAAGCAAAAAAATATGATGCAAATACTAAATTTATTACACTGGCAGGCCAAATCAATGATCAGATGCCTTCTTATGTGGTAAAAAGAACAATTGATAAATTAAAAAGAGTTAATAAAAATAAAAAACAATTTAAAATTCTTATTTTAGGCCTTGCTTATAAACCTGATGTTGATGACTATAGAGAATCGCCTTCATTAAAAATAATGTCTATTTTAATAAACAAATTCAAATGTAATGTTGACTATTCAGACCCTTTTATATCTGAACTTCCTAATAATTTTGGTCTTAATAAAAAATTAAAATCCATAGAATTAGGTTATGAAAAAATTAAGAAATACGATGCTGCAGTGATTGTCACTAATCATAAAAAATTTGATTATAAAAAAATTGAAAGATTTTCAAGAATACTAGTTGATACTAGAGGTGTTTTTAAAAAAGAAACTGACAAGATTGTATTGGCTTAAGAGATATATGAAAAATTTTATTATTGTAGGAGTATCAGGTTTTGTTGCTGATAGACACCTTTCAGCAATTAAAAAAACAAATAATAATTTATTAGCAGCATTTGATATTAATGAAAATGTTGGGAAACTAGATACATATTTTCCAGATTGTAAGTTTTATAAAAAACTTAGCAATTTAAAAAGTTTTATCAAAAAATCAAAAAAAAAAATACACTATTTGAGTGTTTGTACTCCAAACCATTTACATTTTAAGCATATTAAATTTGGATTAAAAAACAATCTTGACATTATATGTGAAAAGCCAATTGTTATAAATAAGAGCCAATCTAATAAACTAGACAATCTTTCAAAAAAAAAAAATAAAAAAGTTTTTTCAATTCTTCAACTTAGAAACCACCCTTCTCTTTTGGAGCTAAAAAAAAAAATTGATAATAGTAAAAAAATTCATAAAGTGGAAATCGTATACTACACTTATAGAGGGGACTGGTATTTCAAAAGCTGGAAGGGAAATAGTAGAAAATCGGGGGGTATTATGCTTAATATTGGAGTTCATTTTTTTGATATGTTAATTTGGATTTTTGGAAATGTTTTGAAAAAAAAAATGATAAAGTTAAGCAGTTTATCAGCACAAGGTGAACTACTTTTAGATAAAGCTAATGTAAGTTGGAAGTTATCCTTAGATAAAAAAGATATCAGCAAGATTACAAAAAACAAAGTTTATAGATCAATCAAAGTAGATGGTAAAGAAATAGAATTTTCAAAAATTTTTAATGATCTTCATACACTAAACTATAAATCAATTTTAAATTCAAAAGAATCTAACTTATTAGATGCTTTTAAAGCTATTAATTTGATAAATTCTCTAAAAAAAGATTATGAAGTTTAATTCTTTTTTATCAGTGCCACAAAAAATAGAAAGAAATATCAATAAGAATATTCATAGCGTAATTAAACATGGTCATTTCATTTTAGGTCCTGAGGTTTTAAAATTAGAACAAGAATTAAAAAAAATGATTAATGCTAAATACTGCATAGGTGTTTCCTCAGGTACAGACGCACTATTAATTTCATTAATGGCACTAAATATTAAAAAAAATGATGAAGTAGTAGTTCCTGCATTTTCATGGATATCTACTGCTTCAGTTATAAAATTGATTGGAGCAAAACCAATTTTTGTAGATATAGACATGACTACATGTAATATAAATGAAGATTTAATAGAAAAAAATATTTCAAAAAAAACAAAAGCAATTATTTTTGTCTCTCTTTTTGGAAACACTCCTAATTACAAAAAAATTAAAAAAATTGGGCTAAAATATAAATTACCAATAATAGAAGATGGTGCCCAAAGTTTTGGTGCTAAGTTCAAGGATAAATTTAGTTGTAACCTATCGACTATTGGGTGTACTTCTTTTTTCCCCAGTAAACCACTTGGTGCATTTGGTGATGCAGGGGCAATATTTACCAACAATAAAGAGCTATATTTAAAAATGAAAAATATTAGAGTTCAAGGGCAAATTTCAAAAAATTATCACAAATATATTGGAATTAATGGAAGAATAGACACAATCCAATGTGCAGTTCTTCTAGCTAAAATTAAAAATTTTGATTTAGAGCTTTCACTGCGTAAGAAAAAATTTTTGATATATAAAAACTTTTTTATAAAGAATTCATTTAAAAATATCAAATTAATTGAATATGAGAAGTATGGTAAAAGCTCTTTTGCTCAATTTTGTCTTCTTACTTCTAAAAGAGATTTCTTAATATCGAAAATGAAAAAACATAATATTCCGTATGCTATATATTATCCAAAGCCAATGGACAGACAGCCAATGTTTAAATGTAAGGTTAAGACTAAAAAATCACTAATTATTTCAAAAAAAATTTTAAGCCTACCTTTTGGGCCATATATAAAAATAAGTGAACAGAAAAAAATTACAAATTTTTTTCTTAAGTACAAAAAGGAGCTATGAAATTTTTAACAATAGTTGGTGCTAGACCACAAATAATTAAAGCTTCTATAATATCAAGTACTATTAACCAATTTTATAAAAATAAAATTAATGAAATTATTGTTCATACTGGACAACATTATGATTATGAAATGAGCAAGATTTTTTTTAAAGAATTTAAAATTAAAAAACCAAAATTTTTCTTAAACATTTCAAATCTTAATCATACAGCAATGGTTGGTAAAATGATTGAACAAATCGGAAAAATAATTTTAAAAGAAAAACCTGATTTGATTATAATTTATGGAGACACCAATTCAACTTTAGCAGGAGCAATTTGTGGGGCAAAACATAATATAAAAATTGCTCATATCGAATCTGGATTAAGAAGTCATAATCTTAGAATGCCTGAAGAAATAAACAGAATAGTATCTGACAGAGTAAGCAATTTTTTATACTGTCCAACTAACATTGCTAAAAAAAATCTTTTGATAGAGGGTTTTAAAAAAATGGTATCAAAAAAATTTTTTAATTATGGTGATGTAATGCTAGATATTCATAAAAAATATAAAAAAAGGCTTTATATTAAATTAAAGGATAGAGATTACTATTTATTAACAGTTCATAGAGAAGAGAATTGCAAAAAATTGATTCTTGATAACATTTTAGATAATATAATAGAATTATCAAAAGAAAGAAAAGTTATATTTCCAGCACATCCTAGAATTTCCAACTATGTTAAAAATAAAATAAAAAATCACAATATTGAACTGATTAAGCCAGTAGGATATTTTGATTTTGGCAATTTAATACACAATAGCCATAGTGTAATTACCGATAGTGGTGGTGTACAGAAGGAATCTTACTTCTTTAAAAAAAACTGTTTTGTTCTAAGAACTGAAACAGAATGGCCAGAATTGTTACATTCAAAAAATAATTTGATTAACCCTAATAACGATAATTTTTATAAAATTATTAAAAAATATAATCATAATATTAATAATAAATTCAACCAATCACTTTATGGTAATGGGAATGCATCGCTAAAAATTTTAAAATCCCTTCACAGTCTTATGAATAAAAGGTCTATTTAATTAAATTTAGATATATTTAGTAAATTATATTTAAATTTTTGCAATTGTGGCTATTAATGTCTAGTAAATAAGATATTCATTAAAAATTATGATTTTTCTAGTCACTGGATCAGCAGGATTTATAGGCATGTCAACTTCACAGGCATTGCTTAAAAAAAAACATACAGTAATTGGTATTGATAGTCTTAATAGTTACTACGATATAAAACTTAAAAAAGATAGAAACAAGGAATTGCTCAAATTTAAAAAATTTAAATTTATAAATTTAGATTTATCAAAAGATTATAATAAAATTGAAAAAGTAATTAAGAAATTCAAAATAAAAAATATTCTTCACTTTGCCGCTCAGGCAAATGTTAGATATTCTTTAAAAAATCCCAAAGCTTATATTAACAATAATATTATAGGGTTTTATAATATGTTGGAAGTTTCAAAGAAAAACAAAATAAAAAATTTTATATATGCAAGTTCGTCCAGCGTTTATGGAAATAATTATAAAAATATAAAAATTTTTGATGAAAAATTAAATACAGATTCTCCAAAAAATTTATATGCAGCAACAAAAAAATGTAATGAAGTGTTGGCTCATGCTTATGCAGATATTTTTAAATTTAATGTCATAGGTTTAAGGTTTTTTACTGTTTATGGACCATGGGGTAGACCAGATATGGCACCGTTTTTATTTATTGACGCCATTTTAAAAAGAAAAAAAATTAATGTATTTAATGCAGGAAATATGAGTAGAGATTTTACCTATATTGATGATGTGGTTAGTGCAATCTTAAAAATTACTTTTAAATCTATAAAATCAAAAAATCGAATAATTAAATTGCTAAATATAGGAAGAGGCAATGGTGTAAATTTATTAAAATTTATTAGTTATTTAGAAGAAATATTAAAAAAAGATGCTTATAAAAAATTTTTACCTTTACAAACAGGAGATATGGTCTCTACCAAATCAAATATAAAACAGTTAAAAAAATTTATAGGCTACTCCCCAAAAACAAACTTAAAACAGGGCTTAATTAATTTGTGCAAGTGGTACTTAGAGTATTACAAATAAATTATGATTAAGAATATTAAAGAGACTCTTTGTTTATTAACAGTTAAAGAAAAAAATTTTTTTTTTTATCTAGTAGTTTTGATGCTGATTGGTTCTTTGCTTGAAGCAATTGGGTTGGGTTTAATTATACCATTCATATCAGTAATTATTGATATTGAGAATTTCAAATTGTTAAACTTTATTCCTAGTTCTTTTTCTAGTTTTATTCTCAGTTTAGGCTTTAAAGAACGTGTACTTTTTTTTTCATTTTTAATTTTATTTTTTTATTTTATTAAAAATTTATTTATTGCTTGGTTGAATTATAAAATTAATATGTTTGCATTTAATACTAGAGCTCAATTAGGAAATAGACTTTTTAATTTATATTTATCAAAAGATTATAAATTTTTTATGGGGCAAAATTCTTCAAAATTAACAAATAATATTCACAATGAAGCCAATGTTTATTGTGAAGCCGCCCTTATTTCTACGCTTACCATATTAACTGAAGCACTATTAATTTTAACAATTACATTGATCTTAATAATATATAATCCACCAGTTACTCTCATTGTTTTTTTTACAATCTTCCTGTTTTCAGCATTATTTCAATTTTTGACAAAACCATTAATTTCTAAATGGGGAAAAATGAGACAAGAAGCTGATGAGGATAGATTTAAAATATTATCACAAGGTTTTGGAGGTATAAGAGAATTAAAGATTTTTAATAAATTAAATTTTTTTAAGGAAAAATTTAATATTAAAAATAATCTTTTAGGTAGAGTTTCTGGATACCATTCAACAATGCAAGGTTTTCCAAAATTATATTTAGAGATGATAGCAATAGTTAGTTTCGTAATTATAATCGTTACAATTACATATACTTCAAATAATATTTCAAATTTAATCACAATTTTATCTCTATATGGTGTGGCAGCATTTAGAATGCTACCATCTGCTAATAAAGTAATCCACTCTCAACAAAACTTGAGATTTGCTACTCCATCATTAGAAAGATTAAGAAATGAATTTTATCAATTTTCAAATAATTCTGGTGAAATGAAGAAAGAGGATCACATTACAGAAAATTTAAATTGGAATAAAATTTCATTTAATAAAGTTAATTTTTTATATGAAGAAAAAGGTAAAAAAATATTTAATGATCTAAATTTTATAATCAATAAAGGTGATAAAATTGGAATACTTGGTGAAACAGGTGCTGGCAAGAGTACTTTTTTTGATTTATTTTGTGGATTAATTGACCCAACAAGTGGTGAAATATTACTAGATAAAACAAATATATCAACAATTGATAAAAATTTATTTTTGAAAAAATTTGGGTATGTTTCCCAATCAATATTTTTATTTGATGATACAATTGGAAATAATATTCGTTTTAATCTAGAAGATAAGAATGAACAAGATAATAATGCAATAAATAAAGTTTTAAAAATAGCAAAATTAGAAGATTTTATTTACTCCCTCGATGCAAAACTAAACACAAAAATTGGAGAAAGAGGTATTAAGTTATCAGGTGGACAACGACAAAGAATTGGAATTGCAAGAGCACTATACAATGATCCAGAAATTTTAATTTTAGATGAGGCAACCAATGCATTAGATGCTGATACAGAGAAACAGATTGTGGAAAGTATTGATAATCATTACAAAGATAAAACAATAATATATATCTCTCATAATTTAAATACTCTTAAAAAATGTGATATAATATATGAAATTAAAAACTCTAATATAGAAAAAATTAAATGAAAATATTTATAACAGGTGTTGCTGGAATGCTAGGTTCTCATTTATCTGAGATATTATTAAAGAAAAATCATACTGTTTATGGGCTAGATAACTTATCTGTCGGTACAAAAATAAATTTAAAAGAGTTAATTAAGAATAAAAAATTTAAATTTATTAAAGCTGATATTAATGATAGTAAAAAAATTAATCAATTAGTAAAAATTTGTGATGTTACCGTTCACCTTGCTGCCAAAAAAAAAGTAACAGAGATTCAATCTGCATATGACACATTAATAACAAATGTTTATCCTACAAAAACTATTCTTGATGCGGTAAAGAAGCATAAAAAAAGATTAATTTTTGCTTCTACTTCAGATGTATATGGAATTTCTAAAAAGATACCATTTAAAGAAACTGGAGATTTAGTTTTAGGGCAATCGTTAGCAAAAAGATGGTCTTATGCAGCTTCTAAAATTTACTGTGAACATTTATGCTACAGTTATTATAAAGATTTTAAACTTAAAGTTACAATTTTAAGATTTTTTGGTGGATTTAGTCATAAATCATCATTTTCTTGGTCTGGTGGTCACATCCCATTATTTATTGATAAAATACTTCAGGGCAAAACAATTCTTATTCATGGAGATGGAAAACAAACAAGGTCAATGGGTCATGCTCAAGATCTCGCACAAGGAACATATCTTGCAATTATATCCAAAAAAGCAAATGGTAAAATTATTAATATTGGTAATAACGAGGAAGTAAGTGTTTTAGGATCCGTGAAACTAATTGCAAAAGAGATGAGGATTAAGATGAATAATATAAAGATTAAATTTATAGATGAACAAAAGATATTTGGAAACTATAGAGATATAAGAAGAAGAAAACCTGATTTAAATTTAGCAAAAAAGATACTTGGATATAAACCAGAAATTACTTTAAAAAAAGCAATCAAATTAGTCGTAAATGAAAAAAAAATTAATCATAAATAAGTTTCTTAAGGACTATTGTAACTATGATGGTTTAAGAAGCGTGACATTTACTTTTGATATTGATTGGGCACCAGAGTTCATGATTGAGGATCTTTTGAATCTCACAAGTAGTCTAAACGTAACATTATTCAATACCCATTCATCAAAAATTTTAAAAAATATTTCAAATGAAAATATTACTATTGGAGTACATCCAAATACTCAAAACAAAAGTTCGCATGGAAAAAATTTAATAGAAATTAAAAATTCAGTTAAAAAATTTGGAAATTTAAAATATTGCAGGTTTCACGTACTTGGCCATTCTTATCCAGACCTTAAATACTTTTCTAAAAATGGAACAAGGGTTGATTCATCTATTTTATTAGTAAATCAAAGCCATTTAAAACCATCTTACCACCCTGATATAGATTTAACAAGATTACCTTACATCTGGGAAGATGGAATGACACTAAATTTTGGAGGTAAAATTCAAGATTCATTTAAAATTAATTTACCAGGAATGAAGATATTAAATTTTCATCCTTTAGATGTGTATTTAAATACATCTAGCATTAAACAAAGAAATAATTTTAAAAATAAATATAAGTCAGTTTTAGATGCAGAGAAAAAAGATACAATAAAATATATTAATAAAAAAAACTACGGTATAAGAAATTTTCTTCAGGATTTGATTTCATATAGTAAAAGAAAAAGAGTTCACTTTGCGAGTATAGAAGAAGTAGATTATGAATTTAGAAAAAAAAAATAAAAATTCTATTGCTATCATTGGTAACCAGACAATTACAAAATTTTTAATAGATTATTTAAAAAATAAAGGTCTTAAAATAAGCTATATAATCACTCTTAAGAATAAAAAAAAATATAATATTACTGATACTTTTAATTTCAAAAAAGAAAAGATAAAGTTAATAGAGGTCAAATCATATAATTTAAAAAATAATTTAGACATTTTAAAAATAAAGAAATTAAAATTAGATTTTTTATTAGTTTTTGGATGGTCGAGACTTGTACCAGAATGGTTAATCAAACATGTTAAACTAGCAACGATAGGTGTTCATGCTGGAATTTATTCACCACCAAGGTCTAGAGGTAGAGCAGTATTCAATTGGGCATTAATTGGAGGTTATAAGAAAATGCTTTGTTATGCAATGATGCTCAAACCAGGAGTTGATAATGGAGATATTTTTATAAAAAGAAATATATCAATTACACAACATGATGATATTGAAAGTTTATACCTAAAAAACTCTTTAATTTCATCTGAATTTTTTTATAAAATAATCTCTAATTGGGGATATTATAAAAAAAATCTCACTAAACAGTCAAATAATTTAGCATCATATTTTCCCAAAAGAGAACCATCAGATGGTTTTATAAATTGGAATAATAATGTAGATGAAATTTTTAATTTGATTAAAGCCCTTAAGATACCCTATCCAAATGCATACACAGAATATAAATCTACTAAAATATTAATAAATGAAGCTATGCCTTTTGAATATTATAAAAAGTCTAGAAAAAAAAATGGAGAAATAGTTACTGTATTTCCAGATCAAAAATTTTTGGTTAGATGTAAAGATAGCTTCCTATTGGTTAAAAGCTTTAAAACTAGTAAAGATTTTACACCTAAAGTAGGTATGAAATTTATTTCATCATCAATAAAAAAATTTGATTTTAGCAAAATATGAAAAAAAAAATTGGAATAGTTTATTCGTCTTTTAATAATTATGATCTTTTAGAAAATGAAGTTTTAAAAAGAGTAGACTTTGAAAATTATCCAGTAATTAATATTGACGATTATTCGAGTAAAAAAAAATTTATATATGGAAAAAATTTTTGTAACAAAAATAAAATCTATTTTAAAAAAAATACTAAAAAAGGTCTACAATATGCAGTCAATGAAGGAATAGATTTCTTATATAAAAAGCATGATTGTGAATGGATTTTTTGTTTACAACAAGACATTTATCCAATTGATAAATATTTTTTTTCAAAATTTGAAAAAACTATAAAAACATTAAAAAACAAATCTATTGGCGCCATAGGTTTCAACGTAATTTCTGATGATGGTATTTATATGAATAAAAATGTAGTAAACAAATACAAAAATGGAAAAAAACCAAAAGGTTGGTTGGGAATTTTCACATTAAGCAGCGCAAATCAGAAATTTTTTCAAATTAAGGCTAAAGATAAACTAAGATATATATATTACAAAATTTTCAACAACCAAAAGAATAAAAAAAAACTTAAAGACCTTTTCTTATCGTCAAGAAATTTTTGTGAATATTCTACACTTAATTTTAAAGAAGTTTCAAAACTATATAATGGATTGTCAGCAATAGATTTACCAATGTGGGGTGGAATTGCTATCAATGTTAAATTGTGGAGAAAGTATATAAAGCCAAGAAAAGGTTATATTTTTCATTTGTGGTTTCCAGATATAGCTTTTCAATTTTTAAAAAATAACATTTGGCTGGCTACACACACAAACTTTTATCTTTTAAATAAGCAGAAAATTAAAGAAAAATATGGTTATATTTGGTCATCAGCACATGCTGGTAGAGAAGAGAGCAACAAACAAGTTGAAAAATATGGAAATCATTTGAATACTTTTAAAAGTTATTGGGGCTTTGATTATGAAGATACAATTGCTAAAAAAAAATATATAATTCAAAAATACCAAGGTACTTTAATTGAAAAATTTATAAAACATGATTACAGAAAAGGCCCTATGAAAAAATTTAAGTGAGAATACTATTATGATAGAAAAAATTAATTTATTATTTTTATTTCTATTTTTATTTTCATTAAATTTGATTATTTATATAAATCATAAAAAATTAAGTTTAGTTTATGGGTTATTTGATGCCCCTGATGGAAAAAGAAAAACACATAAAAGACCGGTAGCTTTAACTGGTGGCCTAATTATCTTTTTAAATTTCTTTTTATCAGCCCTTTTTATTTATGAAAGTTTTGAAGCTTCTTATTTTTTTTTAATATTTATTTTTTTATTGGGATATGTTGATGATAAACAAGATTTAACCCCCTTAATAAAATTGTTTATTATTTTTATTTTAGTTATGATTAATGCAATTATAGACAAAAATATATTGATCTCAGTTATGAGGTTTGATTTTATTAATGATATACACATTAATGGTATTATTAAATATTTTTTTATAGCTTTCTGCATTGTAACATTTGTAAATGCATTGAACATGTTTGATGGTGCAAACCTTCAGACATCAATTTATTGTATCTTTATATTTGCTCTACTATTTTTTAAAACTTCAAATTTTATTTATCTAGTAGTTACCGTTTCTTTACTTTCTTTTTCTTTACTAAATTATAAAAACTTATCATTCTTAGGAGATAGTGGATCAATGTTCTTAGGTTACTTAATAGCTTTAGAAATAGTAAAAAATTATAATGTTAATATAATAAACAATTGTGAAGAAATTTTTATAATAATGTTTTTACCAGGAGTTGACATGTTAAGATTATTTATTATGAGGATATTAAACAGGCAAAACCCATTTAAAGCTGATGATAGACATATACATCATTTACTAATTAAAAAATATAATAAAATTAAGTCACTTATAATTATATCAACTATGTGTGTTTTGCCATTCATTTTATTATTGATTGTGGGTAGTTTTTTTTCAATAATGATCAACTTAATTATTTATACATTTGTTATAAGTTTAACAAAAATTAAAAGTACTTGTTAGTTATTTAAAAGTAATATTATTAATAGTTATAAACTCTATGATTAAAATTAAACATGTTTCTTATTCAGATTTTATTGGAGGAGCAGCCATTGCATCAGTAAATATTCACAACTCACTTCAAGATAAAATTTCATCAAAATTCTATTGTAATGAACCTAAATCAAACAATAAAAGTTTTTATCAAAAACTTATTGTTAAAATGAGAGTCTTTATTGGTCGAACACCTAAGGTTTTTTATTTAAACAATCTTAAAAAAGCCATGTCTTTTGCTTTACTAAATTCAAATTTGATTAAGACATTAAATAACTCACACAATAATAAACAAATTGTTCATCTGCATTGGATCAATAGAGAGACATTGTCAATAAAAGATATATCAAGAATTAAATCTCATCTTATTTGGACATGTCATGATATGTGGCCAGTACTTGGAGCACATCATTTAAGTCATAAAAATATTGAATATTCTAATTTCATTTTTTTTAAACATTTTTTAAATATTGATTACTGGACATGGTACAGAAAAAAAAAATACTTAAAAGATAAAGAAATACATTTTGTAGCACCAAGCCTATGGATGAAAGAAAAAATTAAAAAATGCGATATTTATAATAAAGCAAAAGTAAGTATTATTGGAAATCCAATTGATTGTAATTTTTGGAAAAAAAATAAAACCTCAACTACAAAAAAAAAAAAAATACATATAATATAATAATAATTTTTTTAAATTAATAAAATAAAAAAAAA
>Ga0114998_10002086_pt1 | contig 15301 bp, 10 predicted proteins | sample ArcticOcean_MG_C_5_FD_87044 | JGI IMG/M metagenome (GOLD analysis project Ga0114998, IMG submission 87044) | Marine microbial communities from western Arctic Ocean - ArcticOcean_MG_CB4_138 | ecosystem: Environmental > Aquatic > Marine > Oceanic | place: Arctic Ocean: Canada Basin | collected...
AGAGAAAACAGAAGAGAGAATTACAAGAGAGAGAAGAACGAGAACAAAAAGAACTCGTTGCCGATATCGAACGATTGAAGCTTGGCCCGACCGATCTATGGAAGTTAATCACAGATTATCCAGATATCTTCGAAACCCATGTTTTACTTTCTGGATATCTCAACGAAACAGATATGAAGATGTTCTATGGATCATGTCGAGCGAGTCGTAGTGCGGTTAAACGAGCCAAGATTGAATTGCCAGAGAAGTTTTTAGTTCAAGAGTTGTCTTCGATATCTACCATGGAATTGGCGTGGGAAGGATATCCATTTGGTGAGAGGATACGTTTCCCAGACGGGGTGGGATTTAGGATGACCAAGGAATATTTCTGCTGGCAAGTCGCTTTAACGAACGATCTTAAATTACTCAGATGGGTTCGAGAAGAGAAGGAATGTGCGTGGGATTTTAGAACGAGTGGTGCGGCAGCATACCAAGGTAATCTCGACATGTTAAAGTACTGCTGCGAGAACGAATGTGAAGTAGACGAAGGCACGTGCGCATTTGCAGCCGGAAACGGCCATCTCGATTGTCTCGAATACTTACGCTCAAAGAACATGCCTTGGGACGAGCGAGTTTGCAAAGACGCTCACGAAAACGACCAAATCGACGTACTCACGTACGCAGTGAAGAACAAATGTCCAGGTTTCGAAGCGTACGAACAATTCGTACCTAAATAATCATTTTTGATCACATACGAAAAACTTAATAAAACTTAATACGCGCTTGCTGGCGCTTCTCTCTCATCAAAAGGCCAAACGGCAAACTCTCCTCTTCCTCCACTTTTAAAACTCGCGCGGATCAAAAATGAAATCAGGTTTCCTAAATAACAACACGAAGAAGAAAAAGTTAACGAGAGCTGCTGAGCGCAAAGATATAAAAGAGCGAGAAGAAGATCTCGTCGCAACAATCGAACGACTGCATCTTCATTTTCAAATTCATGACCTGTGCTCGATATCTCAGTTACGGTATGCGTGGGATAACTTTCGATGGGGTGAGACGATACGTTTAAGGGACGGATCTGAGTTCACCAAGAATCAGGAATGGTTCTGCTTTCAAGTTGCCATGACGAACGATCTTAAATTACTTCGATGGGTCAGGGAAGATATGGGATGTGCGTGGGATTGGAAGACATGTAATAGGGCAGTAATGAATGGGAACTTCGAAATGTTAAAGTATTGCGTCGAGAACGGCTGCGAAGTACATAACGGCACGATGAGAACTGCGGCCTATTACGGCCACCTCGATTGTCTGAAATACTTACGCAAGAAGAACTGTGATTGGACTGAGAAAGTGTGCGAAGTCGCTCACGAACGTAACAACGTCGACGTGCTCACGTATGCAGTTAAAAGGAAGTGTCCAGGCTTTGAAGCGTACGAACAATACGTTCCTCGAGTTCCTCAACCTTGGCAGTTGGAGGGTGAGTTTGTGCCGATTGGAGAACCGACACCGTTGTGGAAATTAATCACTGATCACCCGGATATTTTCGAAACACATGTTCTGAAATCTGGACGTCTCAACGGTTCAGATTTGAAGATGTTTTACAACACAAACACTGAGAGTCGTAATATAGTCAAAAGAGCGAAGATTGAATTGCAGGAGAGTTTTTGTGTTGATGAGTTGTCTTCAATATCTACGTTAGAGCTTGCATGGGAAGAATATCCATGGGGTGAGGAGGTACGTTGTCAAGACGGGACAGAATATACGCAGAACCAAGAAGATTTCTGCTCACGAGTGGCTCAAACGAACGATCTCAAATTACTCAGATGGGCGCGAGAAGTTAAAGAATGTGATTGGGATTATTGGTCGAGTACTATGGCAGCATTCGTAGGTAATCTCGATATATTGAAGTATTGCGTCGAGAACGGATGCGAAGTTGAAGAAAGCACGTGCGCGAATGCCGCCCTAAACGGCCACCTCGATTGTCTCGAATACTTACGCTCGAAGAAATGCCCTTGGGATGCGCGTGTATGTGAAGTCGCTCACAAAAACAACAAAATCGATATACTCACATATGCAGTGAAGAACAAATGCCCAGGTTACGAAGAGTACAAACAATTCGTTCCCTCGGCTTTACAAAAAATATAGTACATTTCTTATGACAATGTTTATAATATGATATATGCTAAGGTACTACTGGTTCTACGGTTCCTCGTAGTTTACACAATACTCGTACATTATTTCTTGTTGTTGTACGTATAGAAGACTTTGTAAGGTCTTTTCATATTCCTCTGTGGTTGGAATTGCAAAATCATTCGCTTCACAAAAGTCCACGCATTCAGTGTGATTGTTGAACTGCGCAGCGACAATTGCTTGGTAATTATTTGGTGCTCGCACTACCTTTGTCAAATACTCGAGAATATTGAGTCTCCCGTACCTACACGCTGCGGTAACGACATCCGCGGTGATATTGCACTTGTTTTTTACCAAATATTTCAAGATTTCAAAATGTCCTTGCTGCGTCGCTGCGCCCGCACACATCCAAGTAAAAGGCACTTTCTTCTTTCGCAAGTACTCGAGACATTCGAGTCGCCCTGCACTGGCGGCCGTAGTACAAGTCTCCGCACAACAGTTCCCGTTTTCGAAACAATACTTTAACATTTCCATGTTCCCAACGCGAACGGCTTGATTACTCACTCGCTCGTCCCACGCGCACTTTTTCACCTCTCTCACCCATCTGAGTAACTTTAAATCATTCGTGACAGCAACTTTCTCACAGAAACTTTCCTCGTTCAAAGTAATTACCGCGCCATCGAATCTTTTCTCGCCGAATGGATACCCGGCCCAAGCAACCTCCAAAGTCGACACTGAAGACATCAACATAATCCGAAACTTCTCTTTCAACTTAATACGCTCTCGAAACTTAATCTTCGATCGTTTAACAGCTTCGCGGCTTTCAGAGTTCACTTCGTATAAGAACTTGATATCGGTCGAGTTCAATCTGCCGACTATTTCGTCTTCGAATATATCCCTGAACATCCCGCTCTGCGAAGATATGAACTGCCACAGAGGCGAAGGTTTATCGCTCGTACCGTTTTCATCATCATCTGCGTCTTCTGCTTTTGCTGCTGAGGACATCCTTAGTTGTTTCTCGAACAGTAATCGCAGTCTCACTTTTTCTTCTTCTTCTTCTCCTTCTTCTTCGTCTTTTTCGTCGTCGGACGATGAAGAGTAATCGATTTTATCGAAACGGGAATAATCAATTGTCATCTTTATTTTTATAAAGTATAATAACGTAAAAACAACTTAATGAATACACCTAAAAAACCCTAAACCATAAACCCTAAACCCTTGTAATTTCTACCCTAAACCCTTGTAATTTCTTGATTTTCACCATTAACGGCCACATAAGTGCGGCTGCTGTAAAACGCATAAAGTTTATAGACATAAAAAAAATGAAATCAGGTTTTCTTAATCGCGCGCGAAAGAAGAAGAAACCGTCATCAGGAGCTCAAAAGCGTTAAAGAGCAGAAAGAAGAACTTGGGGCAGCATGCAAAGGTAATCTCGACATATTAAAGTACTGCGTCGAAAACGGATGCGAAGTAGATGCACGTCATTGCGCAACTGCCGCCATAAACGGTCAACTCGCTTGTCTCGAATACTTACGCTCAAAGAACTGTCCTTGGAATAAGCGGGTTTGCCAATACGCTCATGAAAACAACCACATGGACATACTCACATACGCAGTGAAAAACAAATGTCCAGGTTTCGAAGCGTACGAACAATTCATACCTAAATAAATAATAGAACTCGCTCGTTTTAATAATAAAATCTCATCTGTGGTGTCTCTTCATTTTCCTTCTCTCTCACAAACCTCATATTAAAACCATAAACATGAAGAAAACGAAACCGTTGACTGGTGCGCAAAAGCGGAAGCAGAAGAGAGAATTACAAGAGAGAGAACAAAGAGAGCAAAAAGAATTAGTCGCCGATATCGAACGATTGAAGCTTGGTCCGACTGATCTATGGAAGTTAATCACAGATTATCCAGATATATTCGAAACCCACGTTCTGAAATCTGGATATCTCAACAGAAGTGATATTAAAATGTTTTATGAATGTTGTAGAGCGAGTCGCAGTGCGGTTAAAAGAGCGAAGATTAAATTGAAAGAGATATTTGATGTTCGAGATTTGTCTTCGATATCTACGTTGGAGTTGGCATGGGAAGGATTTCCATGGGGTGCGACGAGACGTTTATCAAACGGGGAGGAACTTACGATGAACAAGGAATATTTCTGCTGGCAAGTCGCTGCAACGAACGATCTCAAATTACTCCGATGGGTGCGAGAAGAGAAGGAATGTGATTGGAATCAGGCGACGAGTGGTGAGGCAGCAGGCCAAGGTAATCTCGACATGTTGAAATACTGCTGCGAGAACGGATGTGAGGTACGCGAAGGCACGTGCGCATATGCCGCCGAAAAAGGCCACCTCGCTTGTCTCGAATACTTACGCTCGAAGAACTGTCGTTGGAATTCGCGGGTTTGTCAAGAAGCTCACGAAAATAACCACATGGACACACTCACGTACGCAGTTCGAAACAAATGTCCAGGTTTCGAAGCGTACGAACAATTCATACCTAAATAAATAATAGAACTCGCTCGTTTTAATAATAAAATCTCAGCCTGCTGTTTCTTCATTTTCCTCAACAAACGCGAATTAAAAATGCCACCGATCGATTATTCCAAATGGGATAACTTATCGTACTCATCATCAGATGAAGAAAAAGAACACGAAGAGCTTAACAATAAGAATATGCAGACGAACTTTGCGAATATCGTGATTGGGGAACCGGCTGAGTTATGGAAGTTAGTCACTGATTGGCCGGACGTGTTTGAGAAACATGTTTTACTTTCTGGATATCTCAACGAAAGTGATATTAAGATGTTCTATGAATGTTGTAGAGCGAGTCGTAGTGCGGTTAAAAGGGCGAAGATTGAGTTGGAAGATATGTTTTATATTTCTGAGTTATCTTCGATATCGACTATGGAGTTGGCTTGGGAAGGATATCCATGGGGTACGAGGAGACGTTTACCAGGCGGGGTGGAACTTACTATGAACCAAGAATATTTCTGCGCTCGAGTCGCCGAAACGAACGATCTCAAATTACTCCGATGGGTTCGAGAAGAGAAGGAGTGTGCGTGGGATTATATAACGAGTAATATCGCAGCATGCAAAGGTAATCTCGATATATTAAAGTACTGCGTCGAAAACGGATGCGAAGTAGATGCACGTCATTGCGCAACTGCCGCCAAAAGCGGCCACCTCGCTTGTCTCGAATACTTACGCTCGAAGAACTGTCCTTGGGATGAGCGAGTGTGTGAATTCGCTCACGAAAACAACCACATCGACGTACTCACGTACGCAGTGAAGAACAAAGCACCATATTTTGAGGAATACGAACAATTCATACCTAAACAATAGAACTCTCTCTCGTTTTAAAAATGAAACCTCTTGTATCTCTTTCTCTTTCTCTCTCTCTCTCATCCCAAACCTCATAATAAAAGTATCAACATGTTTTCTTCATGCACGAAGAAAACGAAACCGTTGACTGGTGCGCAAAAGAAGAAGCATAAGAGAGATCTGAAAGAGAAGGAAGAACAAAAAGAACAAGAACTCGTTGCCGATATCGAACGATTGAAGCTCGGTCCAACTGATCTATGGAAGTTAATCACAGATTATCCAGATATCTTCGAAACACACGTTCTGAAATCTGGATATCTCAACGGATCAGATATTAAGATGTTCTATGAATCATGCAGAGCGAGTCGTAGAGCGGTTAAAAGGGCGAAGATTGAGTTACAAGATAGGTTTAGTGTTCGTGAGTCGTCTTCGATATCAACGTTGGAATTGGCTTGGGAAGGATATCCATGGGGTGCGAGGATGCGTTTACCAAGCGGGGTGGAATTTACGATGGAACAGAAATTTTTCTGTTCTGAAGTCGCTGTAACGAACGATCTCAAATTACTCCGATGGGTTCGAGAAGAGAAAGAATGTGATTGGGATTATAAGACGAGTGGTGAGGCAGCAGGCATAGGTAATCTCGACATGTTAAAATACTGCTGCGAGAACGGATGTGATGTAGATGAAAGCACGTGCGCAACTGCCGCCAATTTTGGTCACCTCGCTTGTCTTAAATACTTACGCTCGAAGAACATACCTTGGAACATACAAATATGTGAACTCGCTCACAAAAACAACCACATGGACATACTCACATACGCAGTTCGAAACAAATGTCCAGGTTATGAAGAGTACGAACAGTACATTCCAAAGTAATCGTTCCCGCGACGTCCAGAAATATACGCGAATCACCACGGTATAAACGAAAAAAAAATCACTTTTTGATCCTCACAACTATCCACCACGCCCTTCACAGAAACGTTTTTAAAAAGACGACGATATGACGCAAAAGAATAAACCAAAACGTGCGTTCAACGAACCAAAATCCTTCTCATCTCTCTTCTTCTTCTTCTTCTTCTTCTTCGTATTATTAATATATCGTCTCTCGATTCTCTTTCTCTCGAATTCGTTTTTTGGATCTCTCTATGTTTCAAAATTGGAAACCTTTAAAAGTCAGGGAGAGAATATGCGTTTACTGACAAACGTAAACATTGAACGAACGAAAAAATTTGACGATTGCACACAGACACGAAATGTTCGCAGCAAGAAATGCGAGCGATGCGACCGACGTTGACGCCGGCGTATACGGCTACGATGACGTTTTTATGCGCGTTGTTCTGCGTCTCGTTAGGTTTCTTTAGCATGGAGTCGAATAGGGAGATCGTGGAGATGCGAGCGAGGTACGACGAGGAATGCCGGGATGGGTACTTCAGTGAACGCGAGGTCACGGAAGGGGAGATGATGTATAATGGGGGTACTGGAACGAACTGTACGGTTAGTTTAGGAGTTGCTGGGGAGACTATTCGAGCGCCGATATACGTGTATTACGGCGTATCGAGGATGTATCAGAACCATAGGAGATTCGTGAGATCGAGGTCGGTCGAGCAGTTGATGGGGCAGACCGAGAATGGTGGGATTTTTTGTGATCCGAAGACCGTTACTAAGGATGGGAAGAAGATTAATCCGTGTGGGTTAGCGGCGTGGTCGTATTTTAATGATTCGTTCGCGATTAACGTGGACGGCGTTAAGAAGGAGATTTCGTCGAAGGATATATCGTGGAAGGGCGATAGGGAGTTTAAGTTTGCTAATTATTTACCAGTTGGGGTGAACGATGATCCAGCGACTAGAGGGGGGAGAGAAATTCAAGGTACGGTACAAAACGATGAACATTTCATTGTCTGGATGCGAACGGCTTCGACGAAGACGTTTCGAAAATTGTGGGGCGTGATCGAGGAAGATATACCGAAAGGGAGCGAAATCACGGTCGACGTGACAAATTTATACAACTCGTACGCATTTGATGGCGAGAAAAAGATATATATATCGACGACAACTTGGTTAGGTGGTAAAAATGAAGCGTTTGCTATTTATAACATCGCAGTTGGGTTTTTGCTTTTCGCAGTTTCGATCATGTTTCTCGTTTTAGGATGCGTGTTCAAACAGCCAAAGCTTCCAGAGAAAAGATCTTAAACAACAACGTATTGTGTGTGCGCGTATGTCTCTCTCGTATTGTATTGTGTGTCTCTCATATATATCAAAAATTGTAATATCATTCATTACTTCTAAATGATTCTTCTTCTTCTTCTTCTTCTTGTTCAACTAGTATTATCTTCTTCGTCTATTGCCGCGTTTGATTGGATCGACCAAAGCGAGCTCTAAAGCGGTCAATCTGCCAGTAGAAGCAGCACCTTTGTTATTGTTCACGTTTTCAACGTCTGAACTTTCTCTCGCACCGAAGAACGAAGTCACGTTCTTTTGCTTAAGACTGCTGCTCTTCGAATTTGTCCCAGTCGTCGAAGTAGTGTTCGTACTTCTGCTTTTCAAGCCTCCTTGCAAAGCCTTCGGTTTAGCCACAATAAAATCCGCAGGCGCTGGTAATAACAACTTCACCTTCTTCTTCTTATTATCTTGTGGGGAATCTGGATCAAAATCATCCGAATCGTACATTTCGTCAACTATAATCGCTTCGCCCGTCGCCTTTCGCTTCGGCATCGCTCGCGTCGGCGCCTCTGTCGGCATTTTCAAAGTCGTTTGTTTCATAGCCTTTTGCTTCTTGTTATTATTATTCGTCGTCGTCGTCGTTTTACCAAGAAACGTGTCCGTGACTTTGGCATTTGAGTGAGTCGAAGTCGTCGTATGACGCTTTTTTGACGCGCGGTTGGATGACGTATTTTTTCTTTTGTTTTGACCTCCAGAACCTAAGCGGTATTTCAAATACGCTCTTGGCAAGTGAGAATAGTCTCCCACTCGCGGTGGACCACCAACCTCTAACGGTTTACCACTCACACGTTTACCAACGACGTGAAATAACGATACTGGATATCTCGCCGTGAAGTTCATGCCAATATTTTCGCTCGATCGATCGTCGATGAATTGCAAACCGCGCTTCTTACACGCCTCAGAGCAAGACGCCAAACAAAGATCGGTCAAGACGTATAAAGCGTCGGATTTTCCATCCGCGTCTTCCGTATCCTCGCACGTTTTCAGCGATCGGACGAGCTTTAACGTTGCGCCTACGCGACTGTTGAAGTATTCTTCGCTCGTGCTGCTGATTTGTGCTGGCCAAAGCGCGTTCACCGTTTGGTCAAAGACATCTTCAGAAAATCGAAGGTCCTCTTCAGTCAAGTCGTCATCTTCTTCTTTCGCGCTTTTCACTCCTGGTTCAATTCTAGAGAGTAAATGGATGAGATATATTAAAGTATACTCTGGCGAATATAACAGTGCAAACGATTGCTTTTGTTTCGCCTCTTCCGTGTTCTTAGAGAGCTTTTGCGCATCTTCCAAATACTTATCAAACTTCTTTCGCTGCGGACTGTCTTGTTTTACAAATAGCTTCCACGCATCCATTGAAGCGTTTCGAACGCGTGTATCAAAACTATCTCCTGATAACGCGGCTACGATGGCGTGCCAACGAATACCAAATGTTGACCTTGCGTTGATATTTGCGTATTTTGAAACTTTGCGGATAAATGCAATTTTCGTCTCGTCGTCGTCGTCGTTGTCACAAAGAAACTTTGCGACGGCATAAAAGGTATTCGCACTTATGGCTTTATCGCCATCGAGTCCTGATGCAATCTTGACAATCGCTAAAGCCGCCGTGGAAAGAACTTCTGGTTGGGACGAGGATTTAAGTATATCTGCAAGCAACTCAGCCGAGCGTTGCTTAAACGCTCTCGCTTTCTTCACAGATTCTTGGCTGTCCTTTTTCATCTCGCAAGTAAACGTTAACGAAGCATAGTTTCGCAAACATTTGATCGCCGCGATGGAAAGGTTGTCCGGTGACGCCTTGTTTTTGACGAGTGTAAAAAGTGCCTTTTCGACGTCGTCGAGATTTTGAAACACGAGCGTGGCTGGCATTGCGGATGCAGACGCAAGTAAATCCGGCATCTCAGCGTCTCGACCATCGAGCATGGCGTCTAACAAGTTGCTAAAACAAGTCGCAAGCGCTTTCGTATTTTCACCGTCTTCACTTTTTCCCATCGCTAATTGCACGAGTGCGCGAGCGGAGAGCTTTGATTGCGTCCATCCGCTTTCGCCGTTATCAATTGTTTCGAGTAACAAGTCTCTCAACTTTCTCGTCTCCGCAGTCGACGATAAACTTCGGCCGGAGATGGAAAATAATCGCGTGTATCCCAATACAAGCTCATCCACGAGACTTTCTTTGTTTTTGAGCGCTTCCAAGATGCGGTCGCCGCAATTTTCAAAGATTGACCCACTAGCTTTTGCAAGCATAACCGCGTGGTCAATAGCGAATAGCGAAAGACGTTTGGTAGCTTCATCGATTCTTCCCTTAGCCGGTTTTTTTCCTTTCAAATAGGCTAATTTGAGCGTACTTCGCGCATATTCGCGATTGAACGGAGCCGGATTTACTTTCGCAATCAACGCTTCTACGATATTAAACGAGGTATGCGAATGTCCAAGACGCTTTTTGGCATCTTCGGCGGCGGCGTCGGCTGCTTTCGAACTCGTGCTAAAGTCTGCAATTTTCTTCACCGATTCAAAGAACTTTTGATCTTTGACGGATGTTTCGACTTCTTTCAATTTTTCTGCGGCGACTTTTGGGTCTTTAAAGTGTTCGCTGAAGTACTTTCGAGCGGTCTCTAAAGTTTTTACAGCTGCACCTTTTCCTTGTGTATTTTTAGCGAGTTCACGCGCGTCCATATACGCCGCAAAGTCGGCTCTTGCGTTCGCTCTGCGCATTAAAAGTGCCCTCAAGCAATCGTTCGTGTGTGGTTCTACAGCGTTGCCAGCATTTGTATTTTCGTCTTCGTCGTCTTCATCGTCGGCTTTCGTAGAGTTTGCAGATGATCCCGACATCATAAGCGCGCGAAGCCAAAACATCGATCGAGTATCCACCGGGAAGTCTTGCGGAAACAACTTCGCCAAGACTGGATCGATGACGTGTACGTTGACGTCTTGTATTGCGATACATTTGAGTATACTACCTGGCACCCAATCGAATCGTTCGCATTCGTCTTTGCCTTCTCCGTCTGTCAAAGCTCCCGGTGTTTTCATGCACCTCGCTGCGTAGTTTCGGTAGCACTTTACAACTCCGTCAAAGGCAACTTTTCTCACGGTTGCTTTCGTATCTCTCATCCTCGCATTGGCTAAAGATTTCACGTCATCGAGTCGGACCGCGCGGTGATCAGTGCGACGCGAAAACACATCCAAGAGTGCTTCAGTCGCTTTGAGACGCACGTGTTCGTCAGTATCTTTGCACCTATCGCGTAACGATCTGAACACCGTCATCGCGGCTGCGTTTGTCTCGCCAGTACGTGTTGGCGCCAATCTCGAAGTGATGACAACTTGTGAAGAAGTAGTAGAAGACAATAATGTTGGCAATACTTGCTTTTCGAGTTGGCCGTCGTCGTCTTCGTTATCATCGTCTTCTGTGTCGTCGGCGTCGTCGTTATCGCTTTCAATTTCATCGCTCTCTTGACTGCTGTCTTTATATTTAAACGCCTTGTTATTGGACGACGATCTTGAGGCGACTATTGGTGCGGCGTTGTTGAGGAACTTTAACGCCCATTCGCAGCAAAACACGCGAACAGATTTATCTTTATCCTGGAATCGTTGGCAAAACGATTTCAAAACGTGCGGGTAATCGTCCGCGATGCAAGCAGCTGTCCCCGTGGCGTTGACGCCGCCGCTGCTACTTTTTGAGCGCAAGGCTCGTCCAACTAATTTACACGCCTTTACACGTTGCGCGACATCTTCCGATTTAGCTTCCTCGATAAGTTCTGGCCATAACGTGAGTAATACCGAGGCATCTACCGATGCTAGCGTCTCCAAAATATCAGCGTGTCTTTTCGAAAGATTATACAACGCGTGTTCTTTTGGCACTAAACCTCTGAAGGATTTCACGAGAAACTTTTGCGTTGGCACGTGCAGCGAGGTCGAGCACAATTTTATCATCGACGATGATAACGCGAACGCGGATGGGTTTTTCGATCTTTTCGGCTCAATAAGCCTCGATAACGTGGACTCTAAAATCTCTGGAAGTAAAGGCGATTGTTCGAGAACTTCGTCGTGGAAAGACGCGATATTATTTCCTCCACCGTCCATCATCGTATCTTCCGATGCCTCTTCAATCATCGTATGCAAAACTTTCGCAACATTTTCGCCAACGATCGCTTCAGTCTTTGCAGTCGTGCAATCGAATAATTGCTCGAACAAACCTCTCGCGAGCTCGACCGATGTTTGCTTATCTTCCAAATCCAATATAGGCACGCATAACCCGTATTGCGCGATGTTTCGTAACAAACGCTCTGCCTTTTCAAACAACTTTTGCTTTTTCGCCCTCATCTCCGAAGAAGAAGACAATGTGGACTTTTTCGTTGTCGTCTTTTTATTCTTCTTGTTCTTATTCTGCTTTTGTTGTTGCGCGACGTCGTCTTCCTCGTCGTCGTCGTCGTTGTCTTGCTCGTAATCATCCTCGGCGTCGTCATCACGTTCATCATTACGATCACCATCTCTCCTCGCATATTTCAACCCCCCGAGCGTCTCATTAAACCCTTCATAAACAGTCGCCAACGTCTCCTCCTTCTCGTACGGCTGCTCGGGCGCAAAGATCCTAAAAACCTCCGAAACGCACACGGAGACCGTTGCCGAAACCTCTCGATCGTTATGTTTCAAAACATGCGCGTGCGCGAGCGCCGATGGGAGCTTCAATAACTGCCCACCATCCTCCGATTGATTGATCTCTCTCAATTTCTCACTCAACGGCTAACATTATTTCCATAAATCAGTAAGAACGAGAACGTACGTAAACGTCAGTATTATTACATATCTCATAAAGCGTACTTAAACATAATCCGATGCGCGATCGATCGATCCCTCACTCACACGCTCTCTCAAAAACTTCCGAACAAACAAACCAAGAGACAGAGAGAGAGAGAGAGAGAGAGAGAGAGAGATGGATAACGAAACACCGCGCTTCTTAAAACATCCACCGCGTCATCTCCAACATCTCCATCATCTTCTGCAGCAGATTCAAAATTTCAAACCTACTGCTTAAGAATCACGAAGAACACAAAACGAAAACAACAAAACTCTCTCTCTCTCTAGAAAACATTAGAACAAAAAAAGAATAGCAAACCTCCAAGATCTTCATCAACTCCTCCTTCTTCTGTTGTTTCCTGCACGATTGCAGTAACTTTTGCCCTAAGAGTTCGCACGAATGCGCCAACGTAGAGTCACTCATTTTCGAACACTTTGTTTTGAATATATCTATTTATGTTGTCTGTTGATATGTATCGCAAAGCAAGCGCGCGCGCAATCGTTGATGATTATGAATTGTGCAGGCGAAGATAGAGAGAGAGTTGTCTCGTTGAATTGTTTATGTTTAATTGATTGTAGCGATCGATTTAGTTTTTCTTCGTTTCTTATTCGCTCTTTTTTGAATTTATGAAGATTTCAAAAACAGAAGAAGAAGAAGAAGAAGAAGAAGAAGAAGAAGAAGAAGAAAGGAACTAATTGAGATCAAAAAGCTTTGACCGTTTAATTGGAACGCGAGAAGTTTCACGCGCGAAAAGAAGAAGAAGAAGAAGAAGAATTAAGAAAGACGGAAAGGGTTGAAGATGTTGACGAGGAAGAGGAGGCGCGAGGTCGAGGGAGAGACCTTGTGGAAGTTAATCACAGATTATCCCGATATATTCGAAACCCATGTTTTACTTTCTGGATATCTCAACGAAAGTGATATAAAAATGTTCTATGAATGTTGTAGAGCGAGTCGTAGTGCGGTTAAAAGGGCGAAGATTGAGTTACAAGAGAAGTTTAGAGTTCGTGAATTGTCTTCGATATCTACTATGGAGTTGGCTTGGGAAGGATATCCATGGGGTGAGAGGGTACGTTGGCCAGACGGGGATGTTATTACGTTGAACCAGGAATGGTTCTGCTCTCAAGTCGCTTACACGAACGATCTCAAATTACTCCGATGGGTTCGAGAAGCGAAGGAGTGTGCTTGGGATTGGAAGACGAGTGGCGTGGCAGCAGACAACGGTAATCTCGATATGTTAAAGTACTGCGTCGAGAACGGATGTGAAGTACGCGAAGGCACGTGCGTACTTGCCGCCGAAAACGGCCACCTTGCGTGTCTCGAATACTTACGCTCGAAGAACTGTCCTTGGAACGAGCGAGTTTGTAAACTCGCCCACGAGAACAACCACATCGACGTACTCACGTACGCAGTGAAGAACAAATGTCCAGGTTTCGAAGCGTACGAACAATTCGTACCAAAGTAATCATTTGAAATAAACACAGAAATATACACAGAAATATACAGCTATACATCAGACAAACACCTTGCTTGTCCTGTCTTTACTCGAAATAAACTCCACTTAATTTGTACGCGCGAAAATTATATAAAAAGTTGTTCAAAAGCTTCGAATTCAATGTCGTCAATAACTACGAGAGGGCAGAAAAGGAAATTAGAGGAAGATACGCCGACGCCGTTGTGGACGTTTATCGTCGATCATCCAGATATATTCGAAACCCACGTTCTGAAATCTGGATATCTCAACGAAAGTGATATAAAAATGTTCTATGAATCATGCAGAGCGAGTCGTAGTGCGGTTAAAAGAGCGAAGATTGAGTTACAAGATAGGTTTAGTGTTCCAGAGTTGTCTTCGATATCTACTTTGGAGTTGGCTTGGGAAGGATTTCCATGGGGTCAGAGGATACGTTGGCCAAGCGGGAGGAAATATACGATGAACCAGGAAGCTTTCTGCTGGCAAGTCGCTGGAACAAACGATCTCAAATTACTCCGATGGGTGCGAGAAGAAAAGCAATGTGATTGGGATTCTAGGACGAGTGGTACGGCAACATGCAAAGGTAATCTCGACATGTTAAAGTACTGCTGCGAGAACGGATGTGTGGTACACGAATTCACGTGCGCACATGCCGCCAAATACGGTCACCTCGCTTGTCTCGAATACTTACGCTCGAAGAACTGTCCTTGGGACGAGCAAGTTTGCCAATTCGCTCACGAAAGGAACCACATCGACGTACTCACGTACGCAGTGAAGAGCAAATGTCCAGGTTTCGAAGCGTACGAACAATTCATACCTAAACAATAGAACTTTCTCCATTTTAAAAATGAAACCTCGTATTGCAACTCTCTCTCTTAACAAACAACAAACCTCATATCAAAAGTATCATGAACGTGAAGAAATCGAAACCGTTGACCGGTGCGCAAAAGCGGAAACAGAAGAGAGAATTACAGGAGAGAGAAGATCGAGAACAAAGAGAACTCGTTGCCGATATCGAACGATTGAAGCTTGGGCCGACTGATCTATGGAAGTTAATCACAGAATATCCAGATATATTCGAAACCCATGTCCTGAAATCTGGATATCTCAACGGAACAGATATTAAGATGTTTTATGAATCATGCAGAGCGAGTCGTAGTGCGGTTATAAGGGCGAAGATTAAATTGGAAAAGAATTTTTTTGTTCGTGAATTGTCTTCGATATCTACTATGGAGTTGGCCTGGGAAGGATATATATGGGGTGAGAGGAGACGTTTCTCAGACGGGGAGGTAATTACGGTGAACCAGGAATATTTCAGCTGGAGAGTCGCCGAAACGAACGATCTCAAATTACTCCGATGGGTTCGAGAAGAAAAGGAGTGTGATTGGGATTATGA
>Ga0114998_10002088_pt1 | contig 15293 bp, 17 predicted proteins | sample ArcticOcean_MG_C_5_FD_87044 | JGI IMG/M metagenome (GOLD analysis project Ga0114998, IMG submission 87044) | Marine microbial communities from western Arctic Ocean - ArcticOcean_MG_CB4_138 | ecosystem: Environmental > Aquatic > Marine > Oceanic | place: Arctic Ocean: Canada Basin | collected...
CGATTGTACCTCTTCATTATATGCAGTAAAAGTTTTAGTTACTAGGGGTCTAGGACCGACTAAACTTATGTCTCCTTTTAAGATGTTGATAATTTGTGGAAGTTCATTAATCTTTGTTTTTCTCAAAAATGATCCAATTTTTGTAACTCTGGGATCATTTTGAAGCGTGATACTTCCAGTACCGATATTCATTGAGTTTTTTAACATAGTCGCAAACTTCCATATTTGGAATCTTGAATTATAAATACCATAACGTTCTTGAAAGTAGAAAACCTCCCCTTCAGCTGAGAGTCTTAGAATTATAATTATAGGAGTAAAAATAGGTAATAGAATAATTAGTGAAAATAGGCTAATTATAATATCTAATAAGCGTTTAAAAAATTTATACATAATTTACATTTTTTGATCTAAATGTTTACCAGTTTCTATGTGCATAAAGTCTGGAACATATTTTTTAATAATAGTTACAATATCAGACTTATTTGAATTAAGATTATTGAATACCTTCTCAAAATCAGCTTCAACGTCTTCAAATGATATTTTAACATCTGAAGTATTTATGAATCCTAAAGAGTCGTACTTATTAATTTCATAATCTTCCTCTTCAGTAAAGAACTCTTCATATGTTTTTTCACCAGAAGTATCTGTCTTAAAAAAATAAATCGGATATCTACTGGGGTTCTTATCAAATTCAAAATCTTTTGCTTCTTTTTCAGATTGAACTAATTCAGGTTCAAATCCATTCTCCTTTAAAAAATCTAATGCAATTTCCTTAAAATAGATTTGATCTTTGTGAAAGTCCAACTTAGGAAAGAAAATACTTCCGGTTTCTCCTAAAAAAGTAGCTAATAAACATATCTGTCCGGATTGTTCTGGAGTTACAAAAAAACGCTTGATATCTTCTGGACAAGACAGCGGTTGTTTCTTATTTAATCTATATATAAACCCATCTAATAAACTTCCATTAGAAAAAGCGACATTAGCAAATCGAGCTGTTGATACTCTAAAATTATTTTTTTTAGAAAGAATTAATTTTTCCATTAAGCTTTTTGAGGCACCCATAATATTTACTGGATTAGCAGCTTTATCAGTGGACACGCTAAAAAAATATTTTGGAGGGTTTACTTCACAGAGGTTTAAAAGTTTGATAGCCCCAAAAACATTGTTTTTAATTAGAGCTTCCACAGAAATCTTGTCTTTTTCAGAACGCACATGTTTATGTGCAGAAAAATTCGCTACAACTCCCCAATTATCAGAATTAAATATTTTATCGAATGTATCACTTAATAAATTTACGGGATAGGTAATGTATTCTGGATTATAATCTAATAAACTTGAACTTCTAAGGTCTCGAGTTAATTCAGTTAAACCGTTTTCATTAATATCTATTACTGTTATTTTTGAGGGTTTAAATTTTAAAACTTGTTTTATATAACTAGAGCCTATTGTTCCAGCCCCCCCAATTACTAAAATATTTTGATTACAAATTTTATTTGATAAAATATTTTTGTTTTTTAAAATATCCTTGTCAAAACTTATTTTTTTATAAAAGTCTTTTTTAAATTGATCCATTTAATATATTTTAAGATTACCCTTTATGAAAAGGTTTATCATCTATTTTTATTTAAGAATTTTTATTTATACATCGCTTCATAATATTTCTCATACTCTCCTGATGTTACATTTTTTAACCAATCTTCATTATTTAAGTACCATTTTACTGTCTTATCTATGCCTTCTTCAAATTGTAAAGATGGCTCCCAACCCAATTCTTCTTTCAATTTTGTAGAATCTATTGCGTACCTTAAATCATGCCCTGCTCTATCTGTAACATAGCTAATTAATTTTTCTGAAGCACCTTCTTCTCTCCCTAATAACCTATCTACAGTTTTAATAATCACTTTTATCAAATCAATATTTTTCCATTCATTAAAACCACCAATGTTATAAGTTTCTCCTAATTTTCCATCATGAAAAATCACATCTATTGCTCTTGCATGATCGTCTACAAACAACCAATCTCTTACATTTTCTCCTTTACCATATACTGGTAAAGGTTCATTTTTACAAATATTATTTATAAATAACGGAATTAGTTTCTCTGGAAATTGATAAGAACCATAATTATTAGAACAATTTGATATTACAGTTGGAAACTGATACGTATCCTGAAAGGATCTTACAAAGTGATCTGATGAAGCTTTAGATGCAGAATAAGGGGAGTGTGGATCATAAGCTGTTGATTCTAAAAAAAAACCATCTTTACCCAGAGAACCATATACTTCATCAGTAGAAACGTGATAAAATAATTTATCTTTAAAATCTTTATTCCAATAAAGCTTTGCAGCTTGTAATAAACTTAAAGTTCCCATTACATTTGTCTGCGCAAAAGAAAAAGGATCTTTAATAGATCTATCTACATGAGATTCTGCTGCTAAGTGTATTACATTATCAATTTTATATTTTTCAAAAACTTTTTTGACTGCATCATAATTACAAATATCACATTTCACAAAAGTATAATTGTCATTATCTTCTATATCTTTTAGATTTGCCAAATTCCCTGCATAAGTTAAACTATCCATATTAATAATTTGATAATTCGGATACTTATTTACAAACAATCGAACAACGTGAGAACCAATAAATCCAGCGCCACCGGTAATCAATATATTTTTTTTCATGATTTTTGTTTAATTTTCGTTTAATTTCAAAATACATTTCGCTAAGGAATCTCTCCAATATGGAATATCAATTTCAAAATCATTTTTAATTTTTGATTTATTTAACACAGAAAAATGAGGCCTTTTTGCCGGTGTAGGATAGTCTTTAGTCTCAATTGGTTTTACATGACAATTTACTTCACCCAAAGTCATAATAGCTATTGAAAAATCATACCAAGAAGCAACTCCTTCATTCGAAAAATGATATAGATTTCCATTAGTATTTATATTAGCTTCTTTACTATAAGCAAGAATATCTAAACATGTCTTTGCCAAATCACATGCATTGGTTGGTGTACCCACTTGGTCAAAAATCACTCCTAATTCGTCTCTTTCATTTCCTAGTCTTAACATTGTTTTCACGAAATTATTACCATATGCTGAATACAACCAGGAAGTTCGAATCACAACCGCATCAATATCGGAATTGATCACTGCCAATTCTCCACTTCTTTTTGTATTCCCATAAACACCTATTGGATTTACTTGATCTAGCTCTTGGTATGGTAAAAAATTATTTCCATCAAACACGTAATCTGTAGAAATATGAATTAGTTTACCATTTACTTTTTCTAATGCATTTACAAGGTTTAAAACACCTGTCGCATTTACTTTTTTAGCAATATCTGAATCCTGTTCTGCTTTATCTACAGCAGTATATGCAGCACAGTTTATAACCGTATTTATATTATTTTCTTTAATAAAAATATTTAATTGACCACTGTTGCAAATATCTAGTTCAGGTAAATCCATAAAAAAGAAGTTAAAATTTGTAAAATTTAATTCTAAATCCTTTATTTCCGAACCCAACTGACCGTTAGACCCCGTTACTAATATATTCATTTATTTAAAAAATTAAATGGAGAATTTAAATCTTTAAAGAATGATAAATTTTCATCTTTTACTGATAATTGAACTCCTTCCTTATTTAAGCCCCAGTCTATATTCAAATCTTTGTCATCATATCTAATTCCTGAATCAGATTCTGGTGCATAGATATTATCTACTTTATAGGCAAAAATAGCAGTATCGCTCAAAACAGAGAATCCATGTGCAAAACCTCTAGGAACAAATAATTGTCTTTTATTTTCTCCAGTTAATTCTACAGCAACGTGTTGTCCATAAGTTGGAGATCCCTTTCTAATATCCACAGCAACATCCATTACTCTACCTTCAATACAACGAACTAACTTCGCTTGATTAAATGGTGGCTTTTGAAAATGCAACCCTCTTAAAACTCCTTTAGAGGATTTAGATTCATTATCTTGTACAAATTTAATAGGATATACGTTTTCTTCAAATTTCTCTTGATTAAAAGATTCTAAAAAATAACCTCTATTGTCTCCAAAAACTGAGGGCTCTATAATATAAACATCTGATATTTCTGTTTTAATAAACTTCATTTTATTGCTTTGCTAATTTTAATAGATATTGGCCATAACCATTTTTCTTTAATGGCTCTGCTAATTTATTTAACTGCACTTTATTTATGTATTTCATATTGTAGGCTATTTCCTCTAAACATGCCACCTTTAATCCTTGTCTCTTTTCAATAGTTTCGATAAACTGACCTGCCTCCATTAAAGAATCGTGCGTGCCAGTATCTAACCAAGCGAAACCTCTACCCAATAATTGTACTTTTAAGTCATTTCTCTTTAAATACTCTTGATTTACTGTTGTTATTTCCAATTCACCTCTATGAGAGGGTTTAATTGTTTTGGCAATTTGCACAACATCATTAGTGTAGAAATATAAGCCAACTACTGCATAATTAGATTTTGGGTTTTCTGGCTTCTCTTCTATTGAAGTAACTATTCCATTATTATCAAACGATGCAACTCCATATCTTTCTGGATCATTTACATAATAACCAAATACAGTAGATTTACCTTCTTCTACATTTTTTTTTGCATTTTGTAAAGTTTCAGAAAAACCATATCCATAGAAAATATTATCTCCTAAAACTAAACATACATCATCACTTCCAATAAAGGCTTCCCCAATAATAAACGCTTGAGCAAGGCCATCTGGACTAGGTTGTTCTTTATAGATTAAAGTGATACCTATTTCGCTACCATCTCCCAATAATTTTTCAAAATTTGGCAAATCTTCAGTTGTAGAAATTATTAAAATTTCTTGAATACCTGCTAACATTAAAACAGATAGAGGGTAATAAATCATTGGTTTATCATAGACTGGCAATAATTGCTTTGAAACACCTTTAGTAATTGGGTAAAGCCTTGTTCCGGATCCTCCTGCTAATATTATTCCTTTCATTTTTTTTTATTTGTTTAGCCAATAATTTGAGTCATTCTGAATGAATACTGACTTAATCCAACCTCTGATTGACATCTCAGATAACATGACTTCGTTTATTGGATTAAAATTAGATTCAAAAAATGCTTTTTCTAATTCAATGTTTTCTCTATCAATAACAAAAATATTATTTGAATTATAAAATGAATATTTCTTTATTTCTTTATTTGTTGTTATTATTTTTTTTCCCGCTCCGAGAGCTTCGAAAGTTCTCATTGTCAACCCTCTTTGATTAGGGTGATTTATGTCCAATATTATCGATGAATCTTCATAATATTTTATAATTTCGTCAATACTTAAAGATTTAAAATTTAGTTTCTTATAATCAAAATCTTTAAATGAAGCATCAAATTTTGATTTTAAAAAATAAACTAATTTACTTTGCATGTAATAATATGTAAAAGTAGAAAAATCATGTTTTTTACACCAATTTACAACATCATTACTGATTCTATATCTATCGGAATGTGCCGTTCCTAAAAACAACATTTTATATTTAGATTTTTTAACGTTTTTCATTTTTTCATATTTATCAATATAAAATAATGGTCTAAATTCTAATTTAAAGCTCTCCGCATCCAAAGGATCAAAGGTTAGTTTTTTATCAAAAAAATGTAATATAGAGAATGCATTAGGGTTGTTTTCAAATGAATCCCATGTATAATATATAAAAGAACAATTTTTTTGTAATAGTTTTAGTTTTGCTAAAAAAAAGGAAGGAATTGCTTCTCCTTTGACTAAAAAAAAGAAATCATATTTTTCACCTTCAATCTTTTTTAAAATACTCTTATAATAGGTATCTATCTTTTTTTGAATAAAAGAACGTTTTAACCTTATAATGCCTTTTGTTAATACAGAGTTAGACGGGCGTTCATCAAAATAGTCAACTTTAGCCCCAAGTTCTCTTAATTTATTTGCTATTTCTAATTCGTAATTAAAAGTTTTTATAGAAATATACAGTATTTTTTTATTTTTAAAGCTATCTAAATTCATCTTATTTCAGGAGCCCTTTTTTCTTCATTTGAACCAATGAAGCTTCTAAATTATCTTCTTCTATTACCTGACTTAAGACCCATTTTGTAAATTTCTGAATACCTTCTTTAAAAAATATTTTTGGTTTAAAACCTAAAAGATCTTCTATCTTAGACATCTCTGCATAATTATGTCTTATATCCCCGAGCCTAAACTTACCAGTTACTTTTACTGGAACATTTATGTTATATGCGTCAATTAGTGTCTTAGCTACAGTTAACACATCTGTAGCCACTCCTGTACCGACGTTAAAGATCTCATTATTTGCTTCTTCTTTTTCAATTCCTAAAATAGTAGCATTAACTACATCGTCAATAAAAACAAAGTCTCTGGTTTCTTTACCATCTTCAAATATTTGAATACCGTTTCCATTTCTAATCTGGGTAGAGAAAATTGACAGAATACCAGTATATGGATTCGACAAAGATTGCCCAGGACCGTATACGTTTTGATATCTAAAAGCTACAGGTGCTATGCCTAGTGTTGGACAAACGGTCATAATCATTTGCTCTTGGTTTTGTTTTGTAATTCCGTAAACAGATGATGGATGAATTTTTGATTCTTCATCTGTACCAACCAACTTTAAGTTAGAAAAACCTTTGTAGGTTACATCAAAATTACCTGTCAACATATCTTCTTCATTTCTGTGATTTGGATAAACTACTCCAAATTCTGGATGTAAATACTTGCCTTCGCCGTAAATTGATCTAGAGGAAGCAATTACTATTTTCTTTATTTTATGTTCTTCATTCGCTAAAATATCTAGCATAATAGCAGTTCCTTGAATATTAACTTCTGTATACTTCTCTATACAATACATAGACTGTCCAGTACCTGTTTCTGCTGCAAAGTGAACAACAATATCTTGCCCTGTTAAAGCTTTACTCCAATCTTCCCTGGAAGTCACTGTACCCTTTATGAATACAACTTTATCTATTATGCTTTTGTATAAAGGCGATGTTTTATCAGGTGCATCGCCGTGAATCTGTCTTGACAAATTGTCTAAAACGGTGATCTTATGCCCTTTTGCTAATAATGCTAAAGATAAATTACTACCTATAAAACCTGCACCTCCTGTGATTAATATGTTCATATTTATTTTTTTATTCTTTCCCATTTTTTTGTTTCAAAATTGTACTTCTTAATTACTTTTGCGGGAGAACCTACAGCAATAGTATTAGCTGGAATATCTTTTGTTACTACCGAATTTGATCCAATAATTGCTCCTTTACCAATAGTAACTCCTGGCAATACTGAAACAAACTCTCCTAACCAAACATTATCTTCTATGATAACTTCTGATATATTATAACTCCTATCAATTGGATGTTGCTCTGGTGAGCTATCCATTTCTTCTCCTGAATAAAACCCGTGCGAACAATCAGATATATATATCTTACTAGCCATTAGAACATTGTCACCAATAACTACATTATTCATAGCTGTTATATGGACATAATCATTCAATTGAATGTTCCTTCCAAATATTAGACTTTTTTTTGATTTTTGATTGTTGTAGGCTTCAAAACGACAACCTTCGCCTGTCGTTAATTTCGAACCAAAATCTATATATTTTTTCCCTCTGATGATTATAGGAAATCTAATCAACCTAGATCCTGAGAAAAAAATAATTGTTCTTATTTTTTGAATAATTAGTTTAATCAAACCAAAAAAACCATATGTTCTAATCATATCTTAAATTCTCCTTTATTGTCTGTTTTCTCCCATTTTTCACTCTCAGTATTATATCTTTTAACAATTCTCCCTGGGGCCCCTACAATAACGGAAAAATCTGGAAATGAGCCCTTAACAACAGAATTAGCTCCCACTACACATTGTCTGCCTAATATTGTACCCGCCTGTATTGCAACACCAAATCCTATATAACAATTTTCTCCAATTTCAGTTTTGCTTATGATATGTTCTTGATCTAAAATGTGCATATCAATAACTTGATAATTGTGGTCAATATCTGTTAACATTACATTTTCAGCAATTGTTGTGTTTTTCTTTATTACTAAATTTCCTCCTGCGGTAATATGAAAATTTTGTCCAATCGAAATATTATCCTCAAAAGTTATTGATGCCTTTTTTGAGGTAACTTCAATTCTAGAATGTGGAAGTATTCTCACTCTTTTTCCAATAAATATTCTATTGAACCTCTTTAAATAAATAGGATTAGCTATATAGGAAGGAAATCCAAATTTACCTAAAAAAGGTGCATAAATAAGGGTTTTTAATACCCAAAAAATTCTATAAGTCATTTGTTAAATTTTTTATTATTAAATCTAAGGATTCTTCTTTTTTAAGAAAAGGTTTTAAAAGTTCATCCTGAGCAACGTTGGATTTAAATAATTCTTCATTAGTTGGCAATCTATTTTCTAAAAAATGTTTATTAAGCATAAAATAACGATTACCGTTCTCTTGAAGCTCAAGAAAAATACTGGAATTAAGTATTAAAGAAAGCTTATACGATTTACTTTTTGCTTTATTTCTGGAAATCCAAACTTTATTTAAAAAATAAAATTTGATTCTATCAATTAAACTGAATTTTGGGTGACCAATAAATACAAGATCACATCCTTTTGATAACAATGATTTATATATTTTAGACAAATATATGTTTTCAAATTTCTGATCTTTTCCACATCCAAATATTGCTACCTTCTCAACAGGTTTTTTATATTTAGTAGGTTTAAAATGTTTCTTATGATGGGGTCCTACTTTTATATAATTCCTATTTAAATTATGTTTTTTCAAGTTTTTTAATGTTCTATCATCCCAAACAAAAAAATTTTGTGAATTTGAGGATTGATAAACTTTTAAAAATACTTTATGGGAATCTTCTAAATAAAACCCATGCTGAAGGCTATATGTATTAATATCCAATACGTTAAATCTATTAATAATATAGTTTTGTAGTGGAACTGAATCACAAAACACCAATACTTTTTTATATGGATTATTTAAATCGGTATAAACTTTATCGAACTGATCAATTAACGAATCACTTTTATTTATAAATAACCTTCTCTTAGCTGTTATCAATAAACTCTCATATCCTAGTTCCAATAATTTATTTTTAATAGTCCATATTTGCTCAAAATGATCCTTCCTTAAAATAAATTCATTGTTTATGAAAAGTAATATTTCCGAATTTCTACTTCCATGGTAAGTCAATTTATACTTTGAAAATTTCTTATATCCTATATTTTTAAAATAACCTAAAAGACCTTTTGATAGTAAGAAATTATTAATTGAAATATCTAATCTTTCGTTATTCATGCGTTAAATTAAATGAGTTGTTGTTTTATTTTTAAATCTATAAAAAACATAATAAATAATTGTTGTAAATAAAATTGTTTTAAAAATATGTAATGGAGTATATGAAAAATACCTTGGAATCATTATTATCATTAAGTAAGCATAGGGAGGGATTAGTAAGTTCTTGTTAATATACCTACCCCAACTGGAAACATATGAAACAAAATAACCGCAAACAAAAACACCTAAATAACCAAAAAAAGCATACGCAAAGCCTATAATTAACCCACCTCCAGGTCTATAAGTATGTTTTGATAAGGCTTTAGAAAATATTAAGTTGTTGGGTAACCATTTTTCAGAAAAAAAGAGTGAAAGTGTATACTGTGAACTCATTATTATTTTTTCTAAGACATCATAACGTTCAGAAAAGTCGATAATTGTCAAAGTACTATAAATAACAGACCCTTGGTGTGTACTAAAGCTATCTTCTCTTAGCGCTACAGATTGTGCATCTTCTGTCGATATATTACTTCTCATTAGACTAATACCCTCGAGTAAAATTAATGCACTAAAAAGATAAAGAACAGTTTTTCTAATTGAAATGTGGGGCAATATATAAATAATAAATAACAAAAAACCTGAACTAAGTGCCATTAATCTATGTCCGTCAAAAATGGACAACATGACATGTGAAAGGACAAAAAATATGAATATTCTACTTTTTTTATTATTCAAATTAAAATAATAAAAGACATAAATTATATTTATAAATTCAAAAATATAAGTGTCTTTTGTTAAATTGCTGTAAATTCTTGCATCTTTAAAAATATCAAAACTTGTTAAGCTCAATTCAACTAGTAAGAGAATAACTAACAAACAATTTAATAAAAACGTTAAACCTTTATTTTCATTATTTTTGTAAATTATAAATTTCTTAGATCTAAAAAACTTCTGAAACAAATAGCCTAAGTAAAAAACGTATACAGCAGATACGAATATACTATTAGAATTTGAATTGTCATTTGTAGAAGAAACATCAACTCTTATACCTAAATAATATGCAATTATATATGTTAAAATATAAGTTGATATAAATAATAATATTATAAACTCTAACTTACTTTTCGAATAAATCAAAAAAAAGATAAGTGGTATAATCAAAAAATAAATGTAGAATTCATCGATCATATTTAAGATATTTTCTTAATATATATAAATTAGATATATGGTTAATAGTGTGAAAAAATAAAAAAACTAGAGCGATTGATATATAAGGGGAATTAAAAAAATTGATGTATGAAATATTAAAAATTAGTGAAATCAATAATACGAAAATTGACTTAAACCCATTTTTAGTCAAGCCTATTTGATATTGTATAAAACCTAGCGAAAGATTTATTAAACTAGATAGTAATATTATAAAAAATGAGATAAATAAATAGCTATTTTGATTTTTTCCTGAGTAAAAGAAATAACTAGCTATCATAATTATAAGTGATACATATAATAAAGTTTCTTTTAGATTTTTTCTCAGGTAATTGATTAAGTAATTATCAAATGCATTTATATTTTTTAACGAATTTCCAATTTTATTTAACTCTGTTTGCATGTGAAAAATTTGTGGCCATAATACTAAACTACAAATTCTTTGAAATAATAAAAGAAGGGCTGACTGTTCTATCCTTCCGGAAAAACCAGAAAACAATTGAATTAAGTTTTGATTTAAAACACCATAAATGATCATAGGAAAAAAATTCAATCTTTTGAATATAGAATCATCTGTGCGTTCAATATTTATTAGATCATTTCTTCTATAAAGATCAATTAATAATAAAATTAATACAATAAACATTGATAGAGAAATTACAACGAAGATATTTATATCAGTAAAGAACCAATAAAGTGGCACAGATAATAATGTAGGTGCAATTGTTAGAATAAAAAGAGATATAATATGTTTTTTCGATTTCTGGTATAATCTCCCTAGAAAAATCAAACTATTGACCAATAATATTGAAATAAAAACTAAAAAAACATCAATAAACAAAAAATTTTCTGCAAAAATCACGTAAAATAAAGAAACCAAAAAAGTAGAAACTAGTATAAATGGAATTTCTTTTTTTGAAATAATAACATTATTTTCGGATGAAACCCAATAAAAATCACTCCCTAATCTTGATAAACCAGCTAACAAAAAAATTAAACCTTGTTTATAAAGAAGTATACCAGATATCTCGGGTGAAAAAAATAAATTCAAAATGACTACCATAGAAAGATTATAAACTGAAAAACTTACTTTTGATAAAAGTAGTTTGTTTTTAGCAAGCTTATTAATTGCTTTATTTAATATCTTCATTTAAATAAAATTAAAAGATAATTAGTTTAGGTTTGTCTTAGAATTTATTTATTATTTTTCTTATCTCTACTAAATTTACCAATAAACTCTCTAAATTATCTAAATGAAGCATATTGGCACCATCGCTTTTCGCATTTGCTGGGTCAAAATGTGTTTCAATAAACAACCCATCTACATTATTAACTATTCCTGCTCTAGCAATTGTCTCGATCATTTCAGGTCTTCCTCCAGTTACTCCAATAGTCTGGTTTGGTTGCTGAAGTGAATGGGTAACATCTAATATTGTTGGAGCAAACTCACGCATCTCAGGAATGCCTCTAAAATCTACAACCATATCTTGGTAACCAAACATGGTTCCCCTATCCGTAATCCATGCTTTATCACTACCAGCATCTTTAACCTTTCGAACAGCATGTTTCATAGCTGCAGGGCTCATAAATTGTCCTTTTTTCAGATTTACAACTTTTCCTGTTTTTGCTGCTGCTACAACTAAATCTGTTTGACGAACCAAAAAAGCTGGAATTTGCAAAACATCCACATACTCTGCAGCCTTTGCTGCATCCGAAACTTCATGAATGTCAGTTACTGTTGGTATTCCAAAAGTATCAGATACTTTTTTCAAAATCTTTAAGGCTTTTTCATCACCAATCCCTGTAAAACTATCAATTCTACTTCTATTCGCTTTTTTAAAACTACCCTTAAATATATATGGTATTTTTAAAGCATCTGTGATTTTTACTACTTTTTCTGCTATTCTTAGAGCCATTTCTTCACTCTCAATTGCACAAGGACCAGATAGCAAAAAGAAATTGTTACTATCTGTATTTTTAATATTGGGTATGCTTTGTAAAATCATTTTTTCTTATTTTTTTAAATTTTCAATTATGTTATTTAGTAAATTCTGTTTTTCTAAGATGTAATCTGCAACATCTCTAAAAACTCCTTCGCCTCCTTTGGAATTAGTAATGATATCAACGTTTTCTTTCATATAATTTCTGGCATCATTAGGAGTAACACTAATACCACACTTTGTTAAAATTGTTAGATCGATAATATCGTCTCCTATATAAAGAATATTTTCATCCTTTAAATTATAGGTTTTTTTAAAATTCTGGTATTCTATTTTTTTATCCTTAATGCCATGTTTATGGAAATCTATTTTAAGTTCGTCACACCTGTTTTTAACTACTTTTGAGTTTCTCCCAGTAATAACTCCAATATTAAAATTTAACTTTTTCAGATGAGAGATTATTTGTCCATCTTTGACATTAAATTTTTTATACTCAAGACCATTGTCATCATAAATAATACTACCATCTGTCAAAACTCCGTCTACATCTAATAGAAAAGCTTTAATTTTTAGAGCTTTATTATTAGTGTCATTATTAAATATCATGTTCTATCATTTTTAATGCTTTTTGATAATCATCCGCAGTATCTATGCCAATAGATTTAAATTTTGTTTCTAGTATTTTAATTTTAAATCCACTTTCCAAAATTCTAAGCTGTTCTAACATTTCTAGTTTCTCTAAATTACTATTATCTAGGATTGAGTATTTTGTAAGAAAATCTTTTTTATATCCGTAAATACCAACATGTTTATAAAAAACTGCACTTTCAAAAAATTTCTTTTCATCAATCAATAATTGACTATTGTTTCTAATATGTGGAATACATGATCTTGAGAGATATAATGCATTATTTTCACTGTCTTTAACTACTTTAACAACATTAGGATCATATAGTTCCTCACTAGTTATCAATCTTTCACAGGCAGTCACAACTTTTACTTTTTCAGCCTCTAACTCTTTAAACAACCCCTCTATCAATAAAGGATTTATAAATGGTTCGTCTCCTTGTACATTGATTACAGCCTCAAAATCTAAACCCCCAATAGCTTCTGTAATTCTATCAGTTCCAGATTTATGTTTCACACTAGTCATAATGACATTGTGTGTATATTCTAAGCAACTCTTTTTTACTTTTAGACTGTCGGTGGCAATAAATACATCTACCCCATTAACTTTGAGGCACTGCTCATAAACTCTTTGTAATACTGTTTTACCTTTTAAATCTAGGAGTACTTTATTTGGTAATCTAGTTGAGGAGAGCCTTGCTGGAATTACGATTATCTTTTTCATTTAATTAAAGCCCTAAATCATAAGACTGCACAATTCCTACCAATAAACCCTTATCATTTTCAACAATTAAAGAATTTATTTTCTCTGAAAACATTAAATCCCCTGCGATTTTCAGTTTTGTGTTTTCCAAAACCGTACGGGGTTCCTTGGTCATAATATCTAATGCTTTTAATTTAAAGAAATTTGTTTCATTAGATTCCATTGCTCTTCTAATGTCTCCATCAGAAATTACACCAATAATAGTATTATCATTGACTACAACAGCTAATCCACATTTGCCAGAACTTAAAATATTAATTACCTTTTTAATAGATTCATTTGGGGCTATTATTGGTAATGAATCCTTTTTCATAACATTACTGACATTTTGAAGAAGTCTTTTACCAAGACTTCCTCCTGGATGAAATCTAGCAAAATTAACATCTTTAAAATCTCTCAGCTTCATCAACGCTACAGCTAATGCATCGCCCATTACCATAGTTGATGTTGTAGAAGAAGTTGGTGCTAATTGTAAAGGACAAGCTTCAACATTAACAGAAATATTTAAATGGAAATTAGTGTTTTTTGCCAATGAAGAATCTGGATTACCGCTCATTGAAATTGTTGTATTTTTCTGGTGTTTTAAAAAGGGAATTATTTTTAAAACTTCATCTGTTTCTCCAGAATTTGAAATTAGAAGGACTATGTCCTCTTTTTCAACCATTCCAAGATCTCCGTGGTATGCTTCACCCGGATGTAAAAAAAAACTTGGTGTACCTGTACTAGCCAATGTTGCGGCAATCTTTTTACCAACAATTCCAGACTTACCCATTCCAGATATTATAAGCTTACCATTGCTATTAATAATTGATTTTACTGCATTTTCAAAATCAATAGTTAATAAGGTTGAAAGGTTTGCAATTTCTTTTGATTCTATTTCAAATACTTCTTCTGCAATTCTTCTAATATTCATTTGACTGTTTTTATTTTTTTTCGACTACCACCGGTAGTCCCTTTTATTTATCTTCTATTTTTTTTACCTGTTTTCTGAGTCCACTTGAAGAGAATCGGTGATCTCTAGAGTTGTAATAGAGTTCTATTCCCTTATCTTCACAATAATCTCTCCCCGTAAAGTTTTTATCCTTGTACTCGTCGCCAATAATTCTAACATCTATTTTAAAAGAACGTAAAATATCTTCTAAGTCTTGTTCAGATACGTAAGGGATAATTTCATCTATATGCTTAGATCCTTTAAGCTGAATATAACGCTCAATGATCGTTTGAGATGGCCCATTTTTCTCAGGACGATCAATCGAAGGGTCTAACTGAAGTCCAACAATTAAATAATCGCACTGACGTTTTGCTTCTTCCAGCATCTTTACATGTCCGGCATGAAACAAATCAAAGGTTGAAAAGGTGATTCCTACTTTCATATTTCTATTTTTTATCGACTACCAACGTAGTTCTGTCTTCTTATTCTAA
>Ga0114998_10002098_pt1 | contig 15231 bp, 14 predicted proteins | sample ArcticOcean_MG_C_5_FD_87044 | JGI IMG/M metagenome (GOLD analysis project Ga0114998, IMG submission 87044) | Marine microbial communities from western Arctic Ocean - ArcticOcean_MG_CB4_138 | ecosystem: Environmental > Aquatic > Marine > Oceanic | place: Arctic Ocean: Canada Basin | collected...
CTATTTTTCCAATCACCTTTGTGATACGCGTCACTTGCAATCAAAGGAAGAACACTAGTTGCTTCTGCAAAAACCATCTGTTCTTTTGTGATATCAACTTTACCCCATGAACTTGCCTCTTTCAATGTAGAACTGCTACAGGCACCATCTCTAGAATCTGCTACTGTAATTTGTACAGCATATTTGTGCATCTCAACTTCTTTTCCTAAAAGTTCAGCACAGATAACTGTATCTTGAACAAAATTTTTTGGAACTCCACCACCTATCATAAATAACCCAGACCCTTTTGATTGAATTTTTATTTCAGTTAATTCACGAAGCTCTCTAATCGAATCTATTGTAATATGATTTTTAGGATTATTTTCTTGGTGGGTTACCAATCCAAAACCAGCACTTGAATCTGTAAATGCAGGACAAAATATGGGAACATTATTATCATATGCTTTTTCAATTAAAGAATCTTTTTTCTTAGAATGTTTCTTTAAATATTTACCCATTTCATAAATAAATTCTCTTGAGGTGTAACTTCTTGGTTCTAGGGTATCAGCTATTTCACATATTTTCTTATCACATTCTTGCAACTCTTCCTCATCAATATAGGTGTCATAAATTCTATCTATATAGTTTTTCCTTAACTCGGTATCATCTTGAAATTGTGAACCTTGATAATGTTTGAAACCTAAGGCTTCAAAAAAATCCATATCTACTATAGATGCTCCTGTAGCAATAATTGCATCAACCATGTTATATTTAACTAAATCTTTATAAATATTCATGCATCCAGCAGCAGATGTTGATCCTGCTAGTGTTAAAAAAATAGTGCAATCTTTATCTTGAATCATTTCATTAAAAATATTAGCAGCATTTGCTGTTTCTCTTGAAACAAAAGACATTTTTTCCATAGAAGAAATAATTTTTCTTGCATCAAATGATGTAATATCAATGTGTTCAACTGGACGTTGAAGAAAGTCTTTTTTGCTATTATGAGTTAGTTTTTTATTTTCTGACATTAAGCAACTAATATATCTTTATTACTGTCTTTACCATATAGCGTCATTATAGGTTCATCTTCTACTTCATAAATTTTATCTGAATAAAAACCATTAAACTGAGTCCTAAAAGTTAAGCCATACGCACCTAGTTGACCCAATTCAATATAATCATTTTCTTTAATATTATTTGGAAGCAAAAATGGTCCCCTCATATAGTCCATGCTATCACATGTAGGGCCATAAAAATCAAAGGCAGTTAATTTTTTAGATATTGTTTTTCCATTTTTAATTAATCGAGAAGGGTAAACCATGTTTGGTGTACCAGCATCAAAAAGAGTCCCATACGTTCCATCATTAATATAAAGCTTTTGTTTTTTTCTAAGGTTTACTCTCACAATTGTTGATCCACTTTCAGCAACTAGTGCTCTTCCAGGTTCACACAATATTTCAGGAAGTTTTTCCAAGTTCAAATTAGCTAAACCTTTTTTAATTTCTTCAAAATAACTATCTAATGATTGAGGTACAAGATCAGGGTAGATTGCAGGAAATCCACCTCCAATATTAATATAATCAGGAACAATTTTTGTTTTTTTTATTATATTTCCAATATCTGAAATTCCTTTTGCATATGAAATAGGGTGCATACATTGAGATCCCACATGGAAGCTTAAACCTATTTTTTTTGCATATTGTTTTGTTAATCTTAGTAAGCCTGTTGCCTCAGAAGTTAGTGCTCCAAATTTTTTTGATAAATCTATTTCAGCATGTTCATTTGAAACAGCTACTCTTACAAATAATTCAAGGTCTTTTGCCTGGTTAGTTGTTTCAATTATCTTTATTAATTCATCTTTAGTATCTAGCGAAAAGGCTTTAACATTATAGTTAAAATAAGCTTCCTTAATACTTTCTCTGCTTTTTACAGTATGCATATATGAGCATTGCGCGTTAGGATTAATTGCTCTTATATCTTTAATTTCTTGAATAGAGGCTACATCAAAGTTTTCAATCCCACTCTCAACTATTGTTTTTAAGACCTCAGGATGGGGGTTAGTTTTTACTGCGTAAAGTACTTTGCCAAGAAATTTATTCCTAAAATATGTAGAAGCTGATTGTATAGATTTTTTTCTTATACAATAAATTGGTTGTTCAGGTTTTAGTTGATTTATTAGCTCATCAACTGTTTTAAATTTTTGCATTAAGTCTCCAAAAAAAATTTAATAAAAAAAAGTTTTTAAAACTAAAAACTTTCATACAAATTATGCAAATAAGGCAATAGTTAATTAATGTAAAGTAAATAATTAGTATTGAAATTAATATATTAAACACCATATTAACCTTATGGTTGATGCAGTTAATTTAAAAAAAATAAGTGATTTTGACAACAAATCTTTACTAATTGTTGATGATGACAACCCTTTCAGGGATCGACTTGCACGTGCGATGGAAAAAAAGGGATTTGAAGTTTTTCAAGCAGAAGGTGTAGAGAAAGGAATTAAAGCAGTTAAAGACAAAAAACCTGCTTTTGCAGTAGTAGATCTAAGGTTAGCAGATGGAAATGGTCTTGAAGTAGTAAAACAAATACAAATTTCTAACCCAAGCAGTAGAATTATTATGTTAACTGGCTATGGAAACATACCAACTGCAGTAGCAGCAATCAAAGAAGGTGCAATTGACTATCTTGCAAAACCAGCTGACGCAGAAGATGTTGAAAAAGCATTACTAGCAGACCCAGAAAAAAGAGCAGCACCTCCTGAAAATCCCATGTCAGCAGATAGAGTTAAATGGGAACACATTCATAGAGTTTTCGAGCTATGTAATAGAAATGTTTCCGAAACAGCAAGAAGACTTAAAATGCACAGAAGAACTCTGCAAAGAATCTTATCTAAAAGATCTCCTAAATAAATTTTCTTAACTTAATAATTTTTTTAGCTAATAAAGTTAATAGGCAGATTTTAAATAATTCAGCTAATAAAAAAGGTGTAACACCTAATTGAAGTATTGGTTTGTCCCATCCAATCAAAGTTCCAAGCCAAAGAATCCCAAATAAATATATTGTTGCAACAGAAAATATTAGCTTACTAAAAATTATAAAAATATTACTTTTTAAATTTAGATAACCAGCAAAAAATGTAGCTGACAAAAATCCTATTAAGTAACCCATCGTAGGACCTGTAAAGTAAATTAAACCCACACCTTTTTCAGGTGAGTTAGAAAATACTGGCATTCCAATAATACCCTCAAGAAGATAAAGACTAACGGTAGCAAGTCCAATTTTATACCCAAAGGCCAACCCCAAAAAAAGAACAACAAAAGTTTGCATTGTCATTGGTACTGGATAAAAAGGTATTTTTAATTTAGCTGAAAAAGTTAGAAATATTGTTCCTAAAAAAACTATTAAAAACACTTTTAAAGTTTTTTCTATTGAATAATTTTTTAAAAGCTCCATACTTATAAATTTACTATTTATTATTATAATAATCTAGTTCTTTATTAATCTCAAGAAAACATCCTCTAAATCACCATCATCAGTAGATATATCTAAAATTTTAGCATTATTTTTCTTAATTAGATTAATTAAACTTTCCATATTTGTTTTACTTTTTTCATAAGAGACACAAACTTCTGACTCTAATTCTGACATTAATTTCAAAGAAGGCAAATCATTATTCTTTATATTAATCTTTTTATCAGTTTTAAAAGTTACTTTTTTTGTTTGAATTTTATCTAAAAGATTTTTAGTGCTATCTAAAGCCACAACATTTCCTTTATCAAGAATAGCTATTCGATCACACATTACTTCAGCTTCCTCAAGGTAATGTGTTGTTAAGATAATAGTTACACCAAGTTCATTAAGTAATCTTACATTTTTCCATAAATTTTTCCTCAGTTGGACATCGACGCCAGCGGTAGGTTCATCTAGAAAAACTATTGGAGGTTGATGAACTAAAGCTTTAGCCACCAGTAATCTTCTTTTCATTCCACCAGATAAACTTCTGGCATAGCTGTTAGCTTGTTTCTCTAAAGATACCAACTCTAGAATAGTATCTGTAATTCTGTCTTCTTCTTTTATTCCATAGAGCCCTGCTTGCAATTCTAATAATTTTCTTGGGCTAAAAAAAGGATCAAGGTTAACTTCTTGAGGAACTATTCCAACTGAAGCTCTAACTTGTCTTGGGTTTTTATCGAGATCAAAGCCGTACACACTAACTTGTCCTGCTGTTTTTATCACTGTACCAGCTACAATATTTATAAATGTAGTCTTGCCGGCGCCATTTGGTCCAAGTAGACCAAAAATCTCTCCTTCTTGCACGTCTAAGTTTAAATTATTTAAAGCACATGTATCTTCGGTTTGTTTATTTGAATAAATTTTTTTTAAGTTTTTAATAGAAAGTATATTTTTTTTGTCCATGTGCGTTAATACATTTATAATATTTAAAATAATTAAGATAATATTATTTAATGGACAAAATAAAAAAAACTGACCATTTTTATTTAATAGATGGTTCAGGTTATATTTTTAGAGCTTACTATGCATTACCACCTTTAACAAGAAAGAGTGATGGTTTACCAGTAGGTGCAGTCAGTGGTTTTTGTAGTATGTTGTTTAAACTATTAGAAGATTCAAAATCTAATGAAAATCTTCAAAAGCCAACACATTTTGCTGTAATTTTTGATGCAGCTAGAAAAACTTTTAGAAATGAAATTTATTCTGATTATAAAGCAAATAGGTCTGAAGCCCCAGATGATTTGGCACCACAGTTTGAATACATAAGAAAATCAGTTATTGCTTTTAATCTACCCTCTGTTGATCTCCCGAATTACGAAGCAGATGATTTGATAGCCACTTATGCAGAGCAAATTCTTGCTAAGGGAGCAAAGGTAACAATTGTATCATCTGATAAAGATTTAATGCAACTTTATAAAAAAAATGTTCGTTTGTTTGACCCAATGAAAAACAAATTTATAACATCAGAAGATATAGTAAATAAATTTGGAGTAGGTCCAGAAAAAGTAATTGATGTGCAATCGTTAGCAGGTGATAGTAGCGATAACGTGCCAGGCGTTCCGGGTATAGGAGTTAAAACTGCAGCCGAACTTATTAATAAGTATGGCACTCTAGAAAAGTTACTAGATAATACGCACGAGATAAAACAAAACAAAAGAAGAGAAACACTTACAGAAAACAAAGATAAAGCAATCATCAGCAAAAAATTAGTAACGTTGATGAAAGATGCTCCAGTCGAAAGAAGTATAGAAGAATTTCAATTAAAAGAAATTGATAAAGAAAAGTTATATAAATTTTTAAGAGAAATGGAGTTTAATAGACTTCTTAGTTCTGTTATTTCAGCATATGGTAAGTCTACATTGGAAAAGGCTGAAGTAGAGGTAGTTTCTAAAGAAAAACAAAAAAATATAAGTAAAAAAAATTACCATTTAATTACTAATGAAAAACAGATAGAGGACTGGATCAAGGAAGCAGAAGAAACTGGAGAATTAGCTATTGATACTGAAACTAGCTCGCTAGATGCACATCAAGCAGAACTAGTTGGTATATCGTTAAGCACGAAAATTGGAAAAGCCTGTTATATTCCAATAGGCCATAAGCACAAAGGATGCTTAAAGAAAGAAAATGTAATTAAAAAATTAAAACCACTTTTAGAAGATAAAAGTGTAAAAAAAATTGGTCAAAATATTAAATTTGATTTTATTGTTTTATTTAAACAGGGGATAAACATGAACTCAATGGAAGATACAATGTTAATGTCCTATGTTTTAGATGCTGGGAAAAATAGACATAATATGGATACACTATCTGAGATTCACCTACAGCACAAAACAATTTCATTTAAAGAAATTGTTGGTACTGGAAAAAAAGAAATCAATTTTAGTGATGTGGAGCTGGATAAAGCTATGGAATATGCAGCAGAAGATGCAGATATTACTTATAGGCTATACAAAATTTTTAGTAAAAATCTTAAATTAGAAAAATTAACTAATATTTATGAAATTTTTGAAAAACCTTTAATTAAGATATTGGCATTTATGGAAATTGAAGGAATAAAAATTGATAAAAAATTCCTAAAGGTATTATCTGAAAAATTTGAGAAGAAAATTAGCAAATTAGAAAAAGAAGTTTTTAAAATTTCAAAAAAAGAATTTAATATTGCTTCGCCTAAACAATTGGGAGAAATAATTTACAACGATTTAAAGATTGCTGTACTTAAAAAAACTAGAAAAGGAAGCTTTGCTACAAATGCAAGCGTTCTTGAGGACTTGGCGTTTAAAGGACATCAGTTTCCAAAATTAATTTTGGATTGGCGTCAAGCTTCTAAACTAAAAAATACTTATTCAGATGCTCTACCTGAGCATATTAGCCCTACAACAAAAAGAGTTCATACTTCTTTCTTGTTAGCAGCCACAACAACAGGAAGGCTTGCTTCTAGTGATCCAAATTTGCAAAATATTCCTATCAAATCAGAGGATGGTAAAGATATAAGAAAAGCGTTTATAGCTGAAAAAGGTTTCACATTAATATCAGCTGACTACAATCAAATTGAAATGAGAATCTTGGCAGATTTAGCGGATGTTAAAGAGTTAAAAAAAGCATTTAAAAATAATGAGGATATTCACTCACTAACAGCAAGCCAAGTATTTGATGTTGATATAAAAAAAGTTGATCAAGATATGAGACGAAAGGCGAAAGCAATAAATTTTGGTATTATTTATGGCATTTCACAATACGGACTTGCAAAACAAATCAATGTTTCAAATCATGAAGCAGATGAATTTTTGAATTCTTATTTTGCAAGATTTCCAGAAATAAAATTATATATGGATGATGCTATCAAGTTTTGCAGAAAAAGTGGTTATGTGAGTAATATTTTTGGTCGTAGATCACACTTTAATGGAATTAATGATAAAAATTTTAACGTTAGAAATTTTCAAGAAAGAGCAACAATTAATGCACCCATTCAAGGTTCAGCTTCAGAAATCATGAGACTTGCAATGATTAGATTAAATAAAAGATTTGAAAGTTTAAAAAATAATAAATCAAAGATGCTATTGCAAATACATGATGAATTAATTTTTGAAGTGCCAGTAAAAGAAGTTAAGACTATAACTAAAATTATAGAGGAAGAAATGACCAGTGTTACAGAAAGTGACTTACACTCATTTTCAACACCATTAACAGTCGACATCAATACTGGTGATAATTGGGGAATACTTCATTAATTTAAGAGCATTGCCTAAATTAGGACAATTTAGTATTTTTAAAGTAGTTTATGCAAACAGAAACAATTGCTCTAATTGATGATGATAGAAATATACTTACAAGTATTAGTATTGCTCTAGAAAAAGAAGGATTTAAAGTGCAAACCTACATTGATGGAGAAAGTGCATTAATTGGCTTAACTAGGTCACCACCTGATTTGGCTGTCATTGATATTAAAATGCCAAAAATGGATGGCGAAGAGCTATTAAAAAAATTGAGAAAAAAAACATCTTTACCAGTAATTTTTTTAACATCTAAAGATGATGAGATAGATGAATTACTAGGTTTAAAATTAGGTGCAGATGATTTTATTAAAAAATCTGGTGGATTCTCTATAAAAATTTTAATTGAAAGAATTAGAGTTCAGCTTAGAAAAAAAGATATCAATATTAATATTGAAGAAACAAAAAATATTATTTCCCACGGCAAACTTAAACTTGATCCATCACAACTTGAGTGCGAATGGAATGGTATGCAATTGCCAGACAAACTTACTACTACAGAATTTTTGATAGTAAAAGAATTGGCTAAGAGACCAGGCATAATTAAAGAAAGAGGACAGTTAATGGATATTGCTTATAGAGAAGATACTGATATTGAGGATAGAACAATAGATAGTCACGTTAAGAGAATTAGAAAAAAATTTAAGAAAATTGACCCTGAGTTTACTGCAATAGAAACAAGGTACGGCAGTGGATATAGATGGAATGTTGGTTAATGTTCAGTGATTTTCTTAAAAGTTTATCTATTTTAAAAAAATTTTTATTTATTAATTTATTAATTTTTGTGGTTATTGGTAGCTTAACACTTTTATATATTGGAAATGTTAAGCCCAATCTGATAAAAAATAAAACAAGTAAACATATTCAAATAATCAATAATACAATTGAACATATTCTTAGATTAAATATTAAATTTGAAGAGAAAGATGTTAGAAAATTTCTATTTTCAACAAGATTTTTATTTCAAAACTTAGACAGAGTCATTCTAATAGATAATCAGTTTAATATAGTAGGTGATACGGATACGTTAGATCTAGATCCAAGGTCTTTTTCTAACAGGCTAGATATTGTTCAGTTAGAAATTTTGAATGATGAAACAAGTAAAAAAATAATTGAAACAAAAGACATCAATAAAGAAAAAACTGTTTCTTTAAAGGATATTTTAACAAATTATTCACAGTCGAGAGATTTTGGTAAACCATTTACTTTCATACAAGAGGAGTACGATCAATTTTTATTAACAACTGTAAAAAGTGTAATATTAAATGAAAATAATATTGGGTATCTAGCAATTTCTGAAAATGCCAATGACATTAAATCTGCAATTCATGAAAGAAAAACCTTTATATTAAGAACTGCAATTTTTGTTGGAATAGTAATTTTTATATTTTCGTTTGTTTTAAATAGGTATTTTCTTAAACCTATAAAAAATTTAGTAGCCTATACAAAAATAATTAAAGAAAAGAGTAGAAAAAAAACCAACATTAATGAATTGATGAGTAGGAATGATGAATTAGGCACACTATCAACTTCATTAGATGATATGACGAACGAGCTTCAAAAAAGAATTTCCCATGCAGAAAACTTCTCTACAGATTTGGTTCATGAAATAAGAAACCCACTAACATCTTTAAAGAGTGCCACAGAGATACTATATGAAACTGAAGATCAAGCACAAAGAAGTAAGTTGATAGATATTCTTAATCATGATGTTCAAAGAATTGAAAGGTTGATCACTGATTATTCTCAAATGTTAAAGGATGAAGTTGCTTTAAGTAAAGAAAAAATGAAGAAAATTAATCTTAAATTAATTACAAAATCTGTGGTTGATGATTTTAATAATATCTATGAAGTAAAAAGAGGTATTAGGATAATTCTAAACGACTCAAATAATCAAGAAGAGTTCCTTATAAATGGAATAGAGAATAGAATAGAGCAAATCATTGCAAATTTGTTAGATAATTCAATTTCATTTAGTGAGGATAATAAAGATATTTCAGTTAAAATTTATAAAAATGAGAACGAAAAAGTTGTTTTAAAAGTTGTTGATGAGGGTAAGGGATTCAGAGAAACAAGTACAAAAAAGATATTTGATAGATTTTATAGTAATAGACCAGACAATTTTGGTGAACATTCTGGTTTAGGATTAAATATTGTAAAAAACCTTGTAGATTTACATGGTGCTACTATCAGCGCCTCAAATAATATTGCACAAAAGGGTGCAAATGTTGAAATTACATTCCCTAAACCATAATCATTAAGTTGATTAATAAATTTTTTATTGTATAAAATCCAGCATGGTTGATTTTAAAGTTAAAGATATATCGTTAGCAGAATTTGGTAGAAAAGAAATTTCTATAGCAGAAAGTGAAATGCCAGGATTAATGGCACTAAGGGAAGAATACTCTGGAAAAGCACCATTAAAAGGAGCAAAAATTTTAGGATGTCTTCACATGACAATCCAAACAGCTGTTTTAATTGAAACTCTAGTAAACCTTGGAGCAGAAGTTAGATGGTCATCTTGTAATATTTTTTCAACACAGGATCATGCGGCAGCAGCAATAGCTAAAGCGGGAATACCTGTTTTTGCCTGGAAGGGTGAAACCGAAGAGGAAGCCATATGGTGCATAAGACAAACAATCGAAGGAAAAAAAGATTGGAAAGCAAATATGTTATTAGATGATGGCGGTGACTTAACTGCAATGATGCATAGTGATTATAAGGACTTGCTAAAAGAAATAAAAGGTGTTTCGGAGGAAACAACAACAGGAATTAAAGCATTAAACAAAATGGAAAAAGATGGATCTTTAATGATTCCAGCAATTAACGTTAATGATTCAGTTACAAAATCAAAATTTGATAATTTATATGGTTGCAGAGAAAGTTTAGTAGATGGAATTAGAAGAGCCACAGATGTCATGATGTCAGGTAAAGTTGCAATTGTTGCTGGCTTTGGTGATGTTGGAAAAGGTAGCGCCGCATCTTTAAGACAAAGTGGTGCAAGAGTTATGGTCACAGAAGCAGACCCAATTTGTGCACTTCAGGCAGCAATGGAAGGCTACGAAGTAGTTTTAATGGATGAAGCTATTGACAAAGCAGACATCGTTGTTACAGCTACAGGCAACATAGATATTGTCACTGCAGACCATATGAGAAATATGAAGGATAGAGCAATATTGTGCAATATTGGTCATTTTGATAATGAGATACAAGTAGATGCTTTAAAAAATTACAAATGGACAGAAGTTAAACCAGAAGTTGATGAGATAGAATTAGTTGATGGAAAGAGAATTATTCTTTTAGCCAAAGGTAGATTGGTAAACTTAGGATGTGCAACAGGACACCCAAGTTTTGTAATGAGTGCATCATTTACAAATCAAGTAATGGCGCAAATAGAGCTTTGGGATAACCATAAAAAGTATGAAAATAAAGTTTATGTTTTACCAAAATCTTTAGATGAAAAAGTAGCTATGCTTCACTTAAAAAAAGTTGGTGCAAAACTAACAAAATTATCAAAAGACCAGGCTGACTATATAAATGTAGAAACAGAAGGTCCATTCAAGCCAGATGCATATCGCTACTAATAGCGAAATAATAGATATCTCCTTAGAAGTTAAGACAGCTGAAATAGCAAAAAATTTTTCTAAAATAATAAAAAAAGGTGACGTAGTATTTTTGCATGGTGAAATTGGTGTTGGAAAAACAACATTTATACGACATTTAGTAAACAATCTTCAAGTGAATAATCATTTAAATCCAACAGAAGTTACAAGTCCTACATTTAATTTAGTAAATGAATATGATGTAGGAATATTTATAATCCAGCATTATGATTTATATAGATTAACAAGTGATGAAGAGACAAAAAATATTGGATTATTAGAAAATCAAAAAAAAATTCTAACATTAGTTGAGTGGCCTGAAAAAATTAATAATAAAATTGATAATAAGATTGATCTATTCTTTGAATATGGAGAAGATATGAAAAAAAGATTTTTATCTATTAAAGGTTTAAGTAATGAAAAATTAAATGAGATTAGATAAATCAACATTAAAAAAAATTAAGGGTGATGCATCATTCAGATCATTTTACAGGAAAACAAATGATAAAAAAAGTTCAATTATAGTTTATGCGTCAAAAGAAAAAGAAAAAAATTTATTAATATATGATGCTATAAATAATTTATTGATTTCAAATAAAATTTTAGCACCAAAACTATATAAAGAAAACTACAAAAAAAATTTTATAGAAATTGAAGATTTTGGTGATGATACAATATTCAAACTATTAAAAAAAAGTGGAAGCAATAAAGTTAAGTTGTATAAAAAATCCATAGATTTACTTTCTAAAATTCAAAAGATTAAACAAAACAAAATTAAAAATTTTAATGGAAAAAACTATAAGGTTCCAAATTATGATAACAATAAACTGTTTAAAGAAGCTAAATTATTTTCTGACTGGTATGCAAAAAAACTTATATCTAAAAAGAAATTACCATCACTAAATATTGAATTAAATAAACAGATAAAATATTTGATATTAAATCTTAAGTTAAAAAATGACACTTTAGTTCACCGAGATTTTCACGTATCCAATCTAATGAAGTATAAAAAGCAGATAGCAACTATAGACACACAAGATGCTTTAATGGGTAATAAGGCCTATGATTTAGCATCTTTAATCGATGATGTGAGGTTTAAATCAAATAATAAATTAAAAGATAGTATTTACAATTATTATTTAAAAATGAATAAAAATAAAATTAATAAAATAACTTTATTAAATGATTTTAAAATATTGTCTGTACTTAGAAATATGAAAATAATAGGAATCTTTGCAAGATTAGCTGTAAGAGATAAAAAAGAGAAGTATTTAAAATTAATACCATACGCATGGAAATTAATAGAATTGAGAATTAAGGATAATGAGATATTTGATGATCTTAAAAGAATATTAGATAACGAATTTCCTAAAAAATTAAGGAATCATAAATGAAAATTAACACTGCATTAATTTTGTGTGCTGGTTATGGAAAGAGATTAAACCCTATAACATTAACAGAACCAAAACCACTTTTGAAGGTTAATGAGATTACATTACTCGAAAATTGTATCAATTTAATTAAATTATTAGGAATAAAAAATGTGATAATAAATACATTTTATTTAAAAAAAAAAATTGAAAATTTTATTAAGAAAAAAAATTTTAATTTAGATATAAAAATAATTAATGATGGAAAGGTAATTTTAAATACAGGGGGAGGAATTTTAAACATGATGAATTCTTCAGATGAGTCAGATTTTATGATATTTAATCCAGATACTGTATGGAACAACAATTACATAAAAATTTTGCAAAATATGCAAAAATTTTACTTTTCCAATCAAGTTAAAAATATACTTTTACTTGTCGATAAAAACCTAAGTTTTGATAAAAAATTAAAAGGAGATTTTAATCTTGAAGAAAATATAATAAAAAAAAATGACAAAAATACCTTGATCTACACAGGTTGCCAAATAATTAACAAAAATTTGTTCAAGTCCTACACAGTTAATAATTTTTCAATATCAGAAATTTGGAATGATTTAATAAATAAAAATGAGTTACACGGTTATGAAAGTTTAGAAGATTTTTATCATTTGACAAATCTAGGAGTTTACAAGCAGCTATTAAAAAACAAGTAAATCTTTGGCTCTAGCTTTATCTAAATATTTGCATTCAATAATTTCTTGTTTTGAATTGAGATTAATTAGAAGTGGATTACCAGTTGGTATTTCAAGTAAAGATATTTTTTTATTATCTAGTTTAAATAAGAATTTACATAATGCTCTAATGGAATTTCCATGAGCTGAAATTACAATATTTTTATTTTTTAACAATTTATTTTGAATATCAGATTTATAATATTTGATTACTCTTTCGTAAGTATCTTTAAGCGACTCAGCGTCTGGAATTTTTTCCACAGGAATTTTTTTATAAGTCTCAATGTTTAATGGATGATACGGATTATTTCTGCTTAAAGGATCAGGTTTTATATCCCAAGATCTTCTAAATTCATGAATTTTATCTTCACCAAGTTTCCTCGTCATTTCATCTTTATTTAAACCAGTTAACACTCCATAATGCCTTTCATTCAATTGCCACGCTCTCTCAGGCTCCTTATTATCCCTTAAAGTATCTTGAATAAGTTTTAGAGTATTAATTGCTCTTAATTGAAAAGATGAAAAAAAGTAATCAATGTTTAACTTTAATTCTTTAATATATTCGCCTGATTTACAGGCCTCCAGCTTTCCTTGCCCCGTGAGATCAACATCAACCCATCCTGTAAATCTTTTTTCCAGGTTCCATTCACTTTGTCCATGTCTTACTAAAATTAAATGTGGCATTTGATGTATTTGGATAGCTGATAAAAATGTTAAAATAAATAAAATTATTATGATAAATAGAAATAAATTTTTAATTTTAGGATTTCATTTAGTAAATTTAATATTGGTAATATTTTATTTATATCCAGGAAGCTTATTTGGATGCTATTTATATAATAATTGTCATATTCAACCTCAAATTACCAAAAACTTTATAATTTCTTCTAATTACCTGATTTCATCTAATCATTTTTATGTCTTTGTTATTCTTTCGGTCCTAGGAATTTTTGCCTATCACGGTACTAAAAAAATCAAATTTTTAATTACATATATATTCTTATTGTCAATTATTTTAGAATTATTTCATTTGATTATTCCAAATAGAGGATTTGAATGGAGTGATTTATTTGGAAATATCCTGGGTCTAATATTTGTAATTATTATTTATAAGGTTACAAATAAGAATGCTTAAATCTAAAAATATTTTTTTAACTTTAATAATTTTTTTAATTTCAGCTTGTTCCTCCATACCTCAAAATACTTCAAATAGTTGTTCTATTTTCAATGAAAGATATCTTTGGTATAAACATGTAAAAAGTACTGAGAAAAAATGGGGCACACCAATTTATGTTCAGTTAGCTATTATTAAAATGGAATCAGATTTTGATTGGTTAGCAAAACCACAGCGACAAAAACTTTTTAAAGTTATACCTTTTAAAAGGCCCTCAAGTTCTTTTGGGTACTCTCAAGCTGTAAAAGGAACATGGGAACAATATAAAAGTGAAACAGGTAATAAACTTGCAACGAGAGCAAGATTTAAGGATAGTGTAGATTTTATTGGATGGTACACAGATAAAACTGAGAGTCTCTTAAAAATTTCTAAGAAAGATGCTTTTAGACAATACCTTGCATATCATGAAGGTTGGGGTGGTTATAAAAATTATAAGAATAATCAAAAGGTTATTGGTTTAGCTAAAAAAGTTAAAAACCAATCTGATAAATATAAATCTCAATTGAAGAAATGTCAGAAAAGACTAAATAAAAATAAATATATTATTTTTTAACGAAGTTGTTTTTTTAACTCAATATCAACAGCATCTATTCTCTTTGTATTTTTTGCTAAAACTAAATACATTGTTGGGGTCACATACAGTGTAAAGAATGTTGATATAATCATGCCACCTAAAATAGTAGCACCAACAGCTAATCTTGATGCCTCACCTGCTCCTGGTCCAATATTACCTATAACTAAAGGCATCATTGCTATCATTGTGCTTATTGATGTCATCATTATTGGTCTAAATCTTAACTGACAAGCTTCTTTAACTGATATTTCAATATTCTTTCCAGCAGTTCTTAATTGATTGGCGTAATCAACGATTAGAATACTATTTTTAGTCGATATTCCAATTAAAATGACAAGTGCTATTTGTGAAAAAATATTAATAGAACTATTTAAGAATAGAATAAAGACCAACCCTCCAAACAAAGCAAGTGGGACAGTTAACATAATAATAAATGGGTGGATAAATGAGTTAAAAGTTGCAGCCATTACTAGGTAGGCAGTTAGAAATGCTAATCCAAAAATAATAAACAG
>Ga0114998_10002109_pt1 | contig 15181 bp, 6 predicted proteins | sample ArcticOcean_MG_C_5_FD_87044 | JGI IMG/M metagenome (GOLD analysis project Ga0114998, IMG submission 87044) | Marine microbial communities from western Arctic Ocean - ArcticOcean_MG_CB4_138 | ecosystem: Environmental > Aquatic > Marine > Oceanic | place: Arctic Ocean: Canada Basin | collected...
AAGAAGGAGAAGAAGGAGAAGAAAGAGAAGAAGGAGAAGAAGGAGAAGAAGGAGAAGAAGGAGAAGAAAGAGAAGAAGGAGAAGAAGGAGAAGAAGGAGAAGAAGGAGAAGAAGGAGAAGAAAGAAAAGCGTAGCAGAGAAAGTAGTAGCGAGGACGATGAAGAATATGTAATATAATGCGCATCTAGCCTTTAGTAGTAGTAACCTAATAATCTATAATTATCATTTGTGCAATCGCGGAAACGGATGCTCTACAGTTCCATTTATGTAGCAACACCATTGGTGCGTCGTCCTGCCCAAGGCATGGTCGAAAGATAAATTCTCATCTTTGCTCGCGAAACCGACAAAATCACTTCTTTTCGAACCGTGATCGACGAACTGATCGGCAGCGAAATCTCCTAACCCATCTAATACTAACACCGGTTCGTCGTCTAAACCGAGAGAAACTATTTTATTTCGTATTTTTGACTGAAACATTTCGTTATTAAATCCAGTTTTAATTACTAATTTCGCATCACCTTCATCAATTGGCGTTTGCGTTCTTGCAAATCCGGGAAGATGCGGTAATGCGCCGCGCATCGCGCCTTTGCGAGCTTTGCATGCGGATTCTGTTTCGTCTTGCGAACAAATCGCAATGCGCGGCGCGGCATTTTTAAACGGTTCAAAACCGGCGTTCACTCTATTTTCGAAATAAGAAGTCTCGCGAATTGGAACCGGTAAATTCTCAAACGTTCGCGGAAGCGCCCAATGATCTATTGGACAGACGAATGGAATCGTCATCGCGCCCATCGTGCAGTTTGTTAATAAGTTGAAATGCCTGTGACATCCGCATATAAATTGTGGCATAATTAATGCTCGATTAAGCATTTTAGCAATCGCGATAGCATCGCGAACTCTCGCTAGTTGCCATCTGAGACCGTTCATGTGACCAATTGGAATCGTTCCTTTTGGCGTTGAGATGGATTCATTCACGGATTTTTCCAACCATTCCGGGATAGACATTCGAACTACGAGCGTTTTCAAATCGTTGTTGTTGCTCTCAATTGTCGTCGTCAATTTCTGTGTTATATCACCGCCATTCAGTACATCATCCATAACTTTATCGAGCTCATCCACTACAATTTCGTTCTTCGTCTTCTTTTCTTCTTTCATCGTCGAAGAACTTTGATGTTCTTGTAAGAAATATGTTTTTTTATCCGCCCACATTCCTGATTCGCGAAAACGCCAAATTTTCCCTTGAGCTCCGTCGTAGACGTACGTATTATGTACACCGAACGGAATAATCGATCGCTTCGAGTATTCTTTACCCATGAAAAAGACCATTCCGTTTGAAAACAGACTCGTTGGAAGCTTCGCTACTCTTAAAGAACCCGAGGTACCACCGTAGGAATATAAAGGGCGCAAACCTCTTTTGTAATCTTCAGGGAACGCTTCAAAATCGGGCGGATATTTTTCGCAATAATATCCATCTGAAGGAGGACCATTCTTCACGCGCTCGAGCACTTCTTTCATCACTGGTTCGCATAAGCCTTCCTTATCTCTTGGTGAAAAGTCGTCATCCATTACAGTCATGTTTGGTTTCGATGGGTCGTACGTTTTATCTTGTCTTTTGAAATAATTATCCGGGTGCCTATTATCCGCCGTTGGTTTATCAAACTTGCGACACATCGAGCTCTTTTCACCAACGCTTGTTAGTTTCTTACAAAACGCAGGTAAAGATTTACGCTGCAACCATCTCGATCGAACGATTGCATTAAAATGATGTTGATCGTTTGCAAACTGGAGCATTTTTCCAGCTTCCATGCCATGTTTCCAATCTTTAGCAAACCTTACAGACTCTAAAGTCGCTCGTAATAACATTATGCCAGTATTATATTCCGCGAGATATGGCCACGGTAGTTGCGTGAACTCATCGCGCCAGTGTTCCCATTTCTGAAATACCGTCGTCGTTAATTGCGGCAATTTCAATTTACGATGCGCTTCGATTTCTTCTTGATCGATTAAATCTCCGCGGAAATGAAACACGCAATCCGCCGATACCGCAATATCAGATTTACCTAAATTTCCGGTGTTAAAATATGGCATAGGGTTTCTGACCCAAGTTACGTCCGCGTCTGAGATCAATAAATCATAACCATTCAATAAGAACGTTTCGATTATCTGAATCTTTACGTTCATCAAAGCGTAAAAAGATTCCTTCACTTCACGAAATCCTCCAGACAATGAATGCCCTAATTTGCTCTTGTCCAATAAATGCTCGCCAGGGACGCAGGCGAACAAATCATCATCATCATCATTATCATCGTCGATATTATTATTCCTATTCCTATTTGTACTATCACTATTACTCCTCCTTACATTCATCTTTTTCTGTTTCACTAACTCCTCTTCGCACCAGTCATGCAACGCTCTATCTAAACTCACTACGACAATTTTCGGAATCTTTGCTCGAACGCTATACGTCAACCAATTCTCGACCATAGTCAAAAGTTCAACGGTCGCAAACGTAACATGTAAAGGACTCTCGCTCCCGAGTTCAACCCTCTCCATTGTATGTGGCGGAAACTTTCTTCTCAAATCTCTTAAATTCAGAACTTTATCTAAACTCTTGAACCTCTTCTCGCGCTCTCCCGTCATCGATTCGTCGCCGTTATCTAAATCATCCTCGTCGACGTACGGATGCCTACCGACATCGAACAATTCTCGTCTCCTTTTCACCCATATATCTTCCACGTCGTTCTCTACGCTTTTGAACTCTTCTCTATCGATTTCTCGTGGTTCGTCCTGATTTCCTTTGAAAAATCCAAGCTTATTATTACTATTATGATCATTATTAGGTATTCCCTCGGCATCAGTAGAACTAGCGATAGGTTTTGCGAGACTGTTTTTTCTATGAATATCATCAGGCGGCGGTTGCAGAGGAGCAACGGGAGCATTAGGACGTTCGCTCGGGAAATCCGGTGGCATCGGAGAACTTGAGGAAGGTCTTCCCTTAAAATCGTTCTCGATGTTTCCATTCCTATCGAGATTCGAGCTAATCCTGATTTCGATATTTTCATCATCATCATCATCTTCGACACCGCGTTCTTCGCTGCTGCTACTACTACTACTACTACTACTACGCGCGATTTCGTGTGCGATCGTCGCTAAAGACCCAGCTATTTCACCTCGAGCTTCTTCTTCGAGCGCGTGCTTAAATTTTTGAGAGATTTTATAAACGATTAAGATGAGTACGAGCGAGATCCATATCGCGCGTCGTCTTATTTCTTTCCTTCTCGAATTACGAGAACGATCGACCGCAGTCGTCATCTTCGTTGCTTTAAGATTCAACGACGACTGACTGACTGACCGCTCATTACTATGCGTGCTTCAATTTGAATCCAATCGGTACTCATTCAAATGTTTTAGATTCCTACTTAAAAACGAATTTGTTCACGGGCCAAACGAATCGCTCTTTTTCAGATCTATATGCGCACGAATAGGTTCAACGCGACGATGCTTGATATTTCACTCGAACGAATCCAAAAACGGAACCGCGGCGCGAGTTTACACATCGAAACGAAGCGCTCTTTCTTTTGAGTCCGTACCGCGCTCGCGTTTACTCTCGCAGTCGAACGAAGAAAATTTAATAACCGTTTTTTTTAAAGAGAAGTGTTCAGATGATGTTGACTGATCACGGTAATATACTATACAAGTAATAATCCTATATATTTTGCCATGCTTACAGTGACACTAAATATCTGAGCTCTTCGATATCGCTCGATAGGTCTTGCTATAGCAGGACTACGAAGATTTCGTGTGTCATAGATAACCTATCGCATATAAGTCTGTACTGAGCGCACGTGAAAAGATGTTTAAAATCCTCCTCCTCGTGTCACATCAGCATCAGGTAGCAGAAATATTCAAAATAAACAACGAGTACTGTTTATTAGGGAATACTAAAACTTTAATTGAGAGAGAGAGAGGGAATCGATATTAAAACAATAATAAATAAGAGCAAACGATGCAATCGCAAAACAAGCAACGCAAGCCGTCGGCGTACATCACGTTCTCCACTCAGAACAGGGACGCCGTGAAACGAGAACTGAACGAACGAGGGAATTCGAAACCATCCATGGGCGATATCGCGAAATTGATTTCGAAGCGTTGGTCGCAGTTAAGTGATCGAGAGAAAAACGATTTTAAACAGAAGATCGATAGGGAGTTTGAGGAGAGGCAGAAGGGTTCGATGAACGCGAAGAACGTTGGAGTGGATGGGTTGATCGATGACCATGATCGAGATTGGGCAGAGAAGGAAGCAACGGAAGGCGTTGGCAGAGAACGAATGGATGAGGAGAACAAACGGAGGAACGAAAAAGCGAACTTGGAGAACGGGTTAACGAAAGACGGGCAACAGTTAGCGTTACCGATCGCCAGAGTGAAGAGGATTATGAAACTGGACAAGTCCGTTAAAGTCGTCGCAGCGGATGCGACGAAGTTAATCACGAAAGCGACTGAGTTGTTTTGCGAGATGTTAACGCAAGCCGCGATCGGGTCGATGAAGCTCGGGAAGAGGAAAACGATTAAATATTTAGACGTCGAACGAGCTGTTTTGAAGAAAGCAAAGTTTGATTTCTTGCACGATCATATTAGTGCCATGAAACCGAAAGAAGGAGTGCCGAAGAAGATTTTGGAGAAGGAATTAGTCGGCGATGGCGAAGACACGGAGAAGGCCGAGGTAAACACGCACGGATCGAGGAAAATGACAGAATTCTTTTCGAAAGGAGCCGTGAAACCAACGGTTGTTAATTTGGTCGATGATAATAATGCGAACAAATAAGAAGCAACCGCAGTAAAATTGTAGTTTTAATAATTCGAAAAATAGTAACACAACATTGTCACACACGCTCACGCACACGACACACGCTTCAGATAAAAAAAGATTAAATACTCATCAAACACTTTTAAGAACAACTCTTGTTTATATTATTATTATATTATTACATTTTGGCAAAAGCTAGATATATCTTTGCACCCAAATCTATTATTTAATTATGGACTATAAAATGTATTGAGAGAGAGAGAGAGAGAGTGCGTAAGAAAAAGAGGCCCGTGGCGCGGAAGCTCTCTTTCCTTCTTATAAATAAAGACACGTCAGAGCCTTCTCTCTTAGCTAACTAAAGTCACCACTCACATGAATGAGCGGGGAGGAAATACACACACACACACACACACACACACACACACACACAAAAACGTCAACTACAATAAAAAATCAAGGCAATTCGTCATATACGCCTTCAATTCTTCTGGCGCCGGCGTTTCTGGCGACGTGCGCCCAATACCTCGCCTCTTTTGGATCGGCATTACACCCGTACCCTTCTATCATCATCTGAGAAACCAAAGCGGCTTGATTCGGATCTCCCCGTTTCGCTTGCTTCAACGCTTCCATAAACCACCTGCAACACGCATCTTCCGCGACTTTACTCAACTTCCCTTGATGTAACGGTTCCATCGTCTCGTTCACTGGATACGCTCTCATTGAATGTAAATCCGTATGTACGTCGTTATCGCTCCCATCTTCATCGTCATCATCGTCATCTTCCTCTGACTCATCTGACTCATTAATCATATTGCTATCGTCATTATTCCCATTATTATTATTCTTTTGCGTAGTGGATCGTTTCAACATCCGTTCCTTCTGCGTTTGGTGACAATTATCGCATATATCGTAATCTTCGCAGACGTCGCAGCACCATCGTTTTCTTAATATCGGGATCTCGCCGCATATATCGCACGAGTACTGTAACGATTTTATCCGTATCGATGGTTCGTACATTATATATATATTTCTATTTGTTTATAGAAAAGATTCTTATTCTTATTCTTATTCTAAGGTTTTTGGAAAACGGAGAAGAAGAAACTATCGATGCGTTCGGCTGATTCTGTACAGAACGAGACCTGTTTTACGAGCGCTCAAGTCCTGACTGCACTCAAATCTCCCTCTCTCTCTCTCTCTCTCTATTCCTAACAGTGTTTCAGTTCGAGTCACGGTTCCTCGTCGTTTGTTTCGAACTCGTTTCGAATTTGTTTGGGTCTTTCGAAAAGATATCTCCAAAAAGTCAAACAAAGCTAAAAAAGAAGAAAACGGCCATATGAGTGATAGTTTGTTATAAAAGTAAAGGAAAACCACGCGCAAATCTTCGCACGCACGCTTTTCGTGAGAGTAAGAGAGCGAGCGTAAGAAAGAGAGAGTAAGAGCGCGTTTAATTGAGATGAAACGTTTTGCTTATAGAAGAACGCATACCCGCGCGAGTGAGTAGTTTTTTTGTGACTTTAAAATCAGTCCTATTTGATCAGAGGGAGAACTTCGGAAGTAACGCATATTTAAACAATGTCGCTTTTTTTAATGCACGAGAGGAAGAGGTTTTGGTTAACACTTCCTTTAATTCTGTTAGTTTCCTTGCATTTCTTTACGGCAAAAGCGAGCGATTGGGGCAGCAGTCTCGATCGCGCGCGCGTGAACGATCGATCGTTGATGAGTGAGTATTGGTTCACTCGCGCCGAGTGCGAAAAGAACGAGTTCAGATCAAGAACTGATCTGCTCGTGAATTCGAGTATCGCAAAACGGATCGGTAACGGAACCGATTGGGCGAATACGAGTGGCAACAAAAGTACTGGATCGTTTGGAACGCTCGAGCGATTTTTCGCTCAATCTTCTTCTTCTTCTTCTTCTTCGAATGATAGGAATGATCCAACTTCTTCTTATTCAGGAGAAGAGTCCTGGCGGTGCGCGAAAGGAATAGTAGGCGCGCGGTTCTCGTCGACCGAGGCGGATGATTTCATATCAACCGCGAACGAGGACTTTGATGTAGAAGAACAATACATATCGCGCGTTCTTGAAAGCGAGGAGACAACGATGGAATTTTGGATCACGCCTAGTCATACGACAACAAAATCTAACGTCGGTAGTACGAATTTTAATTACGCGCGTTATTTTCCTATCTTTACAATCGCGACTTCGGTGAACGATACGTACAACGTGTATACTGTTAACGCGAGCTCTTGGGATTGTGATTACGAGTATGATTATGCTATTTATTTAGGCACTGATTTTAGCATTCAGATTAGAGCGCGCATACCGCTTCAAATAGATTCATCGTTAGTCGCGCAAACGTGTTCTTTTCCATCGAGCGAAAAAAACGCGTTCATAAACGGATCTTTGAACCATTTTGTTTTCATAGCAACGTACTCATCAGTGAGTTTTGAGAACAAACTCACGATATTCGTGAATGGAACGAAAATAATCGACGACGTTCTGTTTGTTCAAGATTTAAGTAGGAAAAAGTACTCGTTCGCAGAAGCATGGCGTAAAACTTCGAGACCGTATTTTGGCAACGGCATAAATAACAATATCGATACAAATCCATTCAATGATGATTTTAGTGACATTTGGATGAACACCATACACGCGTTTGCTATGTATGACAGAAAATTAGGCGACTTAGAAGTGAAGCAGAACTTTTACTCCGGTTTACCAAACGCAAAGCCGCTCGCGGTGGATAAAAATATTACTGTTTTAGAAGACGCAGTGGAGACAAGAATTGCACTCGAATACACAGACGATGATTATTTCAACGATACTTCTTCTTCTTCTTCTTCTTTGTCTGTGGAGTATACATTCAAGATTGTTTCTTTACCAGAGAACGGTGTTTTAAAAGCAACAAATACACAAAAGACGTTAGTTACCGTGGACGCAGTGCCATTCGAATGTTTTGGGAACGGCGTATTTTTCACTCCCGAACCGAACAAACATTCAAATAACACAACGATCGATAATGATGATGATAATAAGTTAGCAATCTATGCGAGCTTTGAATTCATAGTGAGAGAGAAATCAACGTTGGAAGAATTTGAAACCGTCGAGTCACTGAACAAAGGCGTCGTTTCGATTTTTGTAGAACCGGTAAACGATGCGCCTTTTGGTATAGAGCACGTCGTCGATTATTATGGACGTGAAATAAAAACGTTCCAGCTCTTGTTTCGCGATGATCTCGATGAAGAAAGCGATTATTATGGGCACGAAATATCAAAGATTGAAGTAACAAAACTTCCCTCAAACGGTGCTATCGTTTCTTATTATTCTGCTGGAGACGAAAACGAGACTCGCACTATTAGTCTTGGCGATATTATAAACGTCACATCTGCAATGTCCTTCTCCTATCGATTACAAAAAAAAGAAGAAGGAGGAGATGCCACTATTATCGATCAATTTGTTCCAATAGTCGACGATGGGAAAGACTATTTAGCCGATTATTTCTCGTATTTTGCATACGATAAATACGACGCAAAATCTGTAAACGAAACGTTGGTCGAGTTTCGCATACAGTCTCCCATTCAATGGATGATGAGTTCTTCCACGGCTGCGGCGAATAGACGTGTCGTAGAAACGAAGGAAAATGCCCAAATTCAGTTTAAATTGGAGGTTTTACGACTCGATTGTCAAGAAAACGTGACCGAAATCATCGTCAAGAGCGTACCGCTGAACGGAACGGTTTCTTTAGTCCTATCTTCAGCTTCCAGCGAAAGTACTTCACCGCCGAGAGATGAAGGTATAGAACACACACTGAAAGAAAACGATGTCATTCACCTCGAACAAGTTCATAGAGTTAAGAACGACAGCGCAGAAGATGAAGAGCAATGCGTTGCGTTTGTGAATGCAATATTTGTTCCAAACGAATATTTTTTTGACTCTCCGAGCGTGGATATTTTCGGCGACAAACTGACGAGCAAGACAACAACTATATTCCCTCTCAACAACAAGTCTTCGCTCTTATTTAGTTCGAGAGATACCGTCGATGGATGGTCGACACTCGATGATTACGAAATATCTTTTACAGTCATTGCGGATGTTCCTCACGCGCCAGCAAAGTTTCAGAACGTTTCTTTCGCAGTTAGCGGCACGGCGTTGTCTTCTTCTTCTTCTCCGTTTTTAATCTCAGTTGATTCGAACGAAACGACGACAAATAATGACGATTTCGTCGTCGTACCAAACGGTGGCTATTTGAAATTATGCAACGCTTTAGAGTACGATGTTTCGCCAGATTTTGATGTTACGTTCGGTGTTGTAGCTTCGGTGAGCTCAATACGTCAGGCGGCAAACGTGAGCGTTTTGTTACCACTAGACTCATCATATGCGATCGCAGAAAACAACAACAACAACAACAACAACAACGACACATCATTATTATCATCTTCCGTCGTAATAACAAAGTGGTTAAAAACAATGGTAAAAATTGCCGGACCGCCAAGTCAAGTTCGCGATATTTTATTTAACCACGTATTATATAACTTGAAAACAAACGGAAACACGAAACAGACGATGCGCGATACGATTAAAATTAAGCTCGAGTATGGCTACGTTAAAATATTAAACGAGAAGAGGCCGGATTCGGAAAATGCGAAATATGATTGGAAGTCCGACTCGTGCAAAGAGCAAACAACTTCTACGAGTACTGCTTCAACTACTCCGTGCGCCGTTATCGCTTACGTTGATATCGAAGCCGTCGCATATCCAAGCTCGATCTCGTTATTAGCACAAAACAACGACTTTGATCAAAAAAACGTTTCGAATAACTCTTGGTTCATTGCTGGTATAATCCAAGGCGCTATCGCTGGAGTCGTTCTGTTATGCGCACGGAGACTCGCGATGAAACTGTTTGTTAGTTGTCGTCGATCCAGAAATCCAGATCAAGTACGACCTAATGCTGCCGTTACTATAATAGAAAAAAGAAACATAAGAACAATAGCAATGAAAGATGATGCTAAATCGCCGTTCGAGAAGTACATCGAAGCGTTGAAAGATGGTCAATCGGTTAGGCGCGCGGTCTTATCTATTTGAGATTTTACGGCACGCAAACTCGCATACAGTCGTGCAATTAAAAGATGTAAAGTATTATTCTGTACATTTTTCGCTGGCGCGCTCTTCTTCCTGAACTTTCTTCTTCTTCTTCTTCTTCTTCTTTGTAATTCTTCTTTCTATGCGTGCGCGTTTGATGTACATGTTGCCACAATAAGTTCAGACGTCTTTTCACACTTTTGCCTATAAATTTAAACCTACTACATATGCCATAATCTGTTGTGATGGACTGTGCCAGCATTCTGCTGGTCTAATAAAAGTATAAATTATTAAATTTTAGTAGAGTCATTCTTGATTAGATTTTATAGCCATCACGCCCTTCATTATCGTACGCGCTTAAGGCACAAACGAATCAAAAATCAAACAAATAAAAAGGGTTCAAAATGGTCAAGGTTAGTGTTCAACGCGTTCGTTCGTTCGCGTTCTATTAGCTTTGCACGTTCGCGTCTGTACATGAAAGAGCGCGCTTAATATGTTCCAGATTAAAACGGCCCGGATTTTTGAGGCGGCTATGAAATGTGATGGATGCCTTACGCGCAAAGGGGCTTTCTTAATGAGCAACGTTCCGAAGTATTAATTCTCAATGAAGGACCGTGAATGGATCTGAAATGGATTTTATGATTCGTTCGTGAAACCTGTTTGGTTGTTTTATTCGAAGTGTTTGGATTCATGTTAAGCGCGCGCTCCGTTCGGCTTTGGGAATATTATTCTCCCTCGCTGCTGGGTGTTTCTTTTCATTGATAATTTACTCGTACTGACCAGCATTTTTTTCTTCATTTCTAAAACAATAACGAATAATAAAATGAAATAATAGTTTTCTATTGATGACATGCGTCGTCAAATGGACAAAGTCAAGAACATTCGTAACATGTCTGTAATTGCACACGTCGATCACGGTAAATCTACGCTTACGGATTCGTTAGTCGCGGCTGCCGGGATCATCGCGCAAGAAAACGCCGGAGACGCTCGATTAACCGATACGAGACAAGACGAACAAGATCGTTGCATTACGATCAAGTCAACTGGTATCTCTTTGTTTTACAGCATGTCCGACGAAGACTTGGTTCGTATTCCGAAAACTGTCCCGAGAGATGGAAACGATTACTTGATCAACTTGATCGATTCGCCAGGTCACGTCGATTTCTCTTCCGAGGTTACAGCCGCGTTGAGAATTACTGATGGCGCCTTGGTCGTCGTTGATTGCGTCGAAGGCGTGTGCGTGCAAACGGAAACTGTCTTGAGACAAGCGTTGGGTGAGCGTATTAAACCGGTAATGACGGTGAATAAGCTCGACAGATGCTTTTTGGAGCTCATGTTAGATGGCGAAGAAGCGTACCAAAACTTTTGCAGAGTTATCGAAAACGCAAACATTGTCATGGCGACGTACACTGATGAAGCCTTGGGCGACGTCACTGTCTCTCCGGAAAAAGGCACCGTTTGCTTTTCGGCTGGTTTGCACAATTGGGCGTTTACTTTGACCGTATTTGCGAAGATGTACGCCTCCAAGTTTGGCATCGAGCAAGAGCGCATGATGGGCAAGCTCTGGGGCGACAACTTCTTTGATCCGAAGGAGAAGAAGTGGACGACCAAGCACACTGGTGCCAAGACGTGCATGAGAGCGTTCGTTCAATTTTGCTACGAACCAATCAGACGTGTCATTGATGCCGCCATGAACGACAACAAAGACGTGCTGTGGCCAATGCTCGAAAAGTTGCAAGTCAAACAAAAGTTAAAGTCGACTGACTTTGACTTGTTGGGCAAACCGCTCATGAAGAGAGTCATGCAAACATGGTTACCGGCAGATGTTGCATTGCTTGAAATGATTATCTACTATTTGCCGTCGCCAGCCGTCGCGCAAAGATACCGTGTTGATACTTTGTACGAAGGACCGCTCGATGACAAGTACGCCGAAGGTATCCGTACCTGCGATTCCAAAGCTCCGTTGATGTTGTACATCTCCAAGATGATCCCAACTGCGGACAAAGGTCGCTTCTTGGCTTTTGGTCGTGTCTTCTCTGGTACCGTGAGAACGGGCCAAAAAGTCAGAATCTTGGGCCCGCACTTTGTTCCGGGGGAAAAGAAAGATTTGTACGTCAAGGCCATTCAAAGAACCGTCTTGTGCATGGGCCGTCGTCAAGATTCTATCGATGACGTCCCGGCTGGTAACACCGTCGCGTGCGTTGGTTTGGATCAATTCATCCAAAAGAACGCCACGATTACGGGCGAAGAAGATGTTGAGGCGCACACCATCAAGGCTATGAAGTTTTCCGTCTCTCCAGTCGTCCGCGTCGCGGTTGAATGCAAAAACTCTCAAGATTTGCCAAAGTTGGTTGAAGGCTTGAAGAGATTATCGAAGTCTGACCCGATGGTGCAGTGCTCGATCGAAGAGTCGGGCGAACACATTGTTGCCGGTGCCGGTGAATTGCACTTGGAAATTTGCTTGAAAGATTTGCAAGAAGATTTCATGGGCGGTGCGGAGATTCGCATCTCTGATCCGGTTGTCTCCTACAGAGAAACTGTTTTCGGTAGATCAGATCACATGGTCATGTCCAAGTCGCCGAACAAGCACAACCGCTTGTACTTCCAAGCTACTCCTTTGGAAGACGGATTAGCCGAAGCTATTGACAACGGTGAAGTGACTCCGAGAGATGAAGTCAAAGCTAGAGGACGCTTGTTGGCTGAAAAGTTTGGCTGGGATAAAGATTTGTCTAAGAAGATTTGGTGCTTTGGTCCGGACACGACTGGTCCAAACATGATCGTTGATGTGTGTAAGGGTGTGCAATACGTGAACGAAATTAAGGATTCGTGCGTCGCTGCCTTTCAATGGGCGACCAAGGAAGGTGTTATGGCTGAAGAAAACATGCGCGGCATCAAATTCGAGATCCACGATGTTGTCTTGCACGCTGATGCTATTCACAGAGGTGGTGGTCAAATCATCCCGACTTGCCGTAGAGTCTTGTACGCTGCGTGCCTTACTGCGCAACCGCGTTTGTACGAACCGGTGTACTTAGTTGAGATTCAAGCTCCGGAGGGTGCGTTGGGTGGTATCTACTCCACGGTTACGCAAAAGAGAGGTATGGTTATTGAAGAAACGCAACGCCCGGGTACGCCAATTTACAACATTAAGGCATACTTGCCAGTCATGGAATCGTTCGGTTTCACTGGTACTTTGCGTGCAGCGACTGGTGGCCAAGCGTTCCCGCAGTGCATGTTTGATCACTGGGAAATGCTCGGTTCCGATCCGCTTGACGGGACTACCCAAGCCGGGAAGATCATTGTCGATATCCGTAAGAGAAAGGGTCTCAAGAATGAAATTCCGCCGCTTGCTGATTACGAGGATAGACTTTAATCTCAACTTGTTGTTTAAAATCATCTATTATATGTTTAGAAGGAAGAGTTTTTAAGAGAAAGAGATATTCAATAATTTTATGAGCTACTTTATTACACACTTACACAAACAACTCTCGTTACTGCACACACATAATACACACAAACACGCACTTTCGCACGCGCGCGCACATCTTTTTTAACCGAGCAACTTACTCTTCCAAACGAGAACGGCATCGAATAAATTGAAGTTCTTAAACCCAAAATACTCGCCATATACTAAAGAATCACGCATTAACACTTCGTCAGCCTCACACGTATGGTGATCTCTCCAAAGTTCTAAAACTAAGCACGCTTCGTAATGTAATAAAGCTCCGCATACGACCAAGATGTGAAAAATATTATGTCCGCAACCAAAGACGTCGAATCTACCAGGCCAATATTTCTCTGGGATTTTCATCGCGTAACAGAACGCGCCAGAGATATACGCGACTCCCATAGCTATTTCTAAGAAAAATCCATGCCATATAGGCGTTGGAACAACTTTCCAAACAAAGAAAACGTTATGAAACCAAGGGAAAACTCCGAAAGAAGCCAAGGAGACGAATAACATAGCGCGTATTGGCGTCCAAGATGGCTTCTGAAACTTTGGCAAAACAGTTGGAATGAGCGTCGTAACGCCCAAAATCGTAATACATAACAAATAAAAGTCTCTCAGTTCTGGAAGACAATAGAAGGAATAATAAATAACTGGGTAAAACGACGCGACGATTAAAATCGCAATACCGAGATAATCGACTTTCCACATTTGTCTAGAAACTTGTTCCGAGATGTTACAGCACGTATGGCAACACGTTGAACAACCCAAGCATGAAATTGCACCAAGAAGAAACAATCGCATTGGCCATCTGGGTACTTTATTTAATCGTTCGACATCTTTCGGGATTTCGTCGAGAACGTCTTGTACGTCTCTTAAAGCGGCGTTGACTTTTGAAATCATCATCACGCTTTGTTGCTCTTTTTCCCCATCAGCACTACCATGATTATTCTTATTATCAACGTCTACACTCGTCCTACTTTTCTTCAAAGATATTTTAGCTTCCTTGATGAACATTGCAGTTTCTGCTTTCACGTCAGCGAACGATCTCCCGCTTTCTTCGAGCAAATGGTTTCTTAAAGTCTTTGATGCGCTTAATAACGAGTCAATCGATCGTTCTAAGACTTCGTTGTTGTTTTTATTATTATTCTCGTCGATTTTGTCTTCGCCTTTTTCTTCTCCTCCTCCTCCTACTAGTAAAGATTTCCTCGCTTTTATTAACGCAACATCGGCAATTTTTACCTTCTCGCGCCATTTCTGTGTCATTTGTAACCCGAGCACTCTCTCGGCGCTCGCTCCAGTGACCCACGTCTCTGGTATCATCTGTATCCTCTCCGGCTCTTTAACGTTAATTAAACACACGAAGAAGAACAACACACCGATTAAATGCGTCCAAATATTCGCCGTCTCGTTATGTTTCTTAAACACCGATCTTAAGGCATCTAAAAAAGTATTCTTCGTCCTATACCCGCTCAAGATATATTTATTATGAATCGCGTACAAAGGCGCTTTCTGCTTCGTACACGTCGGGCAGTCTAAGCATAACCGGCGCCTATATCTCCTATCATCGCACGCAATTGCGTACGGTCCTAACATTGGTTCATATTCTCTCTCAAATCTCTCGTCGTGTTGCCGTTGTAACATCGTTCGTTCTCTTTCTTCTCTCTCGCGCACGTTACTACGATCGTCTTCTTCGCGACGAGATTCCGAGGCATTCTCTCCCAGTCCATGACGACGACCATTTTTTCTGTTCAATACATCCGCCCCGGCTGGCGGCAATCGCTCTCCTCCTCGTTTCGTTTTGTCGTGTCCATTTCTACTACTACTCCCCGTCCTGAGAACCATCACTATTGATTACT
>Ga0114998_10002121_pt1 | contig 15143 bp, 16 predicted proteins | sample ArcticOcean_MG_C_5_FD_87044 | JGI IMG/M metagenome (GOLD analysis project Ga0114998, IMG submission 87044) | Marine microbial communities from western Arctic Ocean - ArcticOcean_MG_CB4_138 | ecosystem: Environmental > Aquatic > Marine > Oceanic | place: Arctic Ocean: Canada Basin | collected...
GAACGCGCTTTGCGTCTGACGGTGAAATAATTTCAGTTCCACGAAGATGTCTTTTTTGCTTTGTTGTCTTCTTGGTTAAAATATGTTGAAGATGAGATTTTGTGCGCTTAATAGCGCCGCTACCTAGGAATTTAAAGCGTTTTTTTGCACCACTTTTTGTTTTCATTTTTGGCATTTTTTTCTCCTTTTATATATGGGCGCATCGGCATGCCTATTAAGCCTTATCGCTCTCAATTACTTACTTACTTTTCTTCTGCATCCTGCTTTTCTACTACTACTTTTGAAACTTGATTATTGTCATCTGTTTTTGGCTTTATCTTTTTAAGAGGAGCTAAAACCATAACCATCTGCCTTCCTTCCATTTTTGGAAATTGCTCACAAACAGCATGTTCTTTTAAATCAGCTTCTACCCTTTTTAACAAAGCTAAACCTAATTGCTGATGCGCAATCTCCCTACCTCTAAATCTTAAGGTTACTTTAGCTTTATCGCCTACAGATAAAAACCGTATTAAATTTCTTAATTTAATCTGGTAGTCACCATCATCGGTTCCAGGTCTAAATTTTACCTCTTTAACCTGAACATTTTTTTGCTTCAATCTAGCTGCATGCAATTGCTTGCTTTGGGCGTATTTAAATTTTCCAAAATCCATTAACCTACAAACTGGTGGTTTTGCTTTTGGTGCTATTTCAACTAAATCAGTATCCTGCTCTTCTGCGGTTTCAAAAGCCTGTGCTAAAGAGACGATACCTAAGGGCTCGTTTTTAATTCCGACTAAACGAATCTCCTGAGCTGTAATATCGCTATTAATTCGCACATTTTTATCTAAAGCTATAGTTTAAACCCCTTTTTTATATAAAATAAACCATGTAACCTCTAAATCTAGACTTTAGATTTAATATCCTTCGAAAGATGCTTTATAAAGTCATCAATCGACATTGAACCTAAATCTTCACCTTTCTGGGTTCGCACGGTAACGTGTCTTTTTTCTACTTCTCGATCACCTATTACAACTAAGTAAGGGATCTTCTGAATACTATGTTCGCGTATTTTATAGGTAATCTTCTCATTTCTCAAGTCTGAATCGCATCTAAACTCAATTTTATTAAGAATCTCAACAATTTCTTTAGAATAACTAGTATGTGCATCTGCAATATTCATAACTACAACTTGAACTGGGGATAGCCATAAGGGCATCAATCCAGCATAATTCTCTACCAAAATCCCAATGAATCTTTCCATAGAGCCAACAATTGCCCTGTGAAGCAGAACAGGAGTTTTCCGACTATTATCTTCGGCAACGTATTCTGCACCTAACCTTTCTGGCAGGTTGAAATCCAACTGAATTGTGCCACATTGCCATAAGCGTCCTAAGCTGTCTTTTAATGTATATTCAATTTTTGGCCCATAAAATGCCCCTTCGCCTGATTGAATGTTGTAATCAAGTCCGATTTCTTGCATAGCGCTTTCAAGTGATTTTTCTGCTTTATCCCATACCTCATCTGAACCAATTCTTTTTTCAGGCCGAGTAGATAAAACTACTAAAATTTCTTCAAATCCAAAATCAGCATATGCCTTATAAAGCATTGCATTAAAGTTTTTTACTTCATCTTTTATTTGCTCTTCGGTACAAAATATATGCGCATCATCTTGAGTAAACCCTCTCACTCGCATCAATCCATGAAGAGCCCCAGAGGGCTCGTTTCTATGGCAAGAGCCAAATTCTGCTAGCCTTAATGGAAGATCTCGATAACTATGGAGATTATTATTAAATATCTGGACATGGCCTGGACAATTCATTGGCTTAACCGCATATTCCCTGTTCTCGGAAGAGGTTGTAAACATATTGTCATGGTAGGTTTCCCAATGCCCAGACTTCTCCCAAAGTCCCTTGTCTAAAACTGTTGGTGTCTTAATTTCCTGATAACCATATTCTTGAAACATTTCACGCATATATTTCTCTATTTGAAGCCATAGTGCCCAGCCTTTTGGATGCCAAAAAACCATCCCGGGTGCATTATCCTGCAAATGAAACAAATCAAGTTGCTTCCCTAATCTTCGATGATCACGCTTTTCCGCCTCTTCAAGTCGGAGTAAATATGAAGTCATATCTTCATTTGTTGCCCAAGCTGTTCCATAAATTCTCTGAAGCATTTCATTATTAGAGTCGCCACGCCAATAAGCCCCCGCCACTTTCATTAATTTAAAAATTTTTAATTTCCCAGTTGATGGGGTGTGTGGCCCTCTACATAAGTCTGTGAATTCGCCTTGGGTGTACAATGAAACCTGTTCATCTTTAGGTATTGATTCAATTATTTCAGCTTTATAGTTCTCATCAATATTTTTAAAAAACTTGATGGCTTCAGCTCTAGGGATAACTTTTTTTGTAACTGGTAGGTTTTGTTTAACTATAAATCTCATTTTCTTTTCAATCAAAACCAGGTCTTCGGGAGTGAATGGTCGATTATATGAAAAATCATAATAAAAACCATCATCGATAACAGGGCCGATTGTTACCTGAGCTCCAGGATAAAGCTCCTTCACTGCATGCGCAAGTAAATGTGCAGTTGAATGTCTTATAATCTCCAGACCTTCTGGATTTTTTGCTGTAATGATTGATAAATTTACATTCTCAGTAATTTCGTAATTTAAATCAACTAATTGGTCATTAACAACACCAGCTAATGCCGCACGAAGTAATCCTTCACCAATATCGCCGGCAACATTAGCTACTTTCACAGGATCTTTATATAGCTTGACCGAACCATCAGGTAATTTTATATCTGGCATAATTAAATTTTATGTATAAACCTTAATCTTATAAGGTTTTTGTTAATCAAGAAAGGCTTGTTTGAAGAAGAAATGGTAGGCGCGATTGGATTCGAACCAACGACCCCCACAATGTCAATGTGGTGCTCTAACCAACTGAGCTACGCGCCTATTTTATTCTTCCACGCGCCATTCTATCCCAGCCTCAAACATCAATCAATGCTCTATCCGTTTGTTTTATCTAATAAAGCAATCATTTGATGGTATCCACTTTTGTAATCTGAATGCTTAAATGAAAATTTAAGTATTGGTAAAATATCTGATCTAAGTTTTTTTCCATTAATTCCATTTGGGACAGGAAGGTCCTCCAGCGAGAGTTTAAGCTCGAGCCTAATCCACTTTAAAACTTCATATAAGGAAACAGGTTGGCTGTCTGTTAATAAATACAAATCCTGAATTTTTTTATTACTGATTATTTGGGTAAATAAAAAAGCAATGAAAGAAGTAGCGTCATCTTCATGAATTCTATTTGTCCAGCGATCCTTTGATGGCCACTTAGTAACATCAGATGCAACTTTTAACATATGCTGCCTGTTATCTCCGTATATTCCTGAGAGTCTGAGGATGGTTGTTTTAAATGATAATTTTTTTAAGCATCTTTCTGCCTCTAACAAGATTTTACCTCTGAAGTCATTTGGCTCTGGAAATGTTGATTCGGATAAAAAACTATTCGAAATTTGTCCATATACACGAGTGCTTGATATAAAAATTAAATGCTGAAAATCATTTAGTTGGTTTAATGCATTAAGTGTAATTTTTAAACCTTCAACATAGTTTTTCTGATAGCTTTCTTGTGTTTGCTCATCAGATGATATGCAATAAATAAGATAATCTGGATTAATAGATTTAACATTATCTAAAAATTTATCCGAAAAAATATCTAGCGTAATTATTTTAAAACTTCCAGGGGTACTTGGTAATTTTCGTTTAATACCAATTATTTCTATAGGTAATTCAGAAAGATTAGCTCCAATCTTCTGTCCAAGTTTTCCGCAACCTATAATTAATAATTTTTTGATTATTTCTTCCAAATAATTCTGTAAATAAAGCCTGGAAATGAAAAAACAAGAAAGAGACAAAAAGTTATAGCATAAAACTCCCAGTCTTGATCATGAGTATTTCCAATGACTTGTTTCTCTACCAGAAGAAGAAAGCCTCCAAAAATAAAATAAAATAAAATTAATTCAACTAACACTAGAAACATATTTTTTTTTGGCTTTTTAAAAAAAATCAAAAAATAATTAGTTGCCCAAGGAAGGTTCGCAAAAAAAATAGCTAAAAAGATAATTAAAAAAATTGTCATTGTATTGTAGTTCTTTATGTTAGATTGATTTTATATGTTACCTGATATCTATTTACCCTCTCATATTGGTCTAATTTTATTATTATCAATGGTTTTTTCTGGGCAAGCTTTTAGAATAAATTGGAAGAATAAAAAAGATAGATGGGTTTTAAAGTCTTGGATTTATGGTTTATTATCATCAACTTCTTTTTTTATATTAGTTTTAGTACCCTTTGATATGCAGTCTTAATAACTATTTATTTACTTTTTTTACAGCCTAATCGAGAAATCAATGGGTTATTAGGGTCAATGTCTTTATTGCAAACAAGGCATTTATCTGTGCCTGATACAGCATTTAATCCCCCACAACTACCTTTGATGTTTTTACCCATCAACATAACACCGAGCGACATAAGAATCACTATCAGCATTAAAAAAATAAATGTAAATATAAAAATTGTCATAGTATTTGAATAAGATTATAAATTATTATCCCCCAGTTTCATAATAATATAAAATTCTACTGATTTGAGTCATCATTAATGGAACTTATGAGTACGTTTTATGCTCTATTTAGGTGAAATTAAGTAAATATTAATAATAAAATTAATTTTTTTAATTTATCAAATGTGGGAACTAGAATATAATTTGTTACAACAATTATGCCAACACACATATATATATATTAGGAATATATTTTTAATGACGAAATTTTCTTTGAAGCGCGGTTTAAACATCCCAATTTTTGGCTCTCCAGAACAAAAAATATATGATGGAAAAAAACTAAACACTTTAGCAATACTTGGAACAGACTACTTGGGTCTAAAACCAAAAATGCTTATTGCTGAAGGGGCTAAAGTGGAAAGAGGTACTCCTTTATTTTGCCACAAAGATTCTCCTGAAATCATTTTTGTTTCCCCTTGTAAAGGATGCATCGAAAGCATCAATCGTGGTGAACGACGAATTCTTCTAAGTGTGGTAATCGCTGTAGATAATCTATCAGATAAAGGTATCAATTTTATTGAGTTACATAAGAAAATTAAACCGCAAGTAGAGTTTGTTAAAAAATGTCTCCTAGATAGTGGATTATGGTCTTCTTTTTTAACACGTCCTTACTCTAAAGTTCCTACTCCAGGGTCAGAGCCATCTTCAATCTTTGTTACCGCCATGGATACTGAGCCTTTGTGTGCAGACGCTGAATTGATAATTAACAATAACCTTGATGAGTTTAAAGAAGGGGTTAAAAGAATTTCATTATTGACCGATGGAAATGTTTTTACCTGTAAGAAAAAAGATAGTCAGATTGAAGTAGAAAACTTTAAGACATATGAATTTGATGGGCCTCATCCAGCAGGTCTGGCAGGAACTCATATGCATTTCTTAGATCCACCGACTGTAGCAAAAACTGTCTGGTCTATAGGTTATCAAGACGTTATTGCAATAGGTAAGTTATTTATAACTGGTTTTTTGGATATCGAGAGGGTTATTTCAATTTGCGGTCCTTTGGCTAAATCGCCAAGATTAATTAAAACATGTATGGGTGCTTCATTAGATGATTTATTAAAGAATGAATTTTTAAATAACAATCCATGCAGAGTTATTTCAGGTTCGGTTCTATCAGGAACTATTGCTGAAGGTAAAATATCGTTTCTTGGAAGATACTCCCGCCAAGTTACATTAATAAGTGAAGATAAAGAAAAAATTTCGTTTGGATGGATTAAGCCTCAGCCAAATAAATTTTCAATCATGCCTGTTTTAATATCAGCTTTTATAAAATCTAAGTTATTTAACCTAACATCTAACCTGAATGGGGGAAGAAGAGCTATGGTGCCAACTGGAATTTTTGAAACCTTAATGCCCCAAGATTTTTTGCCAACCCAATTACTTCGCTCATTAGTTGTTATGGATACTGATGTTGCACAATCACTTGGTGCTCTTGAGTTAGATGAAGAAGATCTTGCTTTAGTTACTTTTGCTTGTCCTGCAAAATACGAATATGGATCTGCTTTAAGAGATAGTCTTAAAAAAATAGAGAAAGAAGGTTAAATAATGGCATTTAGTAAATTTTTTAATTCTGTTGAGCCACTTTTCAAAAAAGATGGAAAATATGAAAAATTTTATCCAATTTTTGAAATGGTTGAAACTATTTTTTATACTAGCAACACGGTAACCAAGGCTGCGCCTCATGCTCGAAGCTTTGTAGATATGAAAAGAATAATGACATATGTAGTCATTTCCCTAATCCCATGCATTTTATGGGCATTTTACAACACAGGGCTGCAAACAAATTTAGCACTATCAAGTTTAAATCCATCTGACATATCAGGCTGGAGGATATGGTTACTACAATTATTTGGGATACCTTTCAACTCAGCTAGTATTTTTGCCAATATGGCTCATGGTGCTTTGTACTTTTTACCTATCTATTTAACTACCTTGATTGCTGGTGGCTTATGGGAAGTTTTATTTGCTACAACCAGAGGGCATGAAGTAAATGAAGGGTTTTTAGTTTCATCTATGCTATTTTCTCTAACGTTACCAGCAACAACACCTCTTTGGATGGTTGTATTAGGTATTTCTTTTGGGATTGTTGTTGGTAAAGAAGTTTTTGGAGGGACGGGCAAAAATTTCTTAAACCCTGCGTTAACTGGCAGAGCATTTTTATATTTTGCATACCCTGCATACATGTCTGGTGATTCTGTCTGGACTCCTGTTGATGGAGTTTCGTCAGCAACCTCACTTGGTATAGCAGCTTCCGAAGGTTATGAGTCCCTTGTGGGGTATGGAATTACATGGTCGGATGCCTTCTTTGGAACAATACAAGGATCACTAGGTGAAACTTCAACTTTAGCATGCATAATTGGTTTATGTTTCTTACTTGCAACTAGGATAGCAAACTATCGAATGGTAGTTGGTTGCTTGGTTGGTATGATAATATTTTCTTCTTTTTTAAATTGGGTTGGTTCTGATACAAACCCAATGTTTAGTATGCCATGGTATTGGCATCTAGTAATTGGAAGTTATGCATTCGGATTGGTATTTATGGTCACAGAGCCAGTTTCTGGGAGTCACACAAATACGGGACGTTACATCTATGGCGCCCTAATAGGTTTTATGGTAATAATGATAAGGGTTCTGAATCCAGCATTTCCTGAAGGAATGATGCTTGCAATATTATTCGGTAATGTATTTTCACCCCTCATTGATCATTTTGTTGTAAAAGCTAATATTCTTAGGCGGAGGTTAGCACTCAATGCCTAGTGAAAAAAAAGATAACATTTTTTCTAGATTCAAAAAATTATCAATTGATAGTATTCCAAAAACTATACTTGTTGCAATAACACTTTGCCTTTTTTGTTCAATGTTAGTTTCTTTAGCTGCTGTAAAGCTTAAATCTATTCAGCTAGCAAATCAAATTCGTGATAAACAGAAAAATGTATTACAAGTCGCAGGACTATATTCTGATGGTATTAACGTAGAAAAAACCTTTGCCTCTTTTGAGCCCAGGATTGTAGATATTGAAAGTGGTTTATTTACAGATAAATTTAATCCTATTACCTTTAACGATCTTAAAGCAGCATCAGACCCATTATTAAGTGTTAGCCTTAAAGATGATCCGGCATCTATTGGAAGAAGATCAAATTACGTAACTGTTTATCTATTAAAAAATAACGACGGAACTATCGATAAGTTAATCCTGCCAATACATGGGTATGGGTTATGGTCTACTTTATATGGCTTTGTTGCTTTAGAGGAAGATACCAATAAAATTTTTGGTCTTCAATTCTATCAGCATGCAGAAACTCCAGGCTTGGGAGCTGAAGTGGACAATCCAAAATGGAAGGCTCAATGGAAAGGTAAAAAGTTAAGAAATAAAGATGGAGATTTAATGATACAAGTCTCTAAAACACCTGGTCCAAGTGAGTATCATATAGATGCAATTGCTGGAGCAACATTAACTTCAAATGGAGTTAATAATTTAGTTAGATTTTGGATAGGTGAAGCAGGATTTAAAAAATTTCTTACAAATTTTAAAAATGGAACAACATAATGTCTCAAACTAGAAAAAGCCTTCTTACTGACCCACTTGTAGACAATAACCCTATTGCGCTGCAAGTGTTAGGTATTTGTTCAGCTTTGGCTGTAACGTCCTCGTTGAAGGTTGCTTTTGTTATGGCGCTTGCTGTTATTGTAGTGACTGGTTTTTCATCTTTTTTCATATCATTGCTGAGAAACTATATACCTACCTCTATTAGAATTATTGTTCAAATGACTATTATTGCCTCTTTAGTTATTGTTGTAGATCAATTACTTAAGGCTTATGCCTATGAAATATCTAAAACTCTCTCTGTTTTTGTTGGTTTGATTATTACAAATTGTATCGTCATGGGAAGAGCAGAAGCATTTGCAATGAAAAATACTCCTATTGATTCGTTTATTGATGGCATTGGAAACGGTTTAGGTTATGGTTTGCTATTAATGTGTGTAGGCGTTGTAAGGGAATTATTTGGAGCAGGCTCATTATTTGGAATAGTAATATTAAATCCTGTAGGCGATGGTGGATGGTATGTTCCAAATGGTTTACTTTTACTCCCTCCATCTGCTTTCTTCATAATAGGTTTTTTAATATGGGGTTTAAGAGTTTGGAAAAAGTCTCAAGTTGAAGACCCTGAATTCAAAATTCAAACTGTTGAGGATCACTGATGGAGGCATTAATTTCATTGGCAGTAAAAGCAATTTTTGTTGAGAACCTAGCTTTGTCTTTTTTTCTAGGAATGTGTACCTTTATTGCTGTATCCAAGAAAATAACTACTGCTATTGGTTTAGGTATATCAGTAATGGTTGTTCAGTCAATTACGGTTCCAGCTAACAATCTGATTCTTACCTACCTACTGAAACCTGGTGCATTGAGTTGGGCAGGATTTCCAGATGTAGACCTTACATTTCTTGGTTTAATTTCATATATTGGGGTAATTGCCGCATTAGTTCAGATATTGGAAATGGTTCTAGATAAGTACTTTCCTCCACTTTATAACGCTCTGGGTATTTTTCTCCCCTTAATTACAGTAAATTGTGCGATTTTAGGTGGGTCTTTATTTATGGTTGAGAGAGATTATAATTTTTCCGAGGCGCTAACATATGGGATATCTTCTGGATTTGGGTGGGCTTTAGCAATTACCGCAATGGCAGGTGTAAGAGAAAAATTGAAATATAGCGATATACCAGAAGGCTTACAAGGTCTTGGTATAACCTTTATTACAGCCGGCTTAATGGCAATGGCTTTTATGTGTTTTTCTGGTGTTAAATTATAAGGATTTTTTATGGATACTTTTATTCTTGGAGTTACACTTTTTACTTTAATAGTATTGTCTTTGGTGACAATAATTATTTATGCGAGAAGTAAGTTTGTGTCTTCTGGGGAAGTTAATATTACTATCAATGGTGAAAGAACAATAAAGGTTCCAGCTGGTGGGAAACTTTTGCAATCATTGGCGGCAGAGAAATTATTTGTGCCGTCTGCTTGTGGTGGCGGAGGAACTTGCGCACAATGTAAGGTCAGAATACATTCAGGAGGGGGCTCTATTTTACCAACTGAGGAAGGGCATATCAGCAAAAAAGATGCTTCTTGTGGGGACAGACTATCCTGTCAGGTCGCTGTTAAGCAAGATATGGAAATTGAGGTTCCTGAGGAAGTTTTTGGTGTTAAAAAATGGCAATGTAAAGTTTTAAGTAATGATAATGTTGCTACTTTTATAAAAGAGTTAGTTATAGAATTACCGAAAGGTGAAGATGTCGATTTTAAAGCGGGGGGCTATATTCAAATTGAAGCACCAGTTCACACTCTTTCCTATAAAGAATTTGATATCGCGAAAGAATATCATGAAGACTGGGACAGGTTTAAAATTTGGGATGTAAACTCGACAGTTGATGAGCCGATTGAGAGAGCTTACTCTATGGCAAATTATCCAGCAGAAAAAGGTATTGTGATGCTTAATGTTCGAATAGCAACACCTCCTCCTGGGTCATCAGGTATCCCAGCAGGTAAAATGTCCTCTTATATATTTAATTTAAAAAAAGGGGATGATGTAACGATCTCAGGTCCTTTTGGCGATTTTTTTGCAAGAGAAACACGAAAAGAGATGGTTTTTATAGGTGGGGGTGCTGGAATGGCGCCAATGAGAAGTCTTATATTTGATCAACTTAGAAGAGTTAAAACAGATAGAAAAGCGTCATTTTGGTATGGCGCACGCTCTAGAAAAGAAATGTTTTATACGGGCGAATTCGAAAAGCTAGATAAGGAAAATAAAAATTTTTCTTGGCATGTTGCATTATCCGATTCAACTCCAGATGATAAGTGGAAAGGTCATAAAGGCTTTATTCATAACGTGTTGTTTGAGCAATATTTAAAGGACCATCCTGCTCCAGAAGACTGCGAATATTACCTATGTGGACCCCCCATAATGAATGTGTCTGTTACTAATATGCTTTTAGAGTTAGGCGTTGATGCTGAAGATATTATGCTGGATGATTTTGGAGGTTAATTACCAATAGACAAAAGCCTCTAACTCTTTTATCAATTCTTTTTGGTAAGCTATCATCTCTTTTACTAAATCGCCTTGTGAGACCATGCCTAATAAATTTTTTCCATCCATCACGGGCATATGTCTAATTCTTTTTTGAGTCATAATCTCAAGCCCCTTGTCAAAGCCATCACCAGCAGAAAGTGTTATGACTTTTTTAGTCATAATTTCTTCTACTCTAGTATCTTTTGATGACTTGCCCTCTAAGATAATCTCTCGAGCATAATCTCTTTCGGATATAACACCGACCATTTTTTGTTCATCCATTACTATTAGAGCTCCGATCTTATATTTAGCCATAATAGTGAGTGCCTCAATAACTGGCTCTTTAGGGCTAACTGTTAAGAGTTCTTTAATATCTTTATTATCGATTATTTCTAATAATGTTCTTGTTTTTGTATTTGTTTTTTTCATTTTTTTCATTTTAAGTATTTAATATATTTAGAATAACTAAATTTTAATAATTTGGCAAAACTAAATAAAATAATGGTACATTAAGTACATATATAAAAGATTTTAATGAAGTATTTCTGTTGATTGCTAATTAAAAATCTAATACATTCATTTGGTATCAAATAGGAAATAAGTCATGGTAAAAGACAAAAAAGGGATGCAAGAAGTATGCTGAATGAAAAATGTACGGTTTTAATTCCAGCACGAATGGAAAGCTCTCGCCTACCTGGTAAAGCTCTAAAGAAAATTGCTGGAATACCAATGATCATTCACGTTGCTATAAGATCATCTCAGTGCAGTGTTGTTAATCGAACTATAGTTTGCACTGACTCAGCAGATATAATTTTTGAATGCGAAAAATATGGGATTGAAGTATGTAACACTAGGTGGGACCATAAAAATGGTACTGAGAGAATTGCTGAAGCGGCAATATTATTAGAGCTTCCTGATGATCAAATTATTATTGATGTTCAAGGTGATGAGCCGTTTGTAAGTCCTGAATACATTTCTAAGGTAGCGGGCTACGTTTCTAAATCTAAGTATGGCTGTGTAGTGCCTTATCAAGACTTTGAAGAAGCTGATAATCAAAATAGAGTTAAAATTGTGAACTCTTCTGACAGAATTATTTACTTTTCACGTTCCGACGTCCCAAATTTCTTTGGCCAAACTAGTCAACCAATGAAAAAACACTTAAGTATAATTGGCTTCAGAGTAGCCGCTCTTAAAAAATATAAATCTACTTTGCCAGGTGAATTAGAAAAAATAGAAAAAATAGAGTTATTTCGGATGATTGAACATAATGTAGCTATTGGAACATTCAAAATGGATGGACAATCACTATCTGTCGATACTGAAGAAGACTATCAAAAAGCATGTCGAATGATTGAAACAGATAGTTATTTTGCAAGTTTACTTAATGAAGGATTTTTTGATGCTAAAAATTAAGCATATATCTTTTGATTTAGATGGTACTTTAATAAACTCCATCCCAGTTATGCAGCAAGCTTGGAGTGAAACTATGTTTGAGCTTGGTTTAGCCATAGGCTTTGAAGAATATAAAAGATATGTTGGATTACCCTTCAGTCGCATAATAGAGAAGTTTGGCATGGAGAAAATTCAAAATGAAATAGAATCATTGTATTTTCATAAAACGAAAAAGTATTCAAATCAGATAAATGTAGTACATGGAGCTGTTGATATTTTAGAGTGGTGTAAGAAAAATAAAATTACAACCTCAATTATTACCTCTAAACCGAGGGTCAATACTCAAGCCATAATTTCTGAAAAAAAACTTGATGTGGATTTTGTAATCTCAGGTGATGACTTAAAAAATGGTAAACCATTTCCAGAGCCTGGAATAAAAGTTTTGGAGAAATTTGATATGGAAGTTGAAAATATGCTCTATGTAGGAGATATGATTTTCGACTTACAATTTGCCCAAAACCTAGGGGCGCATTTTATTCACTTTAGCAATGAAGGAGAAAATTTCCTTCCAAAAACATTAGTAAACAAAGTAAGGTCTATTTCAAAATTGATGGAAATCAAAAAACTAGCAATTAATAATTAATTATCATGAATTCTTTATGATGCTTCTATGTGATCAGGGTCGAGATTATTATGATATCTATCGTATACTTTAAGATAGCCAGACTCAATACTCTTAGTATATTCACAAATATCATAAATAGAAGAATTTTTTACATTTGTAATAAGCTTTATCTTAATTTTTTTAAAATATTCTCTATTAGTAGCTAATTTAACTGCTAGATTTTTATACTCTAGCTCTGAAGAAGTTACTAACTCAGGAAGGTTTAGATTAGTTAGAAGGCTTAATGCGACTCGGTTAGAAAAAGATTGTCCGCATAAAGTCACAATTGGTACTCCAGCTCTGAGAAAGTCACTCGCAGTACTTTGAGCTCCATAAGGGAAACAGTCTAAAAATACATCTGCCAATTTTATCTTCTCCTTATGATCATCCCTTTGCACCTCCCTCGAAGTAAATATTAATCTATCCTGATTCATTCCTAACTTTAGACATTCTTTTTTTAAATTTTTGATTGCTAACGGTAAAAATTCTGGAAACCACAATACACTTCCTTCTACAGAAAATAGAAGTTGAATCCATAATTTAAAGATTCTTGGTGTAATTTTCCAACTATTATTGAAACAACAAAATATAAACCCTGAGGTAGGTAAGCCCTCAGAGCTTCTAGAAAATAATTTTTTACCTGGAATTATTTTGGTTTCATTAGGTTGGTAGCACTTTGGTAAGTAAATAATTTTTTCTGAATAATATTTTTGTAATTCATTTGGAATAATGCATCTATCGGCAATATTGTAATCAATATAACTTGAACCCACTGTAGCTGGGTATCCCAGGAAATTAATCTGAATAGGTGCGGCCCTCATTGCAAATATAGATGATCTAGTATTTTTAGTAAAACCCCCTAAGTCAATTGCAATATCAATTTTTTTCTCTCTTGCTAAATTTGCAATCTCCTTATCTTCAATATTTGATACATCAATAAATTCATCGAAAGGGCTCTCAATTCTCTCTCTAATTCTATTTTTTATTTTAGTAGAAGTAGAAAAAGCAAACAACTCAAATTTTGACTTATCATGCATTTCAAATAATTCCACTACCAAATAAGCTACGGGATGCTCTGTGAAATCTCCAGAAAAATATCCTATTTTAATTTTCTTATTCTTTGGATACTTTTTTATTGTCCCCAAGACATTATTGAGTGGATATAAATCATTAGCATATAACATAGTCGCTTTTTTTTGAGATAATGGGTCATCGAGTAAAGCAGCTACTACCAGTGGGACTGAAATTTTCTTGCCCAATTTAAGTTGTGATTCAATCCAATTTGACTCATTCTCAAAATTACTCCAGTCACAAATACTATTTTTTGCATTAAAACGCTCACTAAACAAATATTTATGTTCATTGTTAATCTTTAGTGCATTATCATAAGACAAAATTGCTTTATCAATTTTACTTATAGGCTCAAGTGCATAAGCTTTTGAAATAAAATATGCGGCTATATCTGGTTTAATCTGGATTGCTTTATCATAATACTCAATACCCTCTTCATACTTTCCTAGCTCACAGTATATTGACCCAATATTATGATTAACCTCATGATTATCAAAAATTTGAACTGATTCTTTGAGATAAAAAATTGCCTTTTCAAATTTTCTTATCTTTTTATATAAATACCCCATATTTTTCATTGCACCTGGATTAATAGGTTCAAGTTGAATCGACATTTTGTATGCTATTAAGGCTTCCTCAACACGATCAATTCTATCTAAAAAGTATCCATATTTAATATACAAGGATGCATTTTTTGGCTCGATTAATATCGCTTTTTTATAGAGAGAGTAAGCTTCAGTTTTATTACCGATTGATTCTAATAGTTCTGCTTTGTCTACATATGGCTTAAACTTATTTGGGGTTAATTCGATTATATCTTGATAGCAATCTATGGACTCCTTTACTCTATCTAACTTTACAAGGTTAATAGCTTTTCTTAGATAAAATTTAGGGTTACTTGGCTCTATTTCAATTGCGCTATTAAGGGCAATTATTGACTCTTCTAATTTATCACTTATGCTAAGTGAAATTGCTAAATCATATAAAATTAATGGCTGATCTTGTTTAATTTTTAATGATTTCTTTAATAAGGTAATACCATCATTAAGATTATTTTTTATTAGTGATATTTGAGCTAATTGGTTTAATAATTGCGGTTCGTTTGGGAAATTAATCTGATTTTCTTCAAGAAGTTCTAATGCCAAATCTAAATTATTATTTTTTATATAATTTTTAGACTTTTTTATTAAGTCATGAACATTTGTAAGATTTTTTTTATTTGTCATTATTTTATCTTACCTCTAAAATTTATATGGTGCCGTCGGAGAGACTCGAACTCTCACGACTTTCGTCACTACCCCCTCAAGATAGCGTGTCTACCAATTCCACCACGACGGCTAA
>Ga0114998_10002128_pt1 | contig 15111 bp, 12 predicted proteins | sample ArcticOcean_MG_C_5_FD_87044 | JGI IMG/M metagenome (GOLD analysis project Ga0114998, IMG submission 87044) | Marine microbial communities from western Arctic Ocean - ArcticOcean_MG_CB4_138 | ecosystem: Environmental > Aquatic > Marine > Oceanic | place: Arctic Ocean: Canada Basin | collected...
CAAAACCGAAATTCCCGACAGCCAAGCGGCCATCAAATCTGGCATCGGCATGGTGTTTCAGCATTTTAAGCTGGTGCAAAATTTCACTGTTCTTGAAAATGTGGTGCTCGGGGCCGAAGATGGCGCCCTGCTGGCGCCATCACTGACCAAAGCGCGCCAAGCCCTAAGCGCGCTGAGCCGAGACTATGAATTGCAGGTCGATCCCGATGCGGTCATCGACGATATAGGCGTCGGGATGCAACAGAGGGTTGAGATCCTCAAAGCCCTGTACCGGCAAGCCGAAATTCTGATCTTGGATGAGCCCACCGGCGTGCTAACCCCGGCAGAGGCCGATCATTTGTTCCGTATTCTCGACAATCTGCGCGCCCAAGGTAAAACGATTATCCTGATAACCCATAAACTCCGAGAGATTATCACCTATACCGATACAGTCAGTGTGATGCGGCGCGGCGAGATGACCGCAACGCTAAGAACCAACGAGACCAGCCCCGAAAAACTGGCCGAACTGATGGTTGGACGTAAAGTTCTGATGCAGTTCAACAAATCTCCCGCCATCCTAGGCCCGGTCATTCTGGAAATTGACAATCTGCGCAGCACAGACGCCAAGGGTGTGGAGCGGCTTAAAGGCATCTCTCTGCAGCTGCGGGCCGGTGAGGTATTGGGCATCGCTGGGGTCGCCGGAAATGGTCAGTCAGAGTTGTTGGAAATTCTAGGCGGCTACGGGCAAGGCAGTGGCTCAATCCGCGTCAACGGCTCTGAGATTGATCTGACTGGGCTGGCGTCAGACGGGCAATCGCGGCGTGCGGCCGGCATCGCCCATGTCCCAGAAGATCGCCAACATGCCGGTTTGATTATGGATTTCAAAGCCTGGGAAAATATGGCCTTCGGTTATCACCATGCCACTGAATATCAAACGGGCCTGCTGATGAACAATGCAGCCATTCGTCAAGAGACCAAAGCTAAGATGGAACGCTTTGATATCCGCCCCGCCGATGATCAGTTGAATGCCAATAATTTTAGTGGTGGCAACCAACAAAAAATAGTCCTCGCGCGCGAAATCGAACGCAACCCTGATATTTTACTTGTGGGCCAGCCCACCCGCGGCGTCGACATCGGTGCGATCGAGTTTATTCACCAACAAATCATCGCGCTGCGCGATCAAGGCAAAGCCATCTTATTGGTCAGCGTGGAACTGGACGAGATTTTTGCCCTTTCAGACCGGATCATGGTGATGTTTGACGGTCAAATTATGGGCGAACGCGACCCCGAACAGACGAATGAAAAACAACTTGGCCTGCTGATGGCCGGTATGAATGAAGAGGGCGCGTAATGGGTAAAATTCCAGCGTGGGCCGATATGGTGCTAATCCCGTTGATTTCATTGATTTTAGCCGGGCTGCTGTCGGCACTGGTTATCCTCGCGATTGGCGAGAGCCCGATAGAGGCGGTGAAACTGATGATCACCGGTGCGTTAGGGTCTAGCTATGGCTGGGGGTATACGCTGTATTACGCCACCAATTTCATGTTTACGGGCCTCGCGGTTTCAGTGGCTTTTCATGCCCGCCTGTTCAACATTGGCGGCGAGGGCCAGGCGATGCTAGGAGGGTTGGGCGTGGCCTTGGCCTGTATTTACATCCCTTGGCCCCACTGGTCTTTAGCGCTTTTAGGTGCGGTTATTGCTGGCGCAGCCTTTGGTGGGCTATGGGCTTTGATGCCCGCCTATCTTCAGGCCAAGCGCGGCAGTCATATTGTCATCACCACGATCATGTTCAACTTTATCGCTGCGGCTTTTCTCAATTATCTTTTGGTCAATGTGCTGCGCCCACAGGGCAGTATGGATCCCGCCACCGCGCGGTTTCCTGACGCCACACAACTGCCGACGCTGCATGATGTTCTGGCACCCTTAGGGATCAGTTTCTCAAAGGCGGCTCCAGCCAACATCAGCCTGCTTGTTGCAATGCTGGCCTGTGTCTTGGTTTGGGTGCTGATCTGGAGAACACGCTTGGGCTATGAGATTCGCGCCTTTGGCCACTCTGACAGTGCCGCAAAATATGCTGGGATAAACCCGGTTAAAATTACCCTTATCGTGATGCTGGTTTCAGGCGGTTTAGCCGGGCTGATGGCTACGAATAATGTGATGGGCGAAGCGGAGCGGCTGATGCTCAACGCGACTGAGGGGGCCGGATTTATTGGCATCGCTGTGGCGCTGATGGGGCGCAGTCATCCGCTGGGCGTGTTCCTGGCAGCAATCCTATTTGGCTTTCTCTATCAGGGCGGTGCAGAACTTGCGCTGTGGACAAAAATTCCACGCGAACTGATTGTGGTCATTCAAGCTTTGGTCATTCTGTTCACCGGTGCGCTGGACAATATGGTGCGCATGCCGCTTGAACGGCTGTTCGTACGTCTCGGCAAAGGAGCAGTGTAATGGATCTGCTCAATCTGTTTGATCTATCCGTTTTGGACAGTACTGTGCGGTTTACCACCCCACTTCTGCTGGCCTGTCTGGCGGGGTTATTTTCCGAACGGGCGGGTATTTTTGATATCGGACTTGAGGGTAAAATGCTGTTTGCCGCGTTCTTTTCCGCCGCTGTTGCCGCACTCACCGGTTCGGTTTGGTTGGGTCTGCTGGCCGGTATCTTTGCCTCACTGCTGCTCTCCGCACTGCACGGCATTGCCTCAATCACCTTTCGCGGCAATCAGTTGATCTCAGGTGTTGCAATTAATTTTCTGGCCGCGGGATTAACCGTGCTGATCGCACAGGACTGGTTTCAACAAGGTGGCAGAACACCGTCTTTGCTGAGCGGAGGACGGTTTGAAAGCCTTACCCTGCCATTTGCCACAGCCCTGCGCGAGGTGCCGCTTTTTGGCCCAATCTATCATGATCTGATCTCGGGCCATTCCATTTTGGTCTATGTGGCCTTTGCGGCTGTCCCTGTAAGCTGGTGGATCCTGTACCGGACAAGATTTGGCCTGCGACTGCGCGCAGTTGGCGAAAACCCCGCAGCGGTGGATACAGCCGGTATATCAGTGACGCAGCTTCGCTTTGCAGCAGTCGCGATCTGTGGCCTGCTTTGTGGACTTGCGGGCGCCTATTTGGCAACCGGCCAGCAAGCAGGCTTTGTCAAGGACATGACCGCAGGACGCGGTTATATTGCGCTTGCGGCGCTGATTTTCGCCAAATGGCGACCTTGGCACGCGCTATCAGCCACGATCTTGTTTGGCTATCTGCAGGCCATTGCTCTGCGCCCCGACTTGATTGAAGCGGCATTCCACTTTAAGGTTCAAGTCCAGCTTCTTGACGCATTGCCGTATATTTTAACCGTGGTCATTCTCGCTGGCTTTGTTGGCAAAGCAATACCGCCAAGGGCCGGCGGTGAGCCTTACGTCAAGGAACGATAAACCAAAAAGAACACACAGCCTCAGCACCGTTGAGACCAGTTTTAAAAATAAGTCATACCTAACAGCACAAAGGGCTATTGCGCCCTTGCGCAATCCCGTTGCAGAGCGATAGAGACCGACATGCAAATATATCTGCCCATTGCCGAAGTTTCCGTCAACGCCTTCCTTTTGTTAGGATTGGGCGGAATGGTGGGCGTGTTGTCGGGAATGTTTGGCGTCGGTGGCGGCTTTTTAATGACACCACTGTTGTTTTTCATCGGTATCCCCCCTGCAATAGCAGTGGCAACCGAGGCCAATCAAATCGTTGCCTCATCGTTTTCAGGTGTTCTCGCACATTTTCGACGGCGTACAGTAGATTTCAAAATGGGCACCGTTTTGCTTATTGGAGGGCTGTTTGGCGCCGCCATTGGGGTGGTGGTTTTCAACTATCTCAAAAGCATGGGGCAAGTCGATTTGTTGGTGCGCCTTTGCTATGTCGTGTTCCTTGGCATTATCGGCAGCCTGATGTTTGTTGAAAGCCTGCGCGCAATCCAACGTTCGCGTAGCAACGTCAAGGTGTCGTTCAAACGCAAGCAGCGAAATTGGGTCCACACACTGCCGTTTAAAATGCGTTTTCGGACTTCAGGGCTATATATCTCTGCCATTCCCCCCCTCATAATCGGCGTAGCTGTTGGCGTGCTGGCGGCAATTATGGGTGTTGGTGGTGGCTTTGTTATGGTCCCAGCTATGATTTATATCCTTGGCATGCCAACCAAGGTTGTGGTCGGCACTTCACTGTTTCAGATTATTTTCGTCACGGCCTTCACCACATTGCTCCATGCAACAACCAATTATACTGTTGATATGGTTCTGGCGGTCTTGCTGTTGGTTGGCGGTGTCATCGGCGCCCAGATCGGAGCCCAAGTCGGCGCCCGCTTGAAGGCCGAGCAACTGCGTATTCTTTTGGCACTGTTGGTGTTGATGGTCTGTGGAAAACTGGGCCTAGACCTGCTGATGGAACCCGCCGAATTATACTCTATCGCCAGCGGAGCCGGACATTGACGCGGTTGGGTTGGCTCCTTGTGGTGTTCTGCCTTTCGCTGCCGGTACAGGCCGAAGATGTGGTACTTGGGCTCAGTAAAGACCGCGTTGCGATAACAGCAACATTCGACGGATCAGAGATTTTGGTGTTCGGCGCTGTTAAGCGCGAAACCGCGATCCCCGAAACTCCGTTGCACGTCATTGTGACAATTTCTGGCCCATATAAACCGATCGTGGTCCGCCGCAAAGACAAACGCTTTGGCATCTGGATCAACACCGAAAGTACCAAAATAGAAGCCGCCCCAAGTTTCTATGCCGTGGCCACCTCAGCGCCTTGGGATGAGGTAATTACCAAAAGCCAAGACGTCGCATATCAAGTTTCTGTAGCCCGGGCCATTCAAGCCCGTCGAACCACACATGCAGATGCAGAACAGGAGCGGTTCACTCAAGCGGTCATTCGGATCAGAACCGACGAAAATCTCTATCAACTTTTGGAAAACAAGGTTACTATCGACGAACAAACCCTGTTTCGTACGTCAATCGAGATGCCGGCAAACCTAACAGAAGGCAGCTACGACACGCGGATCCTGCTGACCCGCAACGGCGCGGTGATCTCAACCTTAAACACGGAAATCGACGTGCGCAAAGTAGGACTAGAGCGGTTCTTGTTCAGTCTGTCTCGTGAACAGCCGCTTATCTATGGGCTGCTGTCTCTGGCGATCGCAATTTTTGCGGGATGGGGGGCGTCTGGCCTGTTCAGCGCCCTGCGCCGCAGCTAACAAGAAAGCCCATTATGCCCCGCCCAGCCCCAGCAAACCGCGCCGATTTCAGTTTCCTTTCAAGTCTGCCAACCCGGTGGATGGACAATGATCAGTATGGCCATATGAACAACGTCGTGCATTATTCGTTGTTCGACACTGCGGTCAGCAACTGGCAAATGGCGCAGGGTGTTTTTAACGTCACCGGCGAAGTTACCAAGTTCATGGTGGTGGAAAGCGGGTGTCGTTATTTTGATGAGGCCGGCTATCCCGATCTGATCCATGTGGGGCTGCGTCTGGGGCATCTGGGCAATAGCTCTTGGCGGTATGATCTGGGGTTATTTCGCAACGATACCGACATTGCCTTTGCCGAGGGTTTCTTTGCGCAAGTTCAGGTAGACGCGAAGTCCGGGCGCCCAACGCCAGTGTCACCCGACATGCGCGCCGCGCTTGAACAGCTTCGCTGAGGTCAAAATGACTGCGATAGGCCGCGCCGTCTGACGCAACCCACACGCAACTAAATCAGGTCTGAGCGTTGGTATATTTTTTCAACTCTGCCCGGGCAACTTGTCGCCGATGCACCGCATCGGGGCCATCTGCAAAGCGCAGCGTACGGATATGGGTCCACATATGGGCCAGATCAAAATCCTGACTGATACCACCAGCACCATGCATCTGCATCGCCTCATCAACCACTTTGCCAGCCATAAGCGGCGCCACCACTTTAATCTGCGAAATCCACGGCTGCGCCTCTCTGACACCGACAGTATCCATCATATGTGCCGCCTTCAGGCACAGCAGCCGGGCCATTTCAATCTCCATTCGGGCGTTTGCTATGATATCGTAATTGCCCCCAAGCTCAGTCAGGCGCTTGCCAAAGGCCTCGCGAGACAATCCGCGACGACACATCATTTCAAGCGCCTTTTCAGCCTGACCAATCGCCCGCATGCAGTGATGGATACGCCCAGGTCCAAGACGCCCTTGTGCTACTTCGAAGCCGCGTCCTTCGCCCAGAACAATCGCGTCCGCTGAAATCCTGACATCGCTAAAACGCAAATGCATATGCCCATGCGGCGCATCATCATTGCCAAAAACCTGCATCGGCCGCAGAATTTCGATACCCGGTGTTTTCGGGTCGAGAACAAACATCGTATGGCGGCTATGTTTGGCAGCTTCAGGGTGGGTGTTTGCCATCAGAATATACAGCCCACAGCGCGGATCCCCAGCTCCGGAAATCCACCATTTTTCACCATTCAATACAAAATCATTTCCATCACGCTTGGCCTCAAACGCCAGTTGGGCTGCATCCGATGACGCAAGCCCCGGCTCGGTCATAACATAGGCCGAGCGAATTTCACCGTTCAGCAGATCTACAAGCCAGCGGTCTTTATGCGCCTGAGTACCGTAGCGCTCCAGCACCTCCATATTACCGGTATCGGGGGCATTGCAGTTGAATACTTCAGCTGCAATCGCCACCTTACCCATTTCTTCGGCCAGATAGGCGTATTCTACCGTGGTTAACCCATAGCCCCGTGTGCTGTCGGTCAGCCAAAAATTCCACAAACCTCGCTTTTTGGCCTCAGCTTTCAAGCCGTTGAGAATTTCTAGCTGTCGCGCTGTATGCTTAAATCGGTCACCAGAGGAGTGTTTGCCAACCTCAGCGTGAAATTCCGCGTCCAATGGCGCAATTTGTTCATCAATCATCTCCCGCACTTGTTCAATCAGCGGGGCGACCCTATCGGTTACGCCTAAATCCATGTTATCTTCTTCTCCCTTTGGGCTTTAGCACCCACGTCTATAATCCAGTGGATAATTTTCCTGTGCTATACCATATCGGGCAATACATAGCCCGAAAACTGTTTTCGCAACGTCATCTTAGAAACCTTTCCCGTGGCCGTCATCGGCAGAGCATCAATAAACTCAACTGCGTCGGGCAATTGCCATTTTGCAACATGTTCTAACAAAAGCCGGTCGAACTCGGCCTTGTCGGGTCGTATATCTCCAGCGGGTACAACAACCAACAACGGCCGTTCGTCCCAAGTTGGATGCGGGACCGATATGACAGCACAGTTTGCGACTTCGGCGTGCCCCATGATAACATTTTCAAGATCAATCGAACTGATCCATTCACCGCCCGACTTGATCAAATCCTTGGCGCGATCCTGAATAGTCAAGAACCCGTCGGTATCGATTGAGGCTATATCACCAGTGCCAAACCATCCATCGCGATCAAAGGCGTCAACCGTCGCTGTCTCGTTGTTAAAATACCCCTGAATGATGGTGTTACCACTGACATAAAGTTCACCCACTGCCTCGCCATCTTGAGGCAATCGGTCTCCGGCTTCATTCACGATTTTCATGTCAACACCGAAAACCCGGCGACCATGTTTTACTTTGATGTCTATTTGTTCATCAAACGGTAATTGTTTCATCTCACTTGACAAAATACCGTGCGTCCCGACCGGGCTCATCTCTGTCATACCCCAGGCATGACACACCGTTACCCCCAACTTTTCAAAATTTTCAATCATCGATTTTGGCGCAGAAGATCCACCGACAATCATACCGTTCAAAGCAGAGGGTTTACGCCCCTGCTTTGCGATTTCGGCTTGCAACCCCAACCAGACGGTCGGCACACCCCAAGCAGAGGAAACCTGCTCGTTTTCCATCAGCGAAAACAGCGACGCCCCATCAAGCGCTGCCCCCGGAAAAACCAGCGAAGCCCCTTTCAACGGGGCCGCGAACGGCAGCCCCCAAGCATTGACATGAAACAGCGGCACCACGGGCAAGATGCGCGCGCCTTCCTTAAGGCTCATATCAATCGACAGGGTTACTGAAAGCGCATGCAAAACGGTTGAACGGTGCGAATAGAGCGCGCCTTTGGGATTGCCTGTTGTGCCAGAAGTATAGCAAAGAATACACGCCGTCTCTTCGGGCAATTCGGGCCAGTCATACTGAGTTGGATGCGGCGCAAGCAGATCCTCGTAACACAGTAAATCAAGCGTCGTATTTGGCATATGGGTACGATCTGTCATAACGACATAGCGCATATCCTGAGGCAGCTTATCGGCCAGAGCCTCAATGATCGGAACAAATGTCAAATCCAGAAATAACAGGCGGTCTGCCGCGTGATGGGTGATGTAGATCAATTGCTCTGCACTGAGACGCGGATTGATCGTGTGGCAGACCGCCCCAATGCCCGCGATCCCGAAATACAGCTCAAAATGCCGGTATCCGTTCCATGCTAAAGTTGCAACGCGATCGCCGTTATTTATCCCCAAGGCGGCCAGAGCATGCGCCAATTGTGCTGCGCGACCAAAAGTTTCAGGATAACTGGTACGGTGGATATCCCCTTCGGTTCGGACAGAAACCAAACCTGCAGAGGGATGCACCTCGGCAGCGAACTTTAAAACCTCGATGATCGATAGTGGCGTATGCATCATCATGCCCTGCATGATTATATCCTCCCGTTTTTGCTGTTCTCACTATGAGAAGAGCAAGACCAACAATGCAAGATAGCAATTTGAAGCAAGGGTTAACCACTATGGCTCTTCTGCGTCTTCAGCAACCAACGACAAGGGCGCTGGAGCGACTTTTAAATCATCCACTCGCAAAGGCTGGGTTGGCAGAGACAGGCGATTGCGCACAACCCAGATCAACCGATTTTGCGCCCGCGTTATGGCCACATAGGCCAGCCGCTTCCACAGGGGTTGCCCGGCCTCGACCCTGCCCATTCTGGCCGCAGCAAACAGATCGGGTGCAAAGACCTGCACCGTATCCCACTGGCTGCCTTGAGCTTTGTGAACAGTCACCGCCGCACCGTGCAGAAACGCCGCCCCCATATTTGCCGCAAAGGGAATAAACGGCTCTTCTTCGTCAGGTTTTTCAATTTTCACGATCGACGCGGCCGACACTTGTGGATCTTCAGCACCAACCACATGCAATCGTGAAAACCCCGGTCGGCTGCCTGTTCCCAGATAAACTACCTGCGCGCCTTTAATCAAACCTCGCGCCTCAAGATCAATGCGCTTTTTACGATGTTTCAGCGGCAGTTCTATGCCATCACAAATCAGTGGCTCCCCCGGCAAAAGCGCAGTATCGGGCGCCTCATAAACTCGGCGAAATGCGTTGATCAGACGAATTCGGGTGGCGTTACGCCACACCAGCACCGGGCTGCGCGCCATCAGGTCAACCTCAACCCGTTGCCCAAAAACTACACGGTCATCCCTTCGGGCTGCATCTTGCACCATGGTTTCAAATTCGTCAAAATCGAGGCTGTCATCCGCCAATGCATGGGCCAGATCAAGGATCGGGTTGTCAGCGTCCTGCCGGTGCACCCGGCTTAGCTCGACCGTTTGTTCACCTTTCAACGCATCAAAAACCATGGCCCCAGACTGATTGACAGGTGCCAATTGTGCGGGATCACCAAAGAGCAACAACGTGGGGAAAATTTCTTTTAGGTCTTCAAACTGGCGATCATCCAGCATCGAGGATTCGTCAACCAGCCCGATATCGAGAGGATCTTCGCGGCGCTTCCATCCGGTAATAAAGTCTGAACCTCGCAAACCTGCCGCTGCCAACGCGCCGGGAATAGAGGCATTTTGATCATAGAACCTCTTGGCTCGGTCCAAGGCCTCTTCTGGCATATCTTTGACCTCAGGACGCTCGCCGGTGCCCGCAAGCCAATCCGCTATACGTTCGTATTCCGGATCATAAACTGGCGTGTACAAAATACGGTGAATAGTGGTCGCTGGCACGCCACGCTGGCGCAATACACTGGCGGCTTTATTGGTCGGGGCCAAGATCGCCAGTGTCCGCCGATCTTTGCGACGACGGCCTTCGTAATCCCCTGAAACCACCTCGACGCCGGCGGCTTGTAAAGATTTACACAACTCAGCCAGCAAAAGTGTTTTGCCTGAACCCGCCTTGCCAATCAACGCCATCACTTGCGATAACGATCCAGACATCGGCGTTGTCAGCCCGTCTTCTAGATTGACCCCGACATGGCGCAAAAGAGTACTGACCCGATCAAAGGCCTCTGCTTGGTCATCTGAAAACTGGAAGGCCGAGAGTGTCATGACGGCACTTGTATCCCGCCTGCCCCCCATACACCAGCGGAACCAAGGCAATCGGGACGCTTTATCGTGTATTGTGAGGCGACAGTTCCGGACGTTTTGTTACAGCACAAATCAAACTTTTCCTCGTCACATGCGCCACATCTTAAGCTTGCCTTTATCTTTGAGAAAGAATTTTAAATCGGCTTTTGCCAATACCACGTTTTAGTAACAGCCTTTGAGATCAGCCTGATGAACACCACATAGTACGTTGTCAGATATCATGACTTGGATTTCAGATCATCGCAACGTGAACACTCACTCAGCCCGCGTTACTGATTTTCTAAACTCTCATTGAGGGCGATGCACCCTGCATCATAGGCCTGCTCTATTTCCATCAAACCAACCAGCCGGGCAGTATCAAGTTCGTCTGCAAGACGCGGCAACCCATTGTGTCTGGCAAATTCTTTCAGATCTAAAAGTACCGAAATGACCCAATCATTTTTCATGCATACGCTCATCACTCAGTTGGGCAGGACGCCCCCCAAAAGGGCCACCGCTGCGGTTCAGTTCCACAGCCTGTAAATAGCAATCAAATAGTGACTATCCGCTTAAGAAAAAAATGCAGGTCCGATCGAACCTAAAGCGTCTGATAGCCTTTGCAACTATGCGTCCTTTATAAGCGCATCTTCAAAGGTTCGAAGTCCGGTGCGCGGGGCCTGTACAAGCACCGCCATATTACCCGGCTTGTGTTCGTTACGGAGCATCATCACATGCGCCGAGGGAATATCCGACCAGCCAAAAACCTCCGACATGCAGGGATCAAGGCGGCGTTCCACCATCAGCTTGTTGGCCGCTGATGCCTGTTTGAGATGGGCAAAATGGCTGCCTTGAATACGTTTTTGGTGCATCCAGACATAGCGCGCATCCATTGTCAGATTAAAGCCCGATGTGCCGGCACAGATCACGACCATCCCACCTTTTTTACACACGAAGGTCGACACCGGAAAGGTCGCCTCCCCAGGATGTTCAAACACCATATCAACATTATTACCCTTACCGGTGATGTCCCAGATTGCCTTGCCAAACTTCCGCACCTCGGCAAACCAAGATTTATAATCGTCGGTATTGACCGTCGGCAGTTGCCCCCAACAATTGAAATCTTTGCGATTTAGAACACCCTTTGCACCAAGTCCCATGACAAATTCGCGCTTGCCTTCATCCGAAATAACCCCGATCGCATTGCCGCCAGCGGCATTGATCAATTGGATTGCAAAGCTCCCCAATCCCCCCGAAGCCCCCCAGACCAAGACATTCTGGCCCGGCTTAAGTTCATGAGGATGATGACCAAATAGCATCCGGTAGGCTGTAGCCAAGGTCAGCGTATAACAGGCGCTTTCTTCCCACGTAAGGTGCCTCGGCCGTGGCATCAACTGCTGCGCCTGCACCCGGGTGAACTGGGCAAAAGACCCATCCGGGGTCTCATAGCCCCAGATCCGCTGGCTGGGCGAAAACATCGGATCCCCACCATTGCATTCCTCATCGTCCCCATCATCTTGATTACAATGGACCACAACCTCGTCGCCCACCTTCCAACGAGTCACTTTATCCCCAACTGCCCAAACAAGGCCCGAAGCATCCGATCCAGCGATGTGATAGGCGGCTTTATGCACGTCAAACGGGCTGATTGGCACCCCCAACCCCGCCCACACACCATTGTAATTGACGCCCGCCGCCATCACCAGAACCAGAACATCCTGACTGTCCAACGTCGGGGTATCCACAACTTCGACCTGAAACGATTTATCGGGTTCGCCATGGCGTTCTCGGCGGATCGCCCAAGCATACATGGATTTCGGCACATAGCCCAAAGGTGGCATCTCGCTGACTTCATAGAGATCTTTTTCGGGCGCAGAATAGGCTGCAATTTCGGTGTGGGTATCCAAGGCCATAGTAATCTCCAAAGACTTCATCTGCGCTGCAGGATCACGCATTAAAGCAAAATATACATATCTTTGCGCAATTAAACAACTATATTATAGCTATATTTGTAATTTTATAACTTTGCAAGTGCAGAAAATCTATGTCAGATGTGCTGCGCCGCGGCGCAGCGAATTGACATTGGCGTAAAGTTTCAATTAAATAGCATCACAGGTAATAAAATTGCTTAATTGATTCCAGAGGCTTCGCATGTCCCAACCGTTAAAAGACCGCCCTTGGTTGATCCGCACCTATGCTGGTCATTCAACCGCTCAGGCCTCAAACGCCCTGTACCGTGATAATCTAATCAAAGGTCAGACTGGCCTGTCAGTGGCCTTCGACCTGCCCACCCAGACTGGATATGACAGCGATCATATTCTGGCCCGAGGCGAGGTTGGCAAGGTCGGTGTGCCGATCAGCCATCTGGGCGATATGCGCAACCTGTTTGACCAGATCCCACTGGACCAGATGAATACCTCAATGACAATCAATGCCACTGCGCCGTGGCTGCTCGCGCTCTACATTGCCGTAGCTGAGGAACAAGGCGCCGATACCGCGACGCTTCAGGGCACAGTGCAAAACGATATCATTAAAGAATATCTGTCGCGCGGCACCTATATTTGTCCGCCCAAACCGTCGTTGAAACTGATTGCTGATGTGGCAGCCTATTGCTATGAAAATATGCCAAAATGGAATCCGATGAACGTCTGTTCTTATCATCTGCAAGAGGCCGGTGCCACCCCCGAGCAAGAGCTGGCATTTGCGCTGGCCACCGCCACGGCCGTGTTGGACCAGTTGCAAAATCAGGTCCCAACAGAAGATTTTCCTCGTCTGGTCGGACGGATATCGTTTTTCGTCAACGCCGGTATCCGGTTTGTCACCGAAATGTGCAAAATGCGCGCTTTTGTCGATCTTTGGAATGAAATTTGCGAAACCCGCTATGGCATAAAAGACCCCAAATATCGACGTTTTCGCTATGGGGTGCAGGTCAATTCTCTGGGGTTGACCGAGCAACAACCCGAAAACAATGTCTATCGGATTTTAATCGAGATGCTGGCCGTAACCCTGTCTAAAAACGCCCGTGCCCGTGCCGTGCAACTGCCAGCTTGGAACGAAGCTTTGGGACTGCCGCGACCATGGGATCAGCAATGGTCGATGCGCATGCAACAAATCATGGCCTATGAAACAGACCTGTTGGAATATGATGACCTGTTTGACGGCAATCCGGCTGTCGATCGCAAGGTCGCGGAATTGAAAGATAGCGCCCGCCATGAACTGGCCAACCTCGACGCGATGGGCGGGGCGGTTTCAGCAATAGAGTATATGAAATCACGGCTGGTTGAGTCCAATGCAGACCGCCTGAACAGGATTGAGAGCAACACAACCACAGTGGTCGGAGTCAATAGATGGACGGACGGAGAACCATCCCCGCTTATGACCGAGGACGGCGGTATTTTAGTGGTTGATCCAGCCGTTGAGCAGGAGCAAATCAACGGTCTCAATAAATGGCGGCAAGACCGTGACGAAGACGCCGTCACCACAGCGCTGGCCGTCCTGCGCCAAGCCGCCGCCAAAGGCCAAAATATCATGCCACCATCCATTACTGCGGCCAAAGCCGGGGCAACCACCGGCGAATGGGCCGCGCAAATGCGCGCAGTGTTTGGCGAATATCGCGGCCCCACCGGCGTATCGCGATCGACCTCAAACAAAACCGAAGGGTTAGAAGATATCCGCAACGCCGTGGATGCCGTCAGCGATAAACTGGGGCGCCGGCTCAAATTTTTAATGGGCAAGCCCGGGCTTGACGGACACTCCAACGGCGCTGAAAAAATCGCTTATCGAGCGCGTGATTGCGGCATGGACATCGCCTATGCAGGCATTCGCCTAACCCCAGAAGAAATCATAGCAGCGGCACAGACTGAGGCCTGCCATGTGATCGGCCTGTCGATTTTATCGGGGTCACATATCCCATTGCTAAAAGATCTTATGGCACGTTTGAAGGCCGAGGGGCTTGGCTCTATCCCGGTCATCGTTGGTGGGATTATTCCAGATGACGATGCCGTGCGCCTTAAATCTATGGGGGTAGCGCGGGTCTATACACCGAAAGATTTCGAACTCAATACCATCATGTTGGATATCGTGGCTCTCGCAGAACCCAAATCTGTTGCCGCTGAATAAAAATCTACCGAAGACGTCTGCGTAAGGGCGTTTTTGGGTTTCACGATTTGAACAGAGGTGTTTTCCAGTCTGCTGCGATTTCAACGGGCGGATTTGTGTTTTCGGTCTGCGCTCTGCGATTGCCGGGGTTTATCTGTTGAAAGTGATCTTGTGTGCGGGCTTGAGCAAGGTCTGCGAGAGGGCGGCCATGAGCATCTGCGCGTGGGTCTTGGCGACCCCGAAGTATTGCGCTCGATACAATCCAAACAGCCGCTTCATGGTATCAAAGCACTGTTCAATACGGAAACGGTGTTTTGAAATCAGTTTTTTAAAGCGTTTTTGTGATTGACGCAGTGGGCGCGCGCGTACCGCTTTGTGCAAAATGCCATCACGATGCTTGCTTTTCAGACCATCTCTGTTGGCTGTGCTGGCATAAGCTTTATCCGCGAGAACGCGTTGTGCGTTGCTTTCGTCAATCATGGCTCCAAACCTTTGGGCTCTCACCAACATGAGCAGGCGTGGTATGGATTTTATCCATAAACCCTTGTTCATCGCATCTGGCTAAACCCTTGTGACCCGACATACTCTTACGGCCCGTCTTGATCCACCGGGCGTCGTGATCAGCGCAAAAGACAACACAAGCAGGCTCATCTGGGGTCTCATCTGGGGTCTCATCTTCAGCCCGATCTTCAGCGGGCACCTGTTCATGAGTGCGCGGATGGGCTGCGCTTTCGATCAAGGTCG
>Ga0114998_10002130_pt1 | contig 15106 bp, 10 predicted proteins | sample ArcticOcean_MG_C_5_FD_87044 | JGI IMG/M metagenome (GOLD analysis project Ga0114998, IMG submission 87044) | Marine microbial communities from western Arctic Ocean - ArcticOcean_MG_CB4_138 | ecosystem: Environmental > Aquatic > Marine > Oceanic | place: Arctic Ocean: Canada Basin | collected...
GTCGGCGCAATAAATATACAGTTAAGTGTCATGATACTAGTAATGTGTTCGCGCAACGTCGCCTATGTGGTCAGCCTATGATTTGTTAGTTGGAGTAGTTAATGTCTAGTGATTTGGTTTCCGGTTTTTGTGAGCCGCGATTTCAAAAAGTCAGAGACCTGTTTACACAATCGGTTGAGTCTGGCTATGAAGTCGGCGCAACGCTTGCTGTCGAGTACCGTGGGGAAATGGTTATCAATCTCTGGGGTGGCTATCAGGACGCTGCAAAGACGAGGCTTTGGCAGGAGGATACCTTAGTCAATGTCTTTTCGGTGACCAAGGGTATCGTTGCGACCTGCATTGCCCGTCTTGTCGAGGAGAAGCGTTTAGATATTTACCAACCTGTCTCGAATTATTGGCCTGAGTACGGGTGTAACGGCAAAGAGAACACAACGGTCTATGACCTGCTGTGCCATCGTGCGGCAATGTTTGGCTTTAGAGAGCCGGTGCCTGAAGGTCAGTGGCAGAACTGGCCACTGTTTACGGAGTTGCTGGCCAAACAGGCCCCTTATCGATCGCCAGGAGAATCACAGAGTTACCATGCCTTAACGTTTGGTTGGTTGGCCGGTGAGTTGATCAGGCGAATTGATGGGCGATCGGTGGGCCAGTATTTTAAGGATGAGATAGCCGATCCGTTGGCACTTGATTTTAAGATTGGCTTAGCGCTATCTGATCTTGATCGCTGTGCTGATATGTTGATGATGACTAAAGATAATACCCAGAGCCTGTTTTCAATTCTTACCCATGTGCCCGATATATTGTTACCCAAGGCATTGCGAACCATGAAAGCTGCCTTGGAGGTTGGCGATAACAAAATAGCCTTTGCGAGCGTCCTCGAAGCAGCTGACACTGTTAATTCGCAAGCCTGGCGATTGGCAGAAGTGCCCGCAGCCAATGGTCATGGCACGGCAGCAAGTTTGGCGACGTTTTATGGGATTCTGACTAATGGTGGCGCGCGCGATAATTATCATATATTGAAGCCTGAGACTCTCGCAATGGCGACCCAAATCCACTCCCCTGGCCCAGATGGCTCGCTGTTTGGGTTGCCTTATAAATTTGGTTTAGGCTACATGGTCGATTCACCTATGACTGCGATCTCTCACGCCAAAGGCCGGTTTGGCCACTCGGGTATCGGTGGTGAAATGACCTTTGGTGATAAGCAAAAGGGTCTCGGATTTGCCTTTCTCAATAACCAGCAACACGGCATGACCAATCTTTATAAAACTGCCAATCAACTTTCGTCGGCGCTTTATAAGCTGTTGTAATAACCGCTTGGTAAAAAGCTTTTTTGTGCGGCCCAATGATGTTCTATCCTCAAACAATAATCGGCTGCCGAGGAGTAATCAAGCGTCTCTAAATCACTTCCTCTGCGATCAGGATTTAGTCCATTTCTGCAATGGCTTGGTAGGTCAGATTTCGAAATCTAGATCTGAGCACTTCTGGGCTCCACACACGCTGTATCATTAATATTGCAATCATCTCATGGGTTGGGTCAACCCAAAATAATGTCCCCGCTAATCCACCCCAGCTGTATGCGCCCACTTCGGTTGCCGAGAGCTTTTGCTCGCCAGTGATTAGGCCAAAGCCCAATCCGAAGCCAATAGCCCCGGTGGCGCTGGCACTATCGCTGTAGCCGTTCGAACTGGTTTCAGTCAGTTGATTGCGCTGCATCAGCGCAACGGTGGTTGGGCTCAGCAGTCGAACGCCATCGAGTTCGCCGCCATTAAGCAGCATCTGGGCGAAGCGTAGGTAATCCATAGTGCTGCTAATCAGGCCGCCACCGCCAGAGAGTAGTGACACCGAATGACTAAAGGGGCTTGAGGATGGCCGATCGATAACCATAAGTTTTCCCGTTTTGTCGACGCTATGGTTAGTTCCAAACCGTGAAATTTTCGCTTCAGGTATTTCAAAAAAAGTGTCTCCCATCTGCAGCGGGTCAAAGATCTGCTCTTGCAAAAACTGATCCAGTGACCGTTCCGAGATTACCTCAATCAGACGGCCCAAAATATCTACTGAGAGACTGTATACCCATTGCGATCCGGGCTGATAGCGCAGGGGTATCTTGGCTAGGCTTTGAGACATTCCATTGAGATCTTTGACGTTGGTTTGCGCAGCATCGCCGCTCAATTGAGTGACGTCTACCATGGCAGAATCACCAAATAGGGTCTCTCGATAACGTTGATCTATTTCGGTATTGCTAAAAATCCCGTAACTGAGGCCGGCGGTATGGGTCATCAGCTCACGAATAGTTGGCGCATGATCCACTTCCACAAGACTGTCATTGACTAGCACTTTAACATCCTTAAATTCGGGCAAATACTTAGCAATAGGATCATCCAACTGAAATTTACCCTGCTCAAATAACAGCATAGCAGCGACACTGGTAATCGGTTTTGTCATTGAGTAGATACGAAACAAAGAGTCTTTCTGCATGGCTTGTCCGGTGTCTAAGTCCAATAGACCGGCCGCCTCAAAGTGCACAACCTTACCCTTTCGGGCGACTAGGGTGACGCTACCGGCAATGGTTTGATTGGCTACAGACTCTTGCATAAGTTCTGTAATGCGCTCAAGTCGCTCGGCCGACATGCCGACGTTTCTTGGCGCTGTGGACCTAATATCAGCCCCCTGAGAAAAGGATGAAGTTACCAATAGCAAGATCAGAAATAGCCTTTTAAACGTCATATGTTGGCGCTCATTTTTTTAGTTATCCTATTAGTTGATACGTGGATCTGGTGCCAATGGATGCTGCTTGTCTGGCAATCCTAGATTCTTTTGCCGCAGCATAATCTTTGTCAAGCCTTTTTAGAAATCGACGGCAGCTTAATTCTAAGGGGCAGTTTATCAGTTTGTCGCCAGCTAGACGATCTTGCCCCTAGCCCTGTAACCAGAGGTAGCCTGCTAATAGTGCCGGATGCCTCAGTATTCAGTCATTGTTCTCGTTCACATAACATCGTTGTAAGGGTGCTGCGCTCAGAGTGTTGCCTTCGTCTGATGCTAGGATGGCTGGCCGTCTAGTATTTTAAAGCTCATAGATTAGGTGTCTGCTTTTCACTGGGGATTATTTGGCAGTCATAGTAGAGGGATGAAAATAGGACTCTTTAAAATACCTTTTTGGATAAGGGAAGAGTCCCCCCCCCCCCGTATCTCATTGGTGATCCATAAGGCGCTATAGGAACGTGGGCTACGCGTTACCATTTTTATTGGTATTGTTGCTCAATTTTAGCCTGTTGAGCTATAATTCTATTCCATTAATCAAGCTTAGGTGTCGTCGTCAGGATGATATTTTGATAACTCTGAGAATCTACCCTTATGTCTTCAAAGCCTGCTGTCAGCGGTAAAACGAATCAAAAAAGATCACTCGAAACAAAGAGGCGGATTCTCGATGCAGCGGAACAGCTATTTGCCGAATTTGGATTTTATGGTACCTCGATGCGAGACATTACGCGCTTGTCGGGTTCGCGCATATCACTATGCTACTATCATTTTGGTACCAAATATGAGGTTCTACAGGCAGTAGTAGACCGTCGTGCCGAAGAGCACATGAAGGATATGCTGGTCTCACTTCGTCGCGAGCTAGCATCCTACAATCAAGAGCCGCTGCCACTCAGTGTTTTGATCGAGGCCTACATGCGTCCTTGCCTAGAGCGTCATCTTAACTCTGGCCCTGGCTGGCGAAATTATGTTCGTCTTTTAGCGCACTTGGCCAGCGAGTCAGCGTCAAGTGATTACGCAAAAACATTCTTTAAATATGACTCGGTTAATCACGCTTTCTTTGAAGAGTTTAAACGCAGTGTACCCGGTGTGCCCGAGGCCTCTGTTCATTGGGGTTTTTACTTTTTACAAACAGCCAATATTAATTTGTGCTTGGACACGCAACTGATCGACCACCAGTCAGATGGTCTGTGTAGTTCAACTGATATTGAGCTGATAATAAGTTATGTTAAAAAATTCTTTAGTGCTGGTTTTGAAAAAGCGGTAAGGTAAAAATTCAAGCTATTCCCGACGCTGCGCGCTAACCTAACCAACAATATCCGCCGAGCTAAGACCTACGCTAGATTAGCCGTAGATCCTCAGTCGTCTTCAGGGTAGACACATAACATCCAGTCATGGCATCAGTTACTCTCCTTACGGTGCGGTTTTGGTCTTGCCCTGAATTCGTAGTGACTCGCTACCCACATAGACGCGAATAAGTTCGGCCCCATCTGGTGTGATCGCTTTGGCAAAACTTGGCATGCCACGGTCTTTGTAAGCACCAGAGATCACAATCGCCTGCCAGATTTCTGACTGTGTGACTGCTATGGATCGTTTGAGATCGGGCAGTACACCGCTGGACAGTGTTGCGGCACCATGGCAGGCGGCACAGTTATAGGCGAACAGTGATTTGCCTAGCTTGACCTGTTCCACGTCCCATACTACCTTGGGGCTTTGCAGTGGCATCGGGGTCATATCGTCAACCGGCAATGTCGCGTTGCCATCCAAGGCGAACACCATCAACCGGCCATTGGGATATTTTTTTGGTCCTTGCCAGTTGGGCATGGAAAGAGCAAGCGCGCCACCGTTACCTGCCATAACCGCCACATATTGTCGGCCGTTAATTGCGTAGGTCACCGGTGCAGCCAAGATCGGCAATCCAGTCGCTATCGACCACAACTTTTCTCCGGTATAGGCATCGTAAGCGTTGAAAAATCCCTCTGCGGTACCCTGAAACACCAGTTCTCCAGCGGTTGCCATAGTGCCGCCATTGTAGGATTTGGGGTAGTCGACTTTCCACGCTGGCTTTTGTTTTACTGGGTCCCAGGCTAGTAGGTTTCCGGTCAGAATGGCTTCTACCGACGCAATACCCTCGGGACTTTGGGGCAGTGGCTCATCAAATAGTTCATAGCCAAGATTGAGCTGATTAACGCGGTAGTTAGGGTCCTCGCTAACATAGACAAATGGCAGTTCTTGAATGGGCAAGTAAACCAGTCCTGTGTTTGGGCTGTACGACATGGGGTGCCAGTTGTGAATGCCGGCGCCGCCAGTGACCGCAACAAAGGGGCCCTTTTCATACCTGGCGCCCTCGGTTTCCTGTGGGCGACCCGTCTCTAGGTCAACGTGAGAAGCCCAGTTGACAGGGGCAAACTTTTCGGCGGATAAAGGCTTTCCTGTCGAGCGATCAATGATGTAGAAGAATCCATTTTTTGGGGCATGCATGATCACTTTTTTAACGCTACCCTGAACTTCTAGGTCGACCAGAGTGATCTGTTGGGTAGCGGTGTAGTCCCAAGTTTCTCCGGGTACCTCTTGGTAGTGCCAAATGTAGGCGCCAGTATCGGGGTTTAGGGCGACGATCGATGATATGAAAAGGTTGTCACCTTTACCCTCGGACCTAAAAACATGATTAAGGGGTGAACCGTTACCAACACCAATATAGAGTTGATCAAATTCTTCATCGTAGACAATGGAGTCCCACACGGTGCCACCACCGCCATATTTCAGGTATTCATCACCTGACCAGGTATTGGACGCCAAGCGTTTCATGATGTCGTCTGAGGCGGCGCCGTCGGGACCATTCTTTGGATCGCCAGGCACAGTATAGAAACGCCACACTAGGTCGCCTGATACCGTGTCATAGGCACTGACATAGCCACGAACGCCTAGATCTGCACCGCCATTACCGATATAAACCTTGCCTTTCGCCACGCGTGGAGCACCACTGATAGAGTAGGGCTTAGTCTGGTCAACGGTGACCGTGCTCCACAGTAACACCCCTGTTTTGGCGTCGAGAGCTATCAATCGGCCATCAAACGTACCTACGAATATTCGACCATCGGCATAGGCAGCTCCCCGATTGACAACGTCACAACAACCTTTGGCCGCGGCTTCACCCGGCACTTTGGGGTCATATGACCAGAGTAGCTTCCCAGTAGTACCATCCAGGGCGAAGACTTTACTCCAGGCTGTCGTGGTGTAGATGACGCCGTCGATCGCGAGCGGCGTAGCCTCTTGGCCTCGGTTGGTGTCAAACTCGTAATGCCAGTCTAACGCCAGCTCCGAAACCGAATTCCGGTTAACTTGGGTCAATGGTGAGAATCGCTGTTCTTTTGAGGTAAAGCCATGCGCTGCCCAGTTGTCGTAGGTGTTGCCAGGCGTGGACTCATCCAGTGAAGAGGTTTCTATATTGCAGCCGTTCAAGATAAGGCACAGCAGGGGGATTAGGGTAAAGCGAAGTCGATCGGACATATTTTATTAACCTCTATTGGCATGGCCAAAGATTTAGTTCTAGTCGTCTTAATTATTAGAAATTGGCCTTTATAGTGAGTCTCCTCGGGTAGGCGACTATTTCGTCAACATCACCAAAAGAATTCGGAGCCACTCATGTCACGAATGACCAATGCACCTACTTCCTAATATACGAACTGCAATACTACTGCCAAATAAATCGGATGACCAATATATGTTCCAGAAAAAAACCTCGCTGTGCTTGCTGAAGCCCAGCAGTTGTAAGCCATTGAACGGGGGTGAGCATCCCATGGACGAAATAGATAGTCAGTTGTGGATTTGTAGGGTCATGCTTATTACCATTCGGGAAATGGCCCAATTTGCGATGAAATGAACCTTTACAGTCGGCAGTAGCCAGAATGCCGGGAATCACGAAACGCGGGTGGTTAAATGCCAGCTGGAGTTAGAGTTTTAATGTTAGGAGCGGACCAACTGGCTATTCCTCGTTCGGCCCAGAGCCCAGGGCACAGTTTTTTGTGAGTATGGGCTCTATCTGCGTCATATAACCGTTACTTAAGTCTGATCAAAACATCCTAATGCTATGTTGTCGAGTGCAAATAATGTATTCTTTGAATCATATTCAACTAATATTTAATAGGCGCATTTTAATGTCATATAAAAATGATTTTCTCTCCAAACTCTACCGCGCTATGACAAACAATGTTACTGCCCGCTTAATGGCGCTCATTTTAATCACAGTAGGCGTCATTATTACCGTCGGTGGCGTGCAGTTAATGTTGTTGGGAGGGTCGATCTACTATCTATTAGCAGGCCTAGTTTTTATTGCTAGCGGCCGTTGGGTGTGGCGTGGCGACATTGCTGGGTACTGGCTTTACTGTTTATTCGCTTTACTGACGCTGGTTTGGGCTGTCACTGAAAGCGGGCTTGATCTCTGGGCTCTCTTGCCTCGGGTGGCAGTACCTTTCGGGATATTACTGGGGTTTTTGATCCCTCAGATTAAACAGCACCTGCAGTTAAGTTCACGCGCTTGGCTGGCTACCCCCGTGATTTTTGGTGCCATGGTGCTGACCCTTTTGATAGCGTTAGGGAACGCCCAGTTCGTCCCGTCGACAGCGGCTGATTATGTCCTTGAGGGCGAGGCTGATGACCCGAAATGGACCCATTATGGCGCTTCAGCGGGTGGCGATAGCTACAGTTCAGCTGAGCAAATTAATCGCGATAATGTTGCTGATCTTGAGGTTGCTTGGACATTTCATACAGAGGAGGATGCAGCGACTGCCATGACGTTTCAGTCGACTCCAATCGAGATTGGAGGCGATCTGTTTTTCTGCTCTCCTAGCAATCGTGTGTTCAGCCTCAATGGCGACACCGGTTCACAAAACTGGTTACATGATCCTCAGGTCAATCGGGATAAGGTCCCATTTTTTGTCTGCAGAGGCCTTGCTTACCACCAAACTCTCGAATCAAATGACTTTTGTGCCAGTCGACTATTGATGGGCACTGTTGATGACCGATTGATAGCATTAGATAGCAAAACCGGTGCGCGATGCTCTGACTTTGGGATTAATGGTGAAGTTGATCTATCCGAAGGGCTCGGTGACGTGTTGACCGGGCACCATTTTGTCAGTTCTCCGCCAGCGGTCATTGGTGATATTGCGGTGGTCGGGTCTTTTATAATGGATAACCAGTCTACCAATCAGCCGCCCGGCGTAGTGAGGGCCTATAACGTCCACACAGGTGCTTTGGCATGGGCCTGGGATGTGCTTCAGGACGTTGCCCATGCGCCCTTGAAAGAGGGTGAGGCCTATCCTCCAAATACAGCCAATGTCTGGGGAGTTATGAGCGTCGATGAAGAGCTCGGGCTAGTATACTTACCCACAGGTAATGTGCCTCCGGATTTTTTTGGCGGTCTTAGAACGGAAGAGCAGGACCGGTATCCCAGTTCTGTAGTGGCGCTGGAAGCTGCTACAGGTAATGTCAGTTGGAGTTTTCAAACTGTCCATCATGACATTTGGGATTATGATGCAGGCTCACAGCCGGTATTAGTCGATTTCCCTCTCGATGATGGCAGTACTGCACCCGCTCTGATACTTCCGACTAAGCGGGGCGATATATTTATTCTCGATCGACGTACCGGCGAGCCATTGACCGAAGTGGTAGAAAAACCTGTCCCGCAAAACCCAGTCGAAGGTGAGTGGCTATCTCCGACTCAGCCCTTTTCCGTGGGCTTTCCAAGTTTCGCACCTGAGGATCTCAGTGAGTCCAAGATGTGGGGCAGCACAATGTTTGACCAACTCTGGTGTCGCATTGAATTTAAAAAACGACGTTATGAGGGTCTTTTTACCCCACAGAGTTTGCAGGGTACGATTCAAGATCCGGGTAACTTTGGCGCGGTTGACTGGGGTAGCGCATCGGTCGATCCAGAGCGCCAACTCTTGTTGATTAACAGCACGGGCATGCCCTTTTTACAAATTATGTACAGTCGCGAAGAGATAGACCAAATGGGTGCTCGGCTTTGGGGGACTGAGGCCAAGGATGAAGTGGCTAAGGGTGCGGCCAAAGGAAAAGGCGCTATTTGGCCTCTATTGGGAACTCCTTATGGCATAAGTAGTAACGCATTTTTATCGCCCCTCGGATTTCCCTGTCACCAACCGCCTTGGGGCAGGTTGACCGCGGTCGACCTAAAAACGCGCGCGAAAATCTGGGAGCGGCCACTGGGGACTACTGATGGTCATGCGCCTCTGGGGCTGGCTTTCCCAACGGGGGTGTTCAATATTGGCGGGACCGCAGTAACCCGCGGTGGGCTAACGTTTGTCGCGGGTACCATCGATAACTACCTGCGAGCATTTAACAGTGAAACTGGTGCGGAACTGTGGCGCGGTGCTTTGCCCGCCGGCGGCCAAGCCGGACCGATGAGCTTTGTGTCGCCTACTACTGGCAGTCAGTACGTAGTAATTCCTGCTGGAGGGCATGTGTCTATGGGCACGGATAAGGGCGATGCTGTCGTCGCTTTTAAGCTGAAAGACAAATAAAGTAATCGAATCGAAAGGTCGGGTGATAAGCATACTTTTATCACTCGACCGCCAAACGCCTAGTGCACCTACACTCGCGAAAACTTATCGGCTTGTGATGGTCATAACAGCGATAGAAGCCCTCAATCTATAAGCACGATTTAGCGTAAGCAGTTATCCGACTATGGAATGTAACGCGCTATGAGCGACACATACAATTGTTATGACAGTTCTCTGGTGGAGATATTATTTCGAAGTTTTAGACACGAATGGTTAGCTAGCGTAATTTAAGCTTGTTCGAGAAGGGGTATTGCAAGTACCTATAAACTGCCGGATTTATTGGGTGACTCTGTCGCGAGTAAAAATAAATCCGGCAGCTAAGCCTATCGTGAAAACCCAGCTTCCAAAAGAAGATAGCTTGGGTTTAAGCCGGCTAAGCCTTCGCGAACGGCGCTGTCTGGATTACCCATAACAATAAAGTTAACAGGTGTCACTGCCGCCATAAAGCGCACCGCAAACCCCCCAAATGACTGCAAATGCACCATGGTCGCCGCCGAGTCTCGGTAGCGTTCGTTTATTTGGCAGGTACTGTGGTCTTCGTTAAAGTACCATTCATAAATCAACGTGTCGGGCTCGTTTTTCGTAGCCGCCACCATTTCAGTCATCAGCTCTTTAAAGGCATCCAGTTGACCCTCATTAACTGACACTTCCAACAACCAGTGCACTGTGCTTTCCATGGTCAATCTCCTCTTATTTATTATCGTTAGCTAATGCTGCCTATGACGTCGCCTTTACGCACTACTGCGTCGACACCAGAAACAATGTTCAAAACGCCACTTGCGGGGGCCACCATTTCATATTGCACCTTGGCCGCCATAATTTCGACCATCAGTGCATTTTTTATAATATGCTCCCCTGAATTGACAAACCAAACAGTAATCACAGCCTCTGCATCGTCATCCAATATATCGTCAGAAATTCTAATATCCATCAATTATTCCAGTATCTTCTAATAACATTAACGCTTGTATAGATCACATTGCATCATAAGCAGCAACAATTTTCTCAGCATTGGGCAGGCAAAACTGCTCCATTGGACGCGCAAAAGGGATCGGTACATCGGGATAGGCAACCCGTTTAGGCGCGGCGCGCATAATGCTGTAATCATGCTCGACCACGCTGGTGATGATCTCGCCTGACACGCCATAACTTTGGTAGTCTTCGTCGACGACAATTAACCGGCCAGTTTTTTTGACTGAGTTAATGACCGTCGCTCGATCAAGGGGTACCAGTGATCGAAGGTCTACCACCTCCGCGCTAATCCCACGCGCCGCCAACTGATCTGCCGCCTTCAGGCCATTGTGAACACCCATCGCTAAACCGACGATGGTGACATCAGTTCCCTCACGGACTACCTTGGCCTTGCCTATTTCTACCTCATAAGACTCCTCGGGCGTGTGCACTGTCGCGCCAGGTTCAGTACCAAGCCAGCCCATACCCTGCAATCCTTTGTGGTACATAAAAATGACCGGACTGTCGTCGCGTATAGCGGCAGTCATCAAGCCCTTTGCATCGTAAGCGTTTGAGGGCGCAACGACCTTCATGCCTGGTAGATGGGCAAATGTCCCATAGAGACACTGAGAGTGCTGACCACCATCGGAATACCCACCCCCAGTGGAGGTCATGATCACCATAGGCACCTTGACCTGCCCTCCGGAAAAGTAATTATTTTTCGCCATATTGTTATAAATAGCGTCGAAGCAAACGCCGAAAAAATCGACAAACATCAACTCTACTATCGGTCGCATACCGTCTTGGGCAGCACCGACACCTGCGCCTATAAAGGCAGTTTCCGAAATAGGAGTGTCACGTATGCGCTCACTGCCGAATTCTTCAAGTAGACCGCGGGTGTTGCCAAAAACACCGCCCAGCGCACCAATATCCTCCCCCATAACAAACACTCTAGGATCTTGTTGCATTTCCTGTTGCACGGCTTCGGCCATCGCGCGGGCTATTGTAAGACGTCTTGGGTTAGTATCGGTCATAGTGCCTCCTCAGGCGAATACGTGCGTCAGTGCGTCTTCAACAGGCGCGTAGTCGCTATCTCGGGCAAAGGTGATGGCCTCAGCCACCTCAGCCTCAGCTGCCTTCTCCATACTATCTAGTTGTGCCGATGTAACGCCCTCTTTTTGCAGCAGCGCTCTAAAGGCTGGAATCGGATCACGCAATCCCAACGATTCCTTCTCGCCTTCTGGACGATAGGCCTCGGCATCACCCATAAAGTGCCCTGCAAGACGGAAGGTCTCAATTTCAATCAATGAGGGCCCACCGCCAGCGCGGGCTCGTGCAATCGCCTCACCGGCAATGTCGTAGATAGCAATGGGGTCATTGTTTTCTACATAGTATCCGGGTATATCGTAGGCCGCCGCGCGTACATCATTACGAGCGACTGCAGTGGAATCCTGCTTGGAGACTGAGATGCCCCAGGCATTGTCCTCGACAACAAATATTACAGGCAATCCCCACACGGCAGCGAGATTTAAACTCTCGTGAAACGCGCCCTGATTAACGGCACCTTCGCCGATAAACGAAACTGCAACCCCCGGTTTATTTTGCATCTTACGGGACAGTGCGGCTCCGCAGGCTGGGCCCATGCCCTGAGCAATAATCCCTGAGCAGGCAAAGTTTACCGCGGGATCAAAAAGGTGCATATGCCCGCCACGACCGCCGCTTAAACCAGTGGACTTGCCAAAAATTTCAGCTGCCATACGCTTGAGATCAACCCCTTTGGCGATGGCCTGATGGTGTGGACGATGCGTTGCTGTTACCACATCTTCTGCATTCAAATGTGCGCAGACGCCAACAGCCACTGGCTCCTGCCCATTAGAGAGATGCATTTCACCCGGAATGGGGCCATTTGCCATATTGAACGCCGGCGTTTTGCCCTCGAGATATATTTTCTCTACAGTCTCCTCAAAACGTCGACTAAGAAACATCGTTTGGTACATCCACAACTTGGTTTCATCTGGCACTGTCATACTAAGTCCGCCCCTATTTGCCTTAATGTTTTAGGATTTACTAAATGACTATCAATGAGCTTAAGGAAGCACAGATGGCTTTATAGTCCCCATAATCTGATTGTAAATGCCGTCGGGATCCTCAAAGATAATAAAGCCAAAGGTTGAGGCTGCGCCCTCACAGCAGGGTGCAATGGGCGACAAAAATTTGATGCCATGGCGTTTTAGCAAAGCAACGTCGGCCTCCACATCTGAGCTCGCCCAATTGATTCTCTGGATGCCCAAATGCGTCAGTGGAGCGGGGTAAGGTACGCCAATAGCCGCAGGTTTTATCCATTGGTTTAATTTTATCTGCGCCCCATCGACACGATGGTACATATTCTCGGTGCGCCTAACGACCGTGGAGCCAAGCCCCAGTAATTGGGCCAGAGGATCTTTTACCGCCATTGTAATGTCGCCTTGTGACTGCCCAGCGAGCCCGGTTGAGGTATTGGCCTCTCGCGTTTCGAGGCCAAGCATCTTATAGAACTGCCTTGAACAATCTAAATCACTCACATTGATATTTAGATAGTCGATACTTTCCTCCGCTGAGATGGGACTATCTTTTGAAGGTTGACGGAATTTTACAAAAGTGCCGTCAGGGTCTCGGACCATCGCTACTAAATCCCCCGACGAGTCAGTGACGGGGCCTGCAAGCATAGTAGCGCCGGCCTGAGTTAAACGATTTAACTGGTCTTCCATATCCTGGATCTTTAATGAGAAGTAGCTCATACCCATATGATTAATAGACGCGTAAGGGGGATCAAGTCGCTCTGGATCTATCCAGTCAATAATGTCGATCATACGACCCGTAGGCACTGTCAAATCTATAGGCCCGTCAGGAATCTTCCCCAAGTGAATCAATTCAGCGTACATGCGGTAAAGCTTGTCAATTCCCACGCCATTTGAAACTGCTAGCGTGTTGGTCTCGGGGAAGGGTCCAATCTGATCGATAAAACCAGCTGCGCGATAAAATTCCCGTGAGCGGGGATAGTCTTGGACATTGATATTAAAGTGAATCAGGCCCGTTATATGTAATTGGTCTGCGGTAGGCAGGTCATCGGCGCTACATGCTGATTGCGCTACCCCAGATGTCATAAATAATAGAGCCGATATGGACAATATTACGGCCTTAGATCGGTGAATGAAACTTTTCATAGATGCGCTCCGAGCGGCGTGATAGCAACCATATTAGGCGATTCTTTTTCGACAATCTTTGTCATAGTGATTATGATTAATTCGTTATATGAACTGGTCGATCAACCAAATTATAGTAGCCTCGGCATGTTCCTATTGCAAGCCTTTTGTAATGGCTCAAATAAATGCTTTCGATTCTTTGGGTAGAATAATGGTCAACCTAGGGGCAAGTTGAGCCAGAAAAGTATTGCCTCTGAGGTAGTTCAGGTGGATTTTGAAAACACAATAAGAATCCTCCTGCATACAATTTCCCTAATGGGCGGTTGATGATGTGCGTGTCGGCTGGCGCCAATTTTGAAATATTCTAATAAAATCTGACGCATTCAAATATATCTAAAAAGCGTTCGAGAAAGCTTGACCTTGAGTCCTCATTTATATTAGATTAGTTTCGTTACCTAATTAATTGATCATACGTTCAATTAATTAGCAGGAAGGGGGGGTTGCTGCAAATTAAGATATGGCAATGCATGGGTGAGCGAAACACAAAATATCAGGGCGTTACCTTCGACTCTATGTGTGAATAATTGCAGTCTCATAATTATACAAAAAGAGGTAGATGTTTATGAAAATTGTATTTTTACGTAAAATAAAACTGCTATTTGTTAGTGGTGTAGCGTTGTTGCTAATTCCATCTGTTGGTTTTGCGCAGGTAGCAGCGTCGAAATCGAGCACACAATCGACTCTCGAAGAGGTCATTGTCACGGCACAGAAGAGATCCCAGTCATTGCAGGAGGTACCTATTTCTGTTGCCGCATTCAGCGGTGACCAAATGAATCAAATACATGCATCGACACTTGAGGCATTGCAAGGATATATCCCGAATATGCAGGTGCACTCTTTTGCTAACGTGTCTCATGGGTCCGCTTTTAATATCCGAGGAATGGGCGTAATCGAACCAGATCCAAATGCCGGTACGACCGTTGTTGTTGTGGAGGATGGGGTTCCTCAATTCTTCAATATGACATCGTTTCTAGACACGTTTGACATCGAGCGGGTTGAGGTTCTCCGTGGCCCTCAGGGTACGCTTTTTGGAGCCAATGCCACCGGCGGTGTAGTCCAAGTAGTCAACACTGCGCCAAGTGGAGAGTTAGGCGCCAAAGTGGAAATTGGTTTTGGTAACTATGATCTTGTTGAGGTAAAGGCTGCTGCTGATTTCCCAGTATCCGAAAACCTATCTGCCAGAGTCACAGCTACTAGCCAAAATAGGGAAGGTTTCGTTACAAATATTGTTGATGGCGATACTCTGGGTAGTAGAGATCGATCTGGTGTTCGCGGTCAACTTCTATATGAGGCTGATGATACGTTCAAGGCAAGACTTATTACATCCGTGGTAAGGCATAGGGATGGACCGCAGGATACTGTCAGTGGCAGTTTGCCTGGTGAAATTACGTATGTCGCCCCAGGCACTATTTTTCCTTCAGTTGGCCAGTCCAACTCGGCCCTTTATCCGATGTACCAGTCACCATGTGTACAGGCAAATATGAGATGTAAAGCCCCCGACAAGTATTATTCCGCCCAGAGCGATGAAAAGGGTGTGTCGGATATGGACACTTACTCGGCAACACTTCAAATGACCTGGCA
>Ga0114998_10002149_pt1 | contig 15044 bp, 8 predicted proteins | sample ArcticOcean_MG_C_5_FD_87044 | JGI IMG/M metagenome (GOLD analysis project Ga0114998, IMG submission 87044) | Marine microbial communities from western Arctic Ocean - ArcticOcean_MG_CB4_138 | ecosystem: Environmental > Aquatic > Marine > Oceanic | place: Arctic Ocean: Canada Basin | collected...
CAATTTAGGGTGTCGCAATTTAGGGTTTAGGGTTTAGGGTTTCAACTTTTGTATCCGTTGCAGCAACAGAAAACCTCCTCCCACAAAATTTCCTCGTTCACTAGGAGCTCTTCGTTATCAATTAATTTGATCGACAGTACATACGCACATAGATTAATTTAATATAACCATGATAGCGTTTGCAGTACAGAGCAGTAGCAACAGTAGAAGTAGTAGCAATAGCAGTAGCAGTAGCAGCAGCACTGCCTCGAGAGCGCATCGGAAACAAACACGTCTTCTTAAGATATATATTACTGACGTGTACCGACATCATCGCAATCACAATCAGAAGAAGAATGTTGAGCAAACAAGCGCAAGCGGTGCAATCAGGAAAGACCGATGGAAATCATCGATCAGTGTTTATGCAAGCGGTGATGCAGACGAGCAAAAGGTAGTAAGGAAACAGGATTTGTCTTTAACGAGCAGGAAGAGTAGGCGCATGCTCGATTGGACAAATCCTTCGAGAAAGAGGAATTCGTGGACCATTGAAGCGATAGTTCCAGATTCCAACGCTAGTACTACTACTACTAATAACAATAATAATAACAATAATAATAACAATAATAATAACAATAATAATAACAATAATAATAACAACGAGCAAGTTGAAGGACATATGATCGAAGAGTCGTTCGTGATACCGGGCATACCGCCTTTAACGTCCGACTTTGAGGCGAAGAGAGACGCGGTGAAGAGAGTATCGAGGTTATCCGCTCTAGTCGCCTTGAAAGATTTATATAGAGAGTTAATCGAAGCGGCTGCTTTGTTGGAAGAGTTGAAAGATTTTGATGCAAATGCTTTGAGAGATTCTCTCGAGAGCGGTAGCGATTCGACGACGACTGCAACGACGACGACGACGAACGCGACGGAGTTGAGTTTAGAGAAAAGGTGTTCGAACTTTGAAGCCGTTTTAGAGCAAGTCGAGAACGTGTTTCAGAGCAAAGTAAAGTTGCAAGAGAAGTTATCTTTCATGGATGCACCGGCGGCGTTGACGACTATATTAACCTCTTTATCGAGAAGTAATACTTTTTCTATGAACGGCTCGGATGATGACGACGGAGGTAGTAATTTAGAGTCATTTTTGCCCTCAAATTTAAACGCGTGGGAAATCGCGTTCGAGAAAGAAAAAGCAAAGGAAGATAAGGAAATCGTGTTCAACACGGTCGCTAAATATGTCAAAGATTTGGATGCATTAGGAAATGGGTTTATGGAAAAATGCGCGTTTGGTACAAACGTAATTCAAGCGAGAGAAAAACTTGAACGCGTGAAACAATATTCTTTAGAGGACAGAGATAATAACGGAGGCGATTCATCGAGAAGACCTTTAGTTCGCACGGTCGAAAGAGTCGAACGATCGTTAAAATCGCCACGGGTGAAAAACGTCGTTAATAAGGTTTTAGAGCCCGAAGTTAGAAAGTCTGTGCGCGAAAAACCTGGCGAAGCAATTCAAAGCGTCGCGAGTTATTCTAAAAACGTTTGGGTTAGACTTAACGGAGGTATTCCGGAAGATCAATTGGATGAAATGGGTGCGAAATTAGCAAAACGAGTCGTTAAAGATCTCCCAAAACCGAAATCGGCAAAGTCAGAAAAAGAAAAACTAATCCTGCGTTTATTAATAGAAGTGCAAGATCGCGATAAGATGTTCATGGAAGCTTTCAAGGCGAGAGACGCAATCGCGAAAGAGGGCAAGGACTCTCTTTCGAGAGTTCGCTTGGCTGAGAAAGTTCGAAAAAGTGAAGAACGCGTTTCAGTAATCAGACGCGTTTTTGCCGTTCGCACTTTACAAACTGAGATGGAAAAAATCGTCGTCGCTTTGGACGACGAAGCTTGCGAAGCGCCAGATCGAGCGTCTTTAAGCGAGCTCGGATTATTAGTCGCCGAATTTGGTAAAATGGACGCTCAATTGCGCAAACTCGTTTCCTTGGTCGATAGAAAGGAAGTCTTTCTAATCGAAGACGAAGTTCTCGCACAATTAGCTGAAGATATTCCAGATATGAAGTCAAGGTTGGGTATTCAAGAACGCTCCGGCGATTCACCGGCTTTATCGCTCGAATTACAAGCCGAAAGATTCAAGGCTTCAGTGAACGACGCTGGGTCGAAAATAAGAGAAGGCGGGTTCTTCCTCTTTCGTGGGTTCAAATTATTGTTCTCCGACCTAGGCGCAACCGGCCGCTTATTCGGCGTCGCCCTTCTCGGAACATCGCTCAAACCTCGCGAGGTCCAAACCGTCCGCCAAACCTTCCTCGACTTGATCACGTTTATTCCATTCATCATCGTCTTAATCACTCCGATCACGCCTCTAGGACACGTCCTAGTTTACTCGTTCGTCCAAAAGTATTTCCCAATGCTTTTTCCGAGTCAATTCACTTCGAGGAGGCAACTATTAATGCAAAAATATGACGAGTTACGTTTCGAACTCAAAGAAGCTCGCAGAATAGCCGAACAACGCGAAGAAGACGCTACGGTGAAAACCGCGATGGACGCCGTCGCCTCCGTTAAAGGTTTAATCGAACACAAATCCGATCGCTCCGGGAGTAGTTTCGAGGACATTGACGATATCGACGGTAAGCTCGCCTCGATGTCCGTCGACGACGACCAAGTCGGTGACGCGTAAGTCGACGACTTCACGACACCTGTAGTCCTCGCCGCTTTTAGCTCTCTCTCTCTCTCCTGCGTCGTTGTCCAGTAGTCGTCTGCGTTGTTCTTATTCTGTAAAAGTAACGACTTCCTTCCACATGCGAAAAATGCTTCATTTTAAAAAATGCTCCGTACTTCTTCCACTGCTCGTTCTGAAAAGAACTTCAGAGCTTTCCTGAACTCGACATCGACGTCGAACAATATCAGGCTAAAACAGAACAGACTCATCGTGAAAACTGCTCACGCAATGAAATCTGCAACGGACACTAACCTTTCTTCGTTCGCAGTGAACGGTTTGTTCATCAAAAACCACGCACTGGACGCGCCTCTGTTCCATCAGAATCTGCACTACAGACAACCGAACAGGAAGAACGGCGAAGCTGGTCGTAATGAGATGATTAAGATATTCCTGCGCGAGATCGTTTCGATGAAGAACAAGGATAGGGCATTGAATGAGATGAAGACTCTGTTATATTTACAGGGCGGCCCAGGATTTGAGTGCGCCAGGGTGAGCGAGAAAAATGGATGGATTGGGGAAATGGTCGAGAGGAACTTTAGGGTGTTCTTGATCGATCAACGCGGTACCGGGATGTCCAGTGCGTTGACGAGACAGAAGATTGAGAGAGAGGAATGCGGTAGAGGTAATGATTGCGATGGAGAGAGCGGTGGTGATAGTACGAATTTGATTTATTATAGGGCGGATTCGATCGTCGAAGATTGCGAAATAGCGAGACGAGAGTTGTTAGGCGAAGGGAAGAAGTGGGATGTCGTTCTTGGACAATCGTTCGGCGGGTTCTGTTTGACGACGTATTTATCGTTCTATGGCGATGAGGCGATTAAGCAAGCGTTGTTGACTGGGGGCGTTCCTCCGTTGTCGAAGAAAGATCCGAAAGATGCGTATTTGAAATTATTAGATCGAGCGAAGGCGCAAACGATTAAGTATTATAAACGATTTCCTGGCGATAAAATGATTGTTAACGCGTTAGTGAAGCTCTCAAAGGAGAAAGTATGTACGACATTAAATGGAAACATCATATCTCCGAGAGGGATACAAGCTCTTGGATTTGCGTTAGGTACTGCCGGCGGCTTCGAACGTCTTCATTATATGTTTGAAAACGCGATTAATCGCGAAGAAGAAGAAGGAGAAGAACGAATCAGCGACGAGTTCATGAATGCGTTTGATAAATTTCACGCGTTTGATTCAAACCCGTTATATGCAATACTTCACGAATCGATTTATATGGATGGACATGGCATAGCCTCAAATTTTGCAGCCGAGCGCGCGATTCAAGAAAGATCGAACGAGTTTGATCCTTTATCACCACAAAACATAGAAGACGGAATGCTCTTCACTGGCGAGATGGTTCTTCCGTTCTTCTATGACGAGTTGAAATGTCTCGCTCCATTCAAGGAAATTGCCAGTTCTTTACAAGATCGCACTGATTGGCCGAAGTTGTACGATTTAGAAAAATTAAGAAAATGTACGGTACCAACGGCGTGCGCTTTATATTTGGACGATATGTTCGTCGATTTCGATTTAGCAACCGAGGTCGTTAACGAATTCATGGGACCGAATACGAGAGTATACGCAACGAACGAATACATGCACTCTGGCATAAGAGAAGACGGAAAGCGTATTTTGGACAAATTATTAGCAATGACGAATGACGAAGATCCTTTGCGTTGAATGTAGTACAATTTATAATAATGATAGAATTACAAAATAAAAAAAACACCTATCGCAAACGAAAACCATCCGGCTTCTCAAAGTCTCTACCTTCCATGTACGAAACGTCTTCGTCCCATAAATCTTCCAACGTAGCAAAGCATTTCCCAGGACCAGTGTGAAACGATCCGTGCTGCAGACGATATTGTTCTTTAATCGAATCAATTTTCGCAAGCTCTTCATCTGGAATATCTAATCGTAAAGCTGCGATGTTCTCTTCTAGGCGCTGCTTGTTCACCGTTTTCGGCAGCGGCGTCGTTTTTCGATGATATACAGCCCAATTCAAACAAATTTGCGCAGGCGTCGCTCTGTATTTATTTGCGAGTTCTAAAATGACCTCGTTCTCTAACGGAGAAGGGCCAGTGCGTTTACGTCCTAAACCACCGTTCTCATTCGAGAATTGATCATTTGATCCTAACGGTCCATAGCATTGCACTTCGATATCGTTCTCTTTGCAAAACTTGACCAAATTATCTTGTCTAAAATGCGGGCCGCACTCGACTTGATTCACTTGCGGCTTAATCTTCGCGTACGTCAACAAATCTTGTAATTTCTTCACCGACATGTTCGATACGCCTATTTGCTTCACCAAATTCTTCTCCACGAGCGCTTCCATCGCTCGCCATTGTTCTCGAATCGTCGCTTTCGTGACCACTGGCCATTGCAACAGTAACAAATCGATATACTCCACTCGAAGCTCTCTCATTTGCCTCATAACCTCGTCCTCAAATCCTTCCGGCGATAACTCGTACGTCATCAACTTACTCGTCACTACTAAATCCGCTCTGGAAACGTTCGATTCCCTCAAACCTTGTTCGATGCCTGCGCCGACGTCTTCCATGTTCGAATACACTGGGGCGCAATCGATCCTCAACACGTTTGCTCTGATGGCTTCTTTCACGATCTCTCGCGTTTCCCCGTTTTTGCTCTTCCAAGTACCGAGTCCGATCGAATATCTCGATGCTCTCTTTTCCTGCATATGATCTGATTTATTATTAATCACTTATTATTTGTGTTATTATTTCTTTCGTTCTTCGTCATGCTCTGAAGAAGAAACCTTGGACGAAGAAGAGGGATTGGATTGATTAGCGATCCGAACGCCGGATGCGGCGAACCAAATCGAGGCAAAGATTGTCGTCGCGAATAAAGTGCCAGTGATGAGTTTTTGTGATACGTCCAATAAGTGTTTCGCAGTCGTCGTTGACATTTTTTGTATAAGTTTTTATTTTATGACGCGTCTTGATTGATTTAGTGTACGTAATGCGAAGAAGTAGAGAAACAACTTTAAGAGCGTTTTAACGTAATAGTAGCTTTTTTTGGTGGTGCGATAAAAAACGTACTGAATGGTGCAATACCTAGATAATACCACGCGATGCCGTTGCTTCTCTTTACTAGAACTAAGAATCTAAAAATCTTCGTCGGAGCCCCAAGCGTCGTCCGCGGCGCCGGCAGAAGCATGCGTCGAAGAAGAATTCGCGACTAACATGGATTTGAATTTATCGTCCACGGATATTATCGACCCGGCCGCCGTTTCAGTTTTCGATTGGTCGCTCGAGCGTTCTTCTTTCCATAAGCGCTGCGCTTCTTTTTCTTTCTGGCGAGCTTCTTTGCCAGTGGCGAAAGCGAAGGCGTTACCTGATTCGAGCTCGGATAACGCGCGCTTAATTTGAGCGACTATGAATGCGTCTGAGTCGGTGTAATAAGAGGAAGCGCGGCCTGTCATGCCGTTTCTTCCTGTTCTTCCTATGCGATGAACGTAATCTTCGAAATTTCTTGGCAAATCCATGTTAATAACGTGCTGTACGCCTTTGACGTCTAACCCTCGCGCGGCTACATCAGTGGCGACTAAGACGGAACAATAACCTCTCGTGAAATCACTCAAAGCCTGTTCGCGTTCGCTTTGCGTTCGTCCGCCATGCAAGGAACTCGCGGCGACTCCTTCAGCATTTAGCATATCAGCAACGTCCTCGCATTTTTGTTTTCTATCGACGAAAACGATCGTCATCGGTGCTTGATTTCCGTGTTGTAAACTTTCTTGTTTCTCTGCGATTAACATCCTACATAATCGATCGATTTTTGAAACATCGTTCGGTACTTTTTCTAAACTCTGCGAAACGTTCGACGTCGGCGCTGATACCGTTCCTACTTTCACCTTGACCGGTTTGACTAAGAACTCTTCTGCGAGAACTTCGACTTCTGGGGGCATAGTCGCCGAAAACAACAAAGTCTGCCTCGGCTTCGGAGTTGCCCGTAAAATCTCAATCATTTGTTGTTCAAAGCCCATATCGAGCATTCTATCCGCCTCGTCCAAAACGAGGAACGAACACCTTCTCAAGTTTGTATTATTTTGATGCATATGGTCAATCAATCTCCCAGGAGTAGCGACGACGCATTCGACTCCGAATCTCAAATCACCTCTTTGTTCGCTCATCGAAGATCCACCGACGACGACTGATGTCCTAAACCTCTTCTTATCGATAGCTTGCGAGAACGCTTTCGTTTCTTTCTCGATTTGTTGCGCGAGCTCTCTCGTCGGCGCTAGAACGATCGCAATCGGCCCGTCGCCTCTCCTCGTCTCTCCTCTCTTTTCCACGAACGATACGCACGCGTGAATCATTGGAATCGCAAACGCTGCGGTCTTCCCCGATCCTGTCTCCGCGCACCCTAGTACGTCTCTGCCGCTTAAAATAACCGGTATCCCTTGCGCCTGTATCGCTGTCGGTTTATCGAATCCGTGTTGCTTAATGCTCAAGTTGATCTCTCTATCTAACATCATATCCTCGAACGATTCGATCGGTGCCAATAAGTTCCAATCATCGTTCTCACACTCTTCCTCTCCATCGCTCGCGCAGACGTTCAATCTTTCCCTTATTTCTATCACTTGTTCTTTCGTCAGTTCTTGCACGCGCTTAGACGGCTGCCATTTTATTGCGCTCCTCTTTTTCTCGTCGTATTGATAAACATCACCACCATCATGATCTCCGTGTTTAGTGTTGACTACGTTTTTCTCATCAACGTACTCGTTACCGCTGTTCTGTTCGTTCGTGCGTAAGTGTGGCGGTACGTAACCGGCCATGTGTGCGTGTATGTATAAATATATAAATGTGTGTATATTAATTTGTACTGCTATTGAACTTAACAGAGCGAAGAAGAGAACTCTACTCTCTTTAATTGTTCTTTTGGAAAAGAACCTCTGATGCAGAACCGATGCAAGAGAGATTTATTATAGACCATTACCGTTTTATTTAGACCATTACCGTTTTATTTAGACCTCGTTTTATAAAAACCAAATTTTATCTAGATATTGCCATATTGCCAGGGCATCAGGGCCACTCTCCACTGTTCAATTCATTCTCAAGCTTTCGAGGGCTTGCTGCAGCAAACTACGATTCGGCATAATTTAATACTACTACTAATATATATTGAAAATGCCGAAAGAAAGCAAACAACCGTGCAGGTAGGATAAATTAACGCGAGATTAAGATTGTTTTCGAGAGTTTACCGCGTTTTATTGATCGTTTCGATGTTCGCGCGTCGGAGCGTGTTCGTCTGATTGAGTTTAGCGCGTCCATTGGCGACTGTGTTTCGAGCATTTTTTTCTCGCTCATAAATTGGATTCGTCGCGAATAGTTTTATGAAGGAGTTAAGAGAGTTTAATCGAGTGCAATCGAGACTCGTGCGTTAGATGTCGTTTTGTTCATAGGAATGTGTTGTTTAATGCGAGTGTGGACGTTCGCGTGATATGTCCGCTTTCGATGATATAAAATTTTCGTTTAGGAGTCTTTGATGATGCGGCCGCTCCTTTTGCCCTTCTGTGCAAAGCAGAAGAACAACTATCGTTGGAGACACAAACTGACATTTTTTACTCTTCCTCTTTCTAATAATAATAACACAGATTATACGTCCGTGGAGTCATTTTGGGATACAAAAGAGCGAGAACGAACCAATACGAAAACACGTCCTTGATTAAGTTGGAAAACGTCCCGGACAAGTCTTCGACTTCGTTTTATTTGGGCAAAAAGTTATGCTACGTGTACAAGGCGCACACGAAGAAGCAAGGGACGGTGTACAGAACCATGTGGGGTAAGGTGACGAGAGCGCACGGCACGTCCGGGGTTGTGAGAGCGCAGTTCAAGCATAACTTGCCGCCGACGTCTATTGGCGGTAAGATTAGGTGCATGTTATACCCGTCGAATATTTAGATTAATTCGACGGATGATATATTCATAAACGCGAGAGATTATTTTAGCCTACACAAAAACACAACTTAGATTCTTATAATAATAATATAATATATATATAGCACACTATACTAAAACAAAACTATTATTCATTACTATTAAAACGTGTTTTTCCATGCGCTAATGAACACCCTTCCTTGCGTTAACAACGGAGGCGTTTTCCCCAACTCTTCGCGAAACACGTCGAAATCGTACGCTTCTAATTTTTGTAACCATCGCTCGATAGTCGTCGCTTGTAACAAGATTTTCGCCATATGCGGATGCTTCGTACCTAAATCATTATCTCTAAACGTTTTCCTAGCCGCATTTAAATGCCCAATCGCTGTTGAAGCGATCTTATGCGAGATATTCTTCACTTTTTCGTTTCCAATTTCGCCTTTATAAATCATCTCCTGCGATATGTTTTCCGCCGATAATAACTCCTCAGGGAAATACGTTCTTCTATTCCTCGAATGAACTCTCGCGCCTCTCAAACTATTCGTAATCCCAATCGCGGTTCCTAAATGACTCGCCACGTGATCACTCGCGACGCTCTTAATGTTCTCCATATCGAGCAAGAGTAACAAAAAATTACCGTGAGTCTCGCGCGCGAAGCGTTCTAAATCCTCCATCCTTAAATGCTTCTGCTCGTTCTCAACGTCTTTGATCCTACACTCGATCGCTTTCTTAGTCCATATCTCCCATCTTTTACTATTATTCCTATTATTGCTATCGTTATTTTCTCCCCCTATTTCTCTCAAATGTCTCGCGCACGCGTTCACGCATCGCCCGATCGGATGCATGTCCACCAAAGCCGTCTTCTTTACTCTTTTTTTCTTTTCCTTCAAACGATCGAAATTATCATCATCATCTTCTTCTTCTTCTTCTTCAATCGATGATGAAAACATATCTTCGACTTGATCGAACCACCACCTTAATTTCGCAATTGCAACGACCTTCTCATTAGTTGCCGATGCAACGCTAGCGGTTTCTGCATTTAACGCCCTGATCGCGATCGCCGATGCCCTTCTCTTCGCATCGATCGCATTCGTACAAATATACGTTTCGTAATCGTTTTGTCGCAAAGTCATGGCTGAGAACCTGAACGCTTGCTTCAATGCTTCCTGAGCAGTTTCGTTAGCGGCAGTGGTGAAGAATTTTCTTTGTTCGCGAGTAGTGAAGTGCAAAGCGACAGATTTGTTTGAAACGAAAGCTCGTTTCATGCTACTGCTTCCGCGCAGTCTTAAGAGGACGAGGAACATTTTTGTTTCGATGAAGATTATGAGAAGCTGTTACTTAATTAGATGGGGAATGAATTGAAGACAGTTTTGTGAGGAAAAGTAACTGCTGCTGCTGCTCACATTTTCAACATAGTTGACTACGAAAGGCCACATTTTCATCGATCGATTTCCTTTGTTTGGTTAACTTTGAGTAGTTCGCGATACAGTAGTTCGTCGCAAGTCACGTGATTCGTAATCCTGGCGTCGGAAACTGAATCGAGTCGCGTTTTTCTATTCCTATTGGCCATTCCAATTAACGTCTTCCGAGCCTGCTCGGAATACATGCAAGTAACTACGGGCAGAGCCACGTTTGAAAGCGTGTTTAAGATCTTCGCGGATGGTATTGGCGACGAGTTCAGGTGCCTGAATCGAGCGTGTCTCGTCACGAGTCCTTCAAACCAGGTGTTCAGATCATCCGATAGTAACGATAGTTGCGTTATATCGTACACTTTTATTGTAGCAAACCAGGACTTCATGTTCTCTATTTGCTCTAACGCACAAGACGTCGCTGTATCATTTTGAGCACGATCCGATGGTGGACCGCACCATTTCTTCGATCGAAGGTAGCTCGACATCACGTTTGGTACTTGGCATTTAATCACGTTCGACCATAATTTCGGCAACGCTCGCTTGTTCTTCACGAATCTTGGCCTACTACAATACGAGTATGCACTCAACGAAAGCGCTCTGCTTTCACGCAAGACCGTGAACGTAAATTGTTTACATTTCCTTTCCGCCCATTTTTCCTGCATGCGTCGAATATCTTCCCAGACGTTCGCAAACGCCTTCGTGTTCACGTGATGCTCGATTATCAAATTCTTCACATTTTTTCTCGTCGCTTTCATCTCGCTTTTGTACAAATTCTCCCACGCATAACTTCGATGATCGAGAAACTGAAACCTCGGCGAAAACGATTTCTGTAGTCCGAGCTTCACGCTTTCTCCACCAGTCTTTGGGATGTGTATGAAGAGTATTCGACTACACGCTCGCGCGCATAATATATTCCTCGTCCACACAAGATCGAGAACAAACAAAACAAACAAAAAACTTTTCATCATCATTTAATTGTTCTTTATGTATATAATATATATATATATTATATTCTCGTTAGCTACGCGTTTAACAAAGTCATCTTAATTGTTCTATATATATATATATATATTATATCCTGCGGGTTGCGCGTTTATGAAAGTTTAGTTTAAGAGTTATCTTGCCTGTAGATGTTTCCGTACTAATCAAATCCAATTCTCTTAATTCTCTTAAATCAGTTCATGCCACAAATCGAAAACAGGAACCGAGCCGCTCCTGTGTTGTTATTTGTATCAGATCCTCCCGTGTTTGTTCAGAAATTATTTTAGTGTAATCGTCGATTCGAATGATATTTATTTAATTAATGGAGGAAATTATTCTAGTAGATTCCTTTCATTTTCTCTCTCGTTTTACCTGTAATGTGCCTCTAGAAAAAGTATATTAAAGTATTTACGACGACGTGCGAGTATACGAGGTCTCTCCATTATGTAGTAATAATGATAATGATAATGATAATAACAGTACTACTGAGACGACTAGGACAAGGATAATAGGACTTCCTCGATGGCCAAGACATCGGCGTGAGTATCACCTAATTGCTGCTTTTGGAGCACTAAAGCGCGTTCTAATAACGGCTTGCCTTTATGAGTTTCGCCCAAGTCTAGGCGACAAATCGCGAGATCGGTTAACGTTTGCACTGATGATGGATGGTCGTCGCCTAGAGCGTTTTCTTGAATACGCAAAGCTTGTTCGTAGATCGTGACGGCGCCTGTGTAATCCTCTTTATCGCTTTTCGCTGCGGCGATGTCGACGAGAACTCGAGCGTAATCGGGGTGGCGAGCGCCTTTCGTGAGAGCGAGCTTTGCGAGCTCTTCTTCGAGTTCTTCAATGGTCGGGAAATCGCCATCATCATCGTCATCATCTTTGTCGTCTTCGTCTTTTGGTGATGGCAGTTTGTTGTTGTTATTATTATTATTAAGGTTCTTCGCTTTCGTCGTCGTTGTTGTTGGCGCTTCAAAAACTTTTGCGGCGACTTTTGTTGTTGTTGTCGTTGTTGATTGCCTTTTCGAATCAACAGCGAGACTACTTTTATCATTATCCGCGTTATTGCTTACGTCGTCATATGCTATTGCTGCCGCTGCTACGCTGTTGTTGTTGTTGTTGTTGTTGTTGTTATAGATACCACCACCACCATTTTCTTTGTCATCGGCTTTTTTTTCTGCGATTGAATCCACGGCGCGTTCAACTGCATCGCGAATCGAAGCTTTCAAAGTTTTCGGTAATTTTTCGTAAATCTTCGTTTTGCCAGTGAATTTGCTAATATCAGCGCAACATTCAACTGCAGCTTTACGTACGTCGCCGCTATTGTTCTCCAAGTTTTTACAGCAAAACATCAACGCCTTTGAGGCAGCCGTTGAACGGTGCTCGTGAGTTTCACTAGCAGCGGACGAAGAAAGACGATCGAAAGACGAGCAAATTGAACCGAGCGTTTCCAATCGCTTCACCATGGCGCGAGGTGCGATTGTTTTCGATCCACTCGAAGACGCCGACCGCGAGGAAGAACCTTTCATCTTTTCACCTCCGCCAACAGAAGATTTCTTCTGCGCTTCAATGATTTTCTCTAAAATAACGTATGATTCGTGCTTTCTCTCGACCGTAGACGCTACGTATGCAAGCGTCTCTTTCGCCGCATCTCTCGCACGAGCGTGAGCTTCGGCTAATCGTTCGAGTAATAAAGGCACGACTTCAACTGATAGCGCGGCTGAGACGTTATTACCGCCACTACTTCTCGAATCGAAAGACTGTTGTTCGCAACAAAATGCGCACAGATTGCGCAAAGTCTCGCATGCATGAATAAACACCGACGCAATTTTATCGCAAAGACTTTTCTGAGAGAGAGCGCGACACAAAGCTACGAATAGTAGATTTGGTTCAATATTATTTTCGGAAGTCTTTCTTGTCAAAAGAATTTGATTGATTTCGGTCAAAGCGGCATCTCGCGTGCGCCATCGTTCGCTTTTGATCAATTTCGTCACAATCTCGGCACCAAAAATAGCAATCATCGGTTCAGCATCGCGTTCTTCGCTTGTTGACAAACGCCACGACTCTTCTCCCTCATTTTCTGTTTCAGCGTTTTCTGCAAAGCTACCGAGTTTTCTCACTGGAGAGGTCGAACTATCGTCTTCGTCGTTATTATTATTGTTTGCTTCGGCTACACTTGGTGATGATGTTCGCGGTGACATTAAACGCCCAGTCGCTCTCGCAGGGATTTCATCATTTGACAAACCAATCGCGCTTGCATCGTCGGGGCGATGGTTATGTTGTTGACTATTATTTTCCGCGAGCGGCTGCGCCGTTCCAAAGTTCGTCTTATTATTATTCTCCATCATCCCATCTTCAGAATCAACTCGAAACGATTTATTCGTCTGTGCATCTATAACTATTTCGTTGCCATTTTCATCGCTCTTCACTCGCATGCCAAGAATTGGACTATTCGCGTTGCTATTATTCGATGGTTTATTATACACATTTTTTTCAAACGATTCAAAATCCATCTTTTCAATCTCGGCTTTTAATATTTTTGCGGTCTCGTAATCTTCTAAACGCACGGCGTTCAATTTCTTCGCTTCGAGTGCAGCGACGGAAGCACCAAATCTACGTAATCTGCTCATCACATCTCTCAATCTTTTTGCTTCGTCGTAATCTTCCATATCAACTGCTTTCTGCTTCAATATTTGCGTCTCTTGGATCTTCTGCGCTGTTTTCTTATCGCACGGCATGTTCTCAAACAACGGCGGCGATGCATACGGCGTATTCGTCATCGCCGTAGCAGTCGAACGTACGTTCGAATTCACGATTCTTACTTCGGGCGTTCTCGCAAAAGCAACTTTACTGTTCGGCGTATTCACTTGCATATTACCGCCATCTAAAGCGGTTCCAATAATCTGTACTTTCGCGATCCCGACTTGCTTCTCTTTATTTCTCTCATTCGCATACGGTTCATCGAACTCTAACATTAATTCACAGCAATCTTCGGCATATAAATGTATAGTCTTCATCTCTCTTGCATTAAAACCACTCTCTCGATTATCCGTAAACGATACCCATCCAAGTTTCCTCCGTTCTCTCCTAGAACCGTCTTTCGCCGCGCATACCGCCGATACGTGTACTTTCCTAGCAATCTTATACGCATGCGCGGTCAAAACTAACTGATTCACGCACGCTCTCTCGTCCTTCAAAGCAATCGTTAGGCTCTGTTTCTCGTACTTTGTTCTCGCGCGTTCGCTCGACCATCCTTCCGTCTTCTCGTTCACTTTTTTTCCTGCGCTCTGATCTGCTCCTGCTGGTTCTTCCCCTCGTGAAGACGAAAGATTCGAGGCCTTTGCGAAGACGTCCTGCATAACAATGTTCAAGATTCAGAGAGAGTGAACGAAGGATTAGAAAACGTTCTTCGCGCTTAAAAAACACAACGCAAAGGCTTCGAACTGACTCAAAAAACGAAGCAAGAGCGCGGAATAAGAGATTATCGTTCGAACGAAGAAGAAAACGATTTTCGTCTTCGGTCAACGGAAATCTCAACGAAGTTTCCAAAACGACACGATGATGTTCAAAATTCCTGATCAAACAAGAAGAGAGAGAGAGAACGATGATGATTTATTCGCGCTCGATCACGCAGTGCACGAAAATAAAGAGAGCGTTTGTTTTTGTTACCTCGCTCGTGAATTGAGTGACCGTGAACGCGAGCTTGCGAGAGTTCTTAAAGTCCCTCATCCGATGATGTCTTTCTAGATTTTAAAAAGTGAGGAAATTCGAGTTCGACTGCGAAAGATGTAGATCGGCGCTTCTTCTCGAATATTTACGGAATCTTGGGAAAACAAAAAAAGGTCGTGGTTCTCTCTCGATTTTGAAAAGTGAGGAAATAAATACGAGTTCGTTCGAATGGAATGAAATGTAGATCTCTCTTCTTCTCGAGTATTTATGTGCTCTCTTGGAAAAACACAAAAAGGGTTGGTTCGCTCGCTCGCTCGCGCGTCGTCGAGACGTCGGTTGCGATTGTACGCGGACAATTGAATGCTATGAAAACAAAGTTGAATGATTCTTTAGTAATACAAC
>Ga0114998_10002163_pt1 | contig 15002 bp, 12 predicted proteins | sample ArcticOcean_MG_C_5_FD_87044 | JGI IMG/M metagenome (GOLD analysis project Ga0114998, IMG submission 87044) | Marine microbial communities from western Arctic Ocean - ArcticOcean_MG_CB4_138 | ecosystem: Environmental > Aquatic > Marine > Oceanic | place: Arctic Ocean: Canada Basin | collected...
AACAAAATTTATCAAAGCTTAAAGCATTTTCCAAAATTGGCAAGAGTAAATCCTTTGATTACGACCTGTCATTTTTAAATTTAGCACCTGTAGACAGATCTTTAGAAATAATCTCTAAGGTAGAAAGTCGTATTCTTCTAAATGAAAACAAAATTAAGTATAGTTTATTTTGGTTTCAAGACACCTCTCCTTTTGATTCTATTGCTCTGGCAAACCTAATTAAAGGAAATACAGATAAATCACTTGAGATTTGGGGAAAATCAATGAAGTCTAACGAAATAGATGTTAAAAACTTCTCGGCTTTTAATAATTCTTCTACGTTATTACTACTGCTCCAGTTACAAAACTCAAAAACCGATTGTTTAAAGACAGACTCGGAGTCTATATCTAATATACAAATTGCTCTAGGCCAGAAGATAAAATTGATTAATTCAGACTATTTTGTAGACTATTGCCAAAGTATTGGTGTGAAATCTGATATTGACGCAATTAAAATCCAAACCTATTTTTTAGAGACCATGCTTGAGGTTTTAAATCAAAATTTTTCGTCTAATGATCTTAAGAAACTACTAATGGGAATGGACCCTGCCTTTTCTGATTTAATAAATGGTAATTTAGTAAAAGAACCAATTTCAAACATAAAAGAGCAAATAAGTGCTGCCTCTGTTGGTCTAAAAAATGACGTGACTCAAGGAATTTTAATTGGTAAAGGACTCATTAAAAATACCATCACTGATTTAAAATATTTAAAAGATACCCTCGGTGCAGATCATTACCAGTATGAATCTTTATCAGATAAATTATCAAACCAAATTTTGCAGTGTGGTATTAACTATTTTAATGAAACTAGCGATGATCAAGCCTATCTAAGCTCTTACAAATACTCGCTTTCTATTGCGTCAGGTGAAAAAACAAAAACACGTGCAAAAGAGACAATAAAGCACTGTGAGGAAGAGAAACAAGCAAGTATCTGCTCTTGTTGTTCTACATCCAAAATAGATAAAGATTCCCCTTATGTTCTGGCCATTTATAAAGAGACTAAAAGAACAAGTTTTCCCCGAAGAGTAGAATATAGCCAAGGTTCTTTAAATTTATTTTTTTGTAAGTCTTGCCTTACCAAAGCTACAGAAAAGGATAGTACGGCGCAGATTATTACTTGGGTATTTGCAATTGTAGGGGGAATATTTGTTGGTATATCTACTGAGCACTTCGTAGGTTTATTAGTTGGTGGATTTTTAGGACTTGGTATAGGAAACTTTATAGGAGGTTTGTTTTCTGCAGATAATTCATCAATAATCAAAAATCACCCAACAACAAGAAAATACATAAAACAAGGTTACCAACTAAATCAACCTACAGCTTAAATACATAATAAAACAAATAATTATGAACAAACTTACATTTATATTTTTAGTTTTTTTTACAACTGCTTTTGTGAAAGCTCAAGTCATAACAAATGACAGTTTAAACCTTGAGATTGATAATAAAATCGAAAAGGTATTGCTCTCAAAAACAGATGAAATTAAGCAACAAATAGAAACAATTACCACTAATCAACAGTTGCAATTAACATCTTTGTTTAATGAATTGAAGCTTTTAAGCGATAACATCAACAATACTAATGCTACTTTGGATAGCCTTAAATCAACTCAAGTTGCATTTCAAACAGATATGTTAGGTCTACAAAACGAGATAAATTCTTTAAAAAACCAACTCAATACTAAAGTAAACGATTTAAAGATTAAAACCAATGAATTAGACGCTACAACAAATACCCTGTCTGTTGGACTAACCAATACAGAAAATTCTGTGGTTGCTGTAACACAAACCTCTTCTAATAATGCAAATTCTATTACTACAGTTAATGAAGCTCTAAGCCAAAAGCAACAATATGGGCTTATATTTCTTGGGTTATTTTTGATTCTAGTTTTGGCTGTGTATGCTATACTTACCAAACGACAAAATACGGATACCAAAAAGTTAGCAAAAAAACAGCAAGAGATTTTCGAAAAACAAATTCAAGACGGACAGCAACTAGCAGATTGGCTGTCAAACCAAACCACTAATAGTCTTGGCAAGAGTGCAGGGGGCGAAGTAGATCATTCATTTGCAAAGCGTGTGGCCGATGAAATTGTACGTATTACAACCAATCTTTCTAGAATGGATGCCTCTATTAAAGGTCATAAACAACTTTCGGCCTCTGTTAGGAAATTAGAACAATCGCTGAATTCGAATAATTATGAATTAGAGGCTCTTTTAAACAAGCCTTATGATAATGGTATGAATTTACAAGCCAATTTTGTAACAGATGAAAATTTGAAAGAAGGCGAAAGTGTTATTACTAGAATTATAAAACCACAAATAAATTACAAAGGAAAACTAATCCAAGCCGCACAAGTTGAGGTAAGTCAAGGAGAATAAAAAATAGATTATGAGTAGATTAAAATATGGAATTGACCTAGGAACCACTAACTCTGCAATTGCAGTTATTGACAAGGGTGAGAGCATTATCATTAAAAGCGAAATTCAAAAAGACACGATGCCCTCTTGTGTAGGATTTGATAGAAGGAAAAGAATTTCTGTAGGTGAAAGTTCTTTTAGACAATTGAATTCTGAAAAGCTTGCGGCACTTAAAAAAGGTAAGGCAGGTGCTTCTAATACGTTTATTGAATTTAAACGTACGATGGGTTCAGATAAAAAACACCACTCTTCAAACATGGAAGCTGATTATTCTTCTGAGGAGCTATCTTCAGAAGTACTTAAGAAATTGAAATCTTTTGTCCAAAATGATAGTTTTCAATCTGTAGTGATTACCATTCCGGCGATGTTTAACGACAACCAAAAATCTGCTACTCAAAAAGCAGCCCAGCTTGCTGGTTTCTCACAAGTTGAGTTATTACAGGAGCCTATTGCCGCAGCGACGGCTTATGGGTTGGATGAAAAAGTAAAAGATGGCCAAATTTTAATTTTTGATTTTGGTGGAGGAACCTTTGATGTATGCCTTGTAAATGTAGAAGAAGGTATAATGCAAGTTAAAGATACAGAGGGTGACAACTGGCTGGGTGGTAAAAATTTAGACAATGCCATTGTTGATGAAATTTTAATACCCTATCTAAAAGAAAACTACACCATAGACAGTTTTTTAGAAAATGAAATTAAAAGCAATCTTTTAAAAGATGCATTGAAGGTCAAAGCCGAGGATATAAAAGTTAATTTATCCTTTTCAAAATCTTATGACGTTATATCAATGTTAGGAGAATATCCCGAAGATGATAACGGCGAGGAAATTGAATTGGATTTTGAGGTAACCCATGATCAAATGATTGCCGTGCTAGGCCCTATATTCCAGAAGGCTGTTGACATCGCCAAAGAAGTTTTGAGTAGAAACAAATTATCTGGAGATTCTTTAAACTCATTAATTTTAGTGGGAGGGCCCACATTTTCTCCTGTATTAAGAGAGATGTTAACCGCCCAAATTTGCAAACCAGATACTTCTGTGGATCCCATGACAGTTGTTGCACGTGGAGCCGCTATTTACGCATCTCAGTTTGATGTAGATGAGGCGATTGTTGATAAAGTTCGTGATGTCACCAAAGTGCAGTTAGAACTCTCATATGAGTCTCAAACCGTAGAGACCGAAACAATGCTGGTGGTTAAAATTAACAAAGATAAAACTCAAGGAGAAATACCCTCTAAGGTTTTTGTTACTGTGAAGCGCTCTGATGGTGGTTGGGAGAGCAATAAAGCTGAGATAGACGAAACTGGAGATATTGTAGATTTGGTATTACGAGAAGGTAAACCCAATACCTATGAAGTTTACTTAACTAACGAAACTGGAGATAATTTACCTTGCCAGCCAAATGAACTTACAATTAATCAAGGTGTTAGACCAGGGAAAGCAACCTTGGCATATAGTTATGGTGTTGAATTATTGGGTGACAACAGTAAGGCTAACTTTTATACAATACCTGGTCTTGAAAAAGGGCAAACTATGCCTGCCAATGGTGAAAAATCTGGTTTAAAAACCCTGAAGGATTTAAGGCCTGGCTCATCAGATGAGATAAAAATATCCATATACCAAGGAACAATTGAAGCAGAAGGTACAAGGGCTAATAACCAAACTTGGGTAAGTACGGTACTTTTAACGGGACACGATGTTGGTGGTAGATTACTGCCTAGTGGATCTGAAGTTAATTTGTTTTTAGAAATCATTAAAGATGGTGCCTATAATTTATCAATAGACATCCCATATATAAATGACACTATTGAAAAAACATTTGAAAAACAAGAGCAACAAGGGGAGGAAGATAGCTGGTTTACAGAACAATTTAAATCTATAGAATCTGAGATTGCAGCTTTTGAAAATGAAACCGAAACTTATGATAAAGACAGATTAGAGAAAATAAAAAGAAATATTAAAGAATCAAAACAAGAGTTTGAATCCAGAAAGTCTGATTATGATACTCGAATGAAAGTGAGAGATGACATAAGAAAACAGTTTACATTACTTGATAATCTCACAAACGTAAGCGCATGGCCTATAGCAGAGCAAGAGCTAAAAACCACCTTTTATGAACTTGAAACTAAGGTGACAGAAAGTGATGACGCAAATACAAAAACTGCCTTTGAATCTTTAAAAAAGCGGATGAATATTGTGTTAACTTCTCAAGATGTTACGCAGGCAAAAGAGCTAAAGGATGAAATGGGTGCATTGTATATACAGATACTGGATGATAAGCATGGTGTAGAATTGTTTATTTCAATTTTGATGAACATGAATGATGATTTTGAATCTCAACCATGGTCTGACCGCTCTCAAGCCCGAACCATTTTAAATAATGCAATGAGTGAGGTAATGGCAAACCCAAGCAGAGAGAGAGCACTAAGCTACTGCCAACAATTATGGCGCTTGCTCCCAGACACAAATAAACCTGGTAGTCCAGACGATATTTTGAAATAATTTTTTGCAAAAAAAAGTGACAATGAGTGAATTAAAAAATATTCAAATAAAAACGCGTTATAAAATCAAACATTTTATAGAACAAACTAGTTTTTGTGCGGTTTATACAGGTCTTGATATAAATACCTCAGGCCTTGTAAGTTTGAGTATTTATAAAGCTTCTAAAATAGCCCGAGATGATATAGGTGTTGATGGAAATTTACGTGAACTAGAGTTTTTAAAACTTGCCATAGATGGATTTCCAAAATTATTAAGTTTTGGAGAGTTTACTCATGAGCTGGAAAAATACCGCTATATAGCCACAGAATTTGTAAGTGGAGAGAGTGTTATGGACCGCATGAAGCGGGTTGGCTCTTTAGGTGAGTTTGATGCTATAAGGGTTGGTTTAAAATTATCAGAAATAGCACATAATTTACACTCTCGAGCAAAAGCAGTACTATTAAATGGTTTGTCTTTAGACAATATTATCTTTGATATGAGTGGCGAGTCTGAGACTATTAAATTAAGAAACCTAATTAATGTCCGTTATTTTGATGAACCTTTTAAATACAAATATTTAGACGGTTTAAATTTTGCTCATCTTGCACCAGAGGTTTTTAATGATGTTTTTACTCCAAAAACTGATTTATATAATATTGCTGCCTTAACCTATCAAATGGTTTGTGGTGTATTGCCTTACCATGATCCAGAATCTCAGGATTTAAAAGCGCCAAAGGCATTAAACACTTATTTAGAGTCTAGAAGTCATACCTTACAATTTTCAGAAGTATTTGAGCCACATTTAAAAAAAGTATTACAAAAGGCCCTTAGTCAAGATGCAGACCAAAGATTTGGCACCCTTAATGAATTTTCTAACTATTTAAACAGAGAAAAATTATTAGTCGCTACAACTACAAGCACACCAACAAAGACATATGTTAAACGTGGTAATGGATTTAATGATATAGCTGGTATGCAATCTTTAAAAGATCAGTTGAGTTCTGAGGTTTTAGATGTCCTTAAACGCCCAGAACACTTTAAAAAATATGGTGTAACCATACCAAACGGTATGCTTTTATATGGTCCTCCAGGATGTGGGAAATCATTTATTTCAGAGAAGTTTTGTGAGGAAGCCGGCTTTAATTTTTTCATGATTAAACCCTCAGATTTGAGTTCTATTTATGTTAGTGGGGGCGAGGAGAAAATAGGACAATTGTTTTCTCAGGCTGCTGCCAATGCACCAACTGTTATCTGTTTTGATGAGGTAGATGCAATGATGCCAAAACGCTCAGATGATACAAATCAATCTATCTCTGCAAGAGTTAATGAGTTTTTGGCTCAAATTAATAAATGTGCAGACCGTGGTATTTTTGTGATAGCAACAACCAATAAACCTAGTTTAATTGATGATGCCATGCTAAGAACAGGACGTTTAGAGATAAAAATATATGTTTCTCCTCCAGACCACATGGCTCGCGCGCAACTATTTGAGTTGTATTTAAAAAACAGGCATTGTGAAGTTAGTATAGATTATAGCGCTTTATCAGACTTAACCCCAAATATTGTTGCTAGTGATGTTGAGTATATCGTTAACAAAGCCTCACACAAAGCAGCTATTAAAGATGTAAGAATATCTAATGCAATACTAACAGATGTTATAAAAAACTTTAGACCTTCTATAAGCAAAGCAATTATTGATTCTTATGAGAAAGAGCATAAATTATTCTCGTCAATTGAAACAGAACACCCTTCAAAACCTTCAATTGGATTTAAACCTAATTAAAAATAAACGTGTACTATGGAACTACCAAAATTTAAAGAACTGTTACTAAATATTGCCGTATGTGCAATAGCTTGTGATGGTGATATCGATAAGAGAGAAATTGAAGTACTTCAAAAAATAGAGAAGGATTCACCTTATTTTTCGGCATTAGACCTTTCTGATTCACTTGAAAAATCATTAGAGGCATGTACAAATGATTTAGATACATTTAAAAATGATGTATTTGATTTACTTAAGGCAAATACACTAAATATTGTTCAAGAATTAACAGTTTTAGAAATTTCACTAAGGATTATCGCTGCCGATGAAATAGAGGAGGATAGCGAAAAGGCTTTTATAAATGAGCTAAGAACACATTTAGAATTAGATGATTTTTTAATAGCACAACGTTTTGGTGAAATCTCTTATTTAAAACCAAAAAACTCTGAATTTAAAAGAACTAATTTAGATGATTTAGATTCTATCATTAACACATCAAAATAAAACAAATTATGAAACATCACCTAGAAACATTAGGACTTCAAGAAGGAGCCTCTCAAGAACAAATTCAAGAAGCCTACCATAGGCTTAGTAAAGAGTTAAACCCAGCAAATAATGACAACCAAGAATTTTTTGTTGAGGAGTATCAAAAACTGCAAGATGCTTATAAAGCGCTAAATCAAAGCTCTATTTTAAAAAATAGTGATTCTTCATCGGGTGCTGTAAAATCAAACAGAGATGCTACACCTGCAGGGGCATCATCTTCAGCGCCATCAGGATCTTTTACCGTTACCATTTCTCCAGAGAAAATAGAAGAACTTAAAAGTAAGGCTCAAGAAGCTAATGACAAACCACATGTAAAACCCTCAATGTTCAGAAATCCTTTTTCTTTTGACGGTAGGATTAGACGTCTTGAATACGGAATAAGCTTTATTATATTTTATATAATGAATAATATATTTGTTGCATTGGCAACTGAGGAACCTTTATTAATCATTTTACTTATTCCATCACTCTGGTTTACTTGGGCCCAGGGTGCTAAACGCTGCCATGACAGAGGCAATTCTGGCTTTTACCAGATTATTCCTTTTTACGGATTTTGGATGTTGTTTGCTGACGGTGATATAGGAAGTAACGAGTATGGTGAAAATCCAAAAGGAATCAATAAGATTAATTAAAGAGCATGAAACATCACTTTGACACATTAGGTCTTCGAGAAGGAGCCTCTCAAGAACAAATTCAAGAAGCCTACCAAAGGCTTAGTAAAGAGTTAAACCCGGCAAGCAATGACAATCAAGATTTTTTTGTTGAGGAATATAAAAAAATGCAGCAGGCATATAAAGCTTTGAGTAACTCTAGACTTTTAGCGACAGAAAAAGGTGCTAAAAACCAAAAAAAAACAGGACCTAATCTAAAGCAAAAGGAGTCGTTAAAAAATCAAATTGATAAAAACAAGTCAAAAGTTTCAAAACGTGACTATGCATTTGGAGGTTTTTTATTTTTTATTGCAACAGGCATCTGGGGTGTTTTTTTACAAAACATGGGTTTTTTTGTACCTAGTGACGATTATACTCAAAAAGTTAGAGTTATCAATACAGTTGACACTTATGTTAATGGGGGAGATCTAAACGTTTCTGGAAATGTAGATGTGGGTAATACAGTAGATATAAATTTGGAAGCCATAAATGGGCATAGCGATGCCTTCTATAATTCAAATAGTCAACATAAAGATCAATATTATAGAATACCAGTTTATAACTATGAATGAGAATAAATGAAAAGATATTATGAAATACTAGGCCTAGAAAACGGCGCTTCTCAAGAAGAAATACAAAGCGCATACGAGCGTTTGAGCAAGGAGTTAGATCCTGCCAATAACAATAACCAGGAGTTTTTTAAAGAGGAATATAAAAAACTGCAGCAGGCATATAAAGCTTTGAGCGCTTCTTCCATTTTGGCAACTCAAGGCGGAGCCCATAAAAATATTCTTGACCGGCCAACTTCATCAAAAAAGATGGATTTACCACCCCAAGCCACAAACAATAGCTTTACATATTTGTTGCGCAGAAAAAGAAACATCATGACCTTTATTGTATTGGTTTTGATTTTAAAGCCTGTACTTCATTTTTCATTACTCCCAGAAACAGAGCAGTTTGTTAATTATGACAAAAAGATAGATGTTTCGTATTCAAATTTGAGCAAAACTACTCAAGTATATGAATTTGATGGAGATACATTAGTGCAAGTCAAAAAAAACAGCCTTAATAGTATTTGGGAATATGATGGTAAATACACCAAAAATGGTGAAATGTATGTTTTACAAAGATCTGATTGTACTGATTGTAGTACCTTAATATTTTATTATCCTAAAGAGATAAGAAGCCTTAGCTTTAAAACCCACATACAACAAATATTTAAAGTCAAATTATATCTTTTCCTTATTTTAATCTTAATACTATCGTTAATAGTGTTTCTTTTTAACGATAAAATAAAAGCTAGATGATGAGTGAGCACTATAAAACATTAGGTCTGCAAGAGGGCGCCTCGCAAGAGGAGATAGAAGCCGCCTACAAGCGTCTAAGCAAAGAGTTAGACCCTGCCAATAATGATAACCAGGAGTTTTTTAAAGAGGAGTATAAAAAACTGCAGCAGGCATATAAAGCTTTGAGCGCCTCTTCTATTTTGGCAACAAAAGGTGGTGCCTATCCTACACCCAAGCCAAACAATACAACTTCTACCACTACAAAAAAGCCTGCAGGTAAAGACAAAGCATTAAAGCCTGCTAGACATAAATTTAAAGCGGCTTTGAGCAAGTATAAAATTGTTATTGCATGCGCCTTTTTATTTCTTTTTTCAATTATAGCGTACAATGTATTTTTTGTACCAAAAAGCCCTGTATATCTGGCAGATAACGGCGTTACAATAAAGGCACATAAATGGGCCAAAATTGGAGATGAAGGTATTGTTGATGGTGTTTTGTACACCATAGAGGATAAAGGAAGCTTATTAGAGAAGATTGAAAAAGGGTATTCTTTAAATAGAGTGTGTACTTCTTTAATTACAGATATGAGTGAGTTATTAAAAGAAAATACAGCTTTCAACCAAGATATAAGTTCTTGGGATGTTAGTGGGGTTAATGACATGAATAGTATGTTTTCTCGTGCAAGATCCTTTAATAAAGACATCAGCAAATGGGATGTAAGCAATGTTACACAAATGGATTCTATGTTTTCTCGTGCAAGATCCTTTAATCAAGATATAGGTGCTTGGGATGTAAGTGGGGTTAATAGTATGAAAGGGATGTTTGGAGGTGCAACCTCTTTTAACCAGGATATAGGCGATTGGGATGTAAGTAAGGTGACTAATATGGAGGGAATGTTTGGAAGTGCAACCTCTTTTAACCAAGATATAGGCGATTGGGATGTAAGTAAGGTTACTACGATGAAGGGTATGTTTGTTAATTGCCCTTTTAACCAAGATATAGGTGCTTGGGATGTGAGTAGTGTAACTGATATGATTCAAATGTTTATTTGGGCAAAATCATTTAACCAAGATATAGGTGCTTGGGATGTAAGTGGTGTTTGGAATATGAAAAATATGTTTTATGATGCAAGGTCCTTTAACCAAGATATAGGTGCTTGGGATGTAAGTGGGGTTTCTGTTATGATATCGATGTTTTGGGGTGCAACCTCCTTTAACCAGGATATAGGCTCTTGGGATGTTAGTAATGTTACTGCAATGTCTTCTATGTTTTTTGGTGCAACCTCCTTTAACCAAGATTTAGGTGCTTGGGATGTTAGTAGTGTATGGGCCATATATTCATATTCTTTTTCTTCTTCTACCCCAAACTGGACATTGCCAAAACCAAAGTTTAAATAACCCTAATAGATTTTAACTAGTTATAAATGAAACAACACTATACAACACTAGGCCTGCAAGAGGGCGCCTCACAAGATGAGATACAGGCTGCCTACAAGCGTTTAAGCAAGGAGTTAGATCCTGCCAATAATGACAATCAAGATTTTTTTGTTGAGGAGTATCAAAAACTGCAAGATGCTCATAAAGCGCTTAGACAAAGCTCTATTTTAAAAAATAGTGATTCTTCTTCGGGTGCTGTAAGATCAAACAGAGATGCTTCATCTGCAGGGGCATCACCTTCAGATCCATCTGGGTCTTTTACAGTTACCATTTCTCCAGAGAAAATAGAAGAGCTTAAAAATAAGACCATTGGATTAAATAGTGAACAATCAAAACAATACAAAGGTGTTGGTGGTTGGTTATTATTATTATGTTGCGTGCTAACAATTTTCAGTCCATTAGGGACCTTGGCGAACTTAATTGCTTCATATGAAGAATCAGCTTTATATTTTGATGTATTTCCAGGTATAAAAAAAGTAATTTATATAGACACCTTTTTAAGCATTTTGCTAATGATTAAATCTGTTAGAGCAGGTATTGCTCTTTGGAGTGTTAAACCTGGAGCTGTAAAAACAGCAAAAAATTATTTTTTAATTTTTACTGGTTACTGTATTGTTGTATTTTTTCTTCCTTTTACTGCTGGACTCCCATCTGAAGCGAATGATGTCATGCTTTTAGAAGGTTTTTTTGAATTGATAAAGTCTTCAGTCTTTTTTGGAATTTGGTATTCGTATTTAAATGTATCAAAAAGAGTAAAGGCAACTTATATACAATAAGCATTCTCAGAATAAAAAGAAAAATATAACACTTAAATGAAACAACACTATACAACATTAGGCCTGCAAGAGGGCGCCTCGCAAGAGGAGATAGAAGCTGCCTATAAGCGTTTGAGCAAGGAGTTAGATCCTGGCAATAACGATAATCAGGAGTTTTTTATAGAAGAATATAAAAAACTGCAGCAGGCATATAAAGCTTTGAGCGCTTCTTCTATTTTGGCAACAAAACAAGGGGCTAAAAATGTGTATTCTAAGCCCAAAGAAGAAAAATCACTAAAAGACGAGCCAGCAAATACCAAGCCCCCAAAAAGCCATACTAATAAAACCAAAGTTATTGTAGGTGTTATAATTGGTGTTTTTATTATTGGAATTCTTGGGTTTATAATCCATTACAATACTAAAGAGATTCAGGGATTACAGCAAGCTTTTTATGAAAACGGTAATTTAAAATCTGAAGCTTATTATTATAATGGTGAAATAAATGGTGATTTTTTTGAGTGGTACTCTAACGGAAATAAAAAGTCTGAAGCACTATATAGTAATGGAAAACAGATTGGTTATTTAAAACAATGGTATGAGAATGGGAATTATTGGCGTACAGTTGAGATTAATGAAAATGGTGATTGGGACATTCTTATATCATATCATAAAAATGGAAGAATAGATCTTGAAAAAAGAGGTGAATATTATTTTTTTTGGGATGAAAACGGCAAACAATTATAATAGCAAAGAACCAATTTAAATGAATCAACACTATACAACACTAGGCCTGCAAGAGGGCGCCTCACAAGAGGAGATAGAGGCTGCCTATAAGCGTTTGAGCAAGGAGTTAGATCCTGCCAATAACGATAATCAGGAGTTTTTTATAGAAGAATATAAAAAACTGCAGCAGGCCTACAAAGCTTTGAGCGCTTCTTCTATTTTGGCCACAAAACAAGGGGCAAAGCAGATTGTTAAAAAACCAAATAGTTCTTCGAAAAATAAAAATGATTCTGTAAAACCAATAGAAGATAAATTAAACACACCCAAGAAAAAAAATGTAAGCCACGATATATTATTATTATTTATAGCTATTGGTGTTTCGGTATTATTACTTCAGAATTTTGGTTTTTTTGATTACATCCAAAATGAATACCAACGAAATAATATGTCTGTTTTGCAGCGAAGGGCTCAAGATTTAAAAGAACTTACTAAAGAAGAGCAGCTAGATTTAATGTGGGATTTTGGTGCGTCAGAGGAAGAACTTGAAAAGTACAAAGAACGTCGAATCTTCTGGATAATGGGAAGTTATCAAGAAGCCTATAAAATTCTTGCCCTTCAAGAAGGCGCCACTCTAGAACAAATTAAAGAAGCTATTGTTAATCCAGCTAGACCTAAAGGAACAAAAAACCTTTCAATAGCTATCTATATATTGGAACATCTTGCAAAACCCATTAGACTGGACAGTATTGATCAACAACCTGTGCCTTTGTGGAGATATAAACGATACCCACAGTACTAATCTTGTACAAAAATTAAAAATTTAAATGAAACAACACTATATAACATTAGGCCTGCAAGAGGGCGCCTCGCAAGAGGAGATAGAAGGTGCCCACAAGCGTTTGAGCAAGGAGTTAGACCCTGCCAATAACGATAACCAGGAGTTTTTTATAGAAGAATATAAAAAACTGCAGCAGGCCTACAAAGCTTTGAGCGCTTCTTCTATTTTGGCAACAAAAGGTGGTGCTAAAAAAACACCTCAAAAAGAGACAACAAGTAAAGAAACTACTCTAGATAAAAATACTTCAAAATCAAAAGCTAAAAAATTATTTTCTGTATATAAAAAACCGCTGTTAATATCTGTTTTATTAGTTGTGCTTTTAAAATTATTTTTCAGTGATAAATTACAAAATATTTCAATTAATTATTTTAAAATAAATTTCAATGAACTATTAATTATTTCCTCGCTTTTTATTTTTTACACTCTTTTCTCTATATACACTTTTAGAAAAAAAGTTTCTAAAAGTAAGCTAATAGCAAGAGAAATTTTATTCATTTTTTTTAATATTATTGTTGGTTTTTCATTTTATATATCTTTCCAATATTTATCAAATAAAAATTTAGAGCACAACAATAATAAAGAATCCTTTTTGAATGAAATTAGTATGCAAAATGGTGATGTGCTTAATAATAAACAAGTTAGTAGCGCAAAAGAACTTGGATACATTGTAGAAACTAATAAAGCTTATTTTTCAAAATGGTATGAAATACTTCAGTATAAATCTCTAACTAGCATAAATGGTATTTATAAATTCAAAAAAAATAAAATAGATACTATTAAAAAAGAACAACCTGAAATCTATAATAGCTTTATAGATTTCTTTGGGCAGTTAAATGATATTTCTATTGATGAGTTATATTCTGAGAGGCAGACCTTTTCTTATAAAGGGAAAAATGCAAATATTAATTTATTAAACTATGATTCTAAAGATGTAACTTTTGATTTAACATTAGGTAACTATAATATTGAAGAAATTTCTGCTGGATATAGTACTAAACGGAAATTAAAAAAATATTATCACTCTTATCACCAAAAAAGCCCATATGATAATAGTAGGCCAACAAAAAAAATCCATCCAAGAAACAAAAACTGTAAAAACCCATATAATGGTAATTATGATAGTTGTCGAATACCAAATTTAACAACAGATGTTAGTGATTATAATAAGACTTATGCTAGACGAAATCACGAGGATAGCCCAAAATATTCTGGAATTTATTTGTGGAATAAAAAAACAAAACTATGGGATACTTGGTATATGACAAACTACACGATAGATTTATATAATCGTGGTATACCTGTTTCGTTTTGGGAAGATTTTTTTTATAAGAAGGGAGGAGGAATTCCTAAGAAGATAAACTTAAACAATATTGACTACAGAATTTGCCAAAATTACAATTGTGAAACCTATAGAGTTTTAGATGGTTATGACATAAGTGTTAAATACAAAAAAACTGAAAAAGAAAGTTTATTAGATTTACCAATTGTTTTTAATTCTGAAGAAATGTCCTCTATCAAAAACAAATTTAAATACATTAGTGAATATGGATTTTCAAATTTATATACAGAAAGAGTAATAAGTACTCTTTTAACTGGCCTTGATGTAGATTCATTTTACAATAAGAAAACACTTTTTTATAAGTATTCTTTTTTTAGACATCTTGATACCTATTCTCTTATTGTGTTTGAAGCTATTTTTAAAAACTCTTTAGTATACAATCTGTTTTGGGGTATATTTTTATTGATTTTTATTTTAGCTTATATCTATAGAATTTTATTAATTGGTTTTATTTGGTCAATTACTGAATTCACTAATTGATATCGCCTATATTTAATTTTTGTGTCATGTCTATTTTTTTATTTGAATTATGAAACAACACTATAAAACACTAGGCCTAGAAAACGGCGCTTCTCAAGAAGAAATACAAAGCGCATACAAGCGTTTGAGCAAGGAGCTAGACCCTGCCAATAACGATAACCAGGAGTTTTTTAAAGAGGAATATAAAAAACTGCAAGCAGCCTACCAGGCTTTGAGCGCTTCTTCTATTTTGGCAACAAAAGGTGGTG
>Ga0114998_10002170_pt1 | contig 14972 bp, 17 predicted proteins | sample ArcticOcean_MG_C_5_FD_87044 | JGI IMG/M metagenome (GOLD analysis project Ga0114998, IMG submission 87044) | Marine microbial communities from western Arctic Ocean - ArcticOcean_MG_CB4_138 | ecosystem: Environmental > Aquatic > Marine > Oceanic | place: Arctic Ocean: Canada Basin | collected...
CCGGAAACCAAGCAAGAACCCTTCACCATCCGCGGCTACTTCGGCTTGGACGGGTAAAGGAGAAGGGGAGGAAGACATTTACCGGTACCGAGTACGAAGCGTAAAAACGAAAGACTACGCAAGAAACACGCATCGCCGTCTTTTTCTTTCAAAACCTCTCTCCTGAAAAAAAAACCTCTATTCGTCAGTGCACCCGCGTGACCCGCCTCCCCTCCGCCCTCTCCGTGATTTCCCCTCGTTGCGACATGATCATAAGCGCCCGCATCACCGCCCATTCGTTAACCCCTACGCGCGCCAAGTCCTCCACCAGGTGTCGCTTACTCGCCGTGGCGCCGATTGCGAGTTTCTGTTTGATCTGCGTTTCCACCAACGTCAGCTCTTCGCGTTGTTCCGGGGTTAAAACCACCATCTCCGCCGCCCCGCTCCGCGCGGCGTCGATGGTGGACACCTCAAACAACCGCAGGGCTTCCTGGACGTGCTCCTCAGAAACCTGCGTTTGAAGGCACATCTTCGCCAGGGATTCGCTGATACGATAAAAGCCGAAAGTGTCAGTCTCGTATGGGCAATCAGGGAGGCGGAACGTGGTAAATGGGAAATACTCACCTGACCCTCGTAATCGCTTCCAGTTGCCGCACCGTAATCGGCACCGCGGGCGCCCCTCCTTTCTTCGCCCGCTCCCGCATTTCCTGGCGGTAACGCACGTACTGGTCCTCCAGGAGCTTGGCGGATTTCGGCACCAGCCGCGGGCTGTTTTTGTAAAAGAAAAGTGTCAGTCTCTTCCGTCTCGAGTATACGCAAACAGTCCAAACGTGACGCTTGTAGTTATTTCCTTTTAATGACAAGTCAAAGAGGGGCTATAAACAGTCGGAGGGATTTGGGAAAGCCCAAACACGTACCTGCACGTCGCCCGGCAGTACTCCACGTACCGCTTTAGAAATTTCTTCGATTGGGAACGAAAAGTGGTTAACGTCTCTCGTAACGTGTATGAGTAAACAGTCACCCGTAATCGGTCCGAACAGTCACCAGCTGAGAGATAAAACAGTGTGTCCCCGAAGTTGGGAAAGTCCAGGACACGTCGTACCTGTTCCCGTTCGCGTTCGGGGTTCACGTCCTTCCCGCCGCCGCCGTTTCCGACGCCTAGTTGTTACACGAAAAGGGTCAGCCGTCCGCGTATGGGCAAACAGGGTGGGTGGGATTTGAGAAAGGGCGAAGACGTACCTGATCCGTTCCCGTCGTTTTCACCCGCCCCCGCGTGTATCGCCAAAACGTGATCCGCGATTTGAAGGTCGCGCTCGTACAGGCGCTCGTCGCGGACGATGAAAATCAAATCGAACCGCGAAAGAATCGTGGTTTGCAGGTCGATGTTTTCCTGCGCCGTTTTCAGGTCGTCGTATCTGCCGGACGGGGGATTCGCCGCGGCCAGTACCGCGGCGCGGCTGTTCAGCACAGTGGTAATCCCAGCCTTCGCGATACTAATCGTCTGCTGCTCCATGGCTTCGTGGATCGCCACCCTGTCTTCGTCCCGCATTTTGTCGAACTCGTCAATACAAACGCACCCGCCGTCCGCGAGGACCATGGCGCCGCCTTCCAAGTAAAACTCCCCATCCGCGCCGCGAATCACGGACGCGGTGAGACCGGCGGCGGAGGAACCTTTGCCTGAGGTGTACACGCAGATGGGGGCGGTTTTTTCCACAAACTTCAAAAACTGACTCTTCGCGGTGGACGGGTCGCCCATCAAAAGAACGTTCACGTCGCCCCTGATTTGGGAAGAAGTGTCAGTGTTGTATATCGCGCCGTGTGGACAAACAGTCAGAGGTAAGACGTCCCTTCGCAGGACGAGTATATCGCGATGGCCTGGACAACAGTCACCAGCGTTAGAGGTAAAACAGCGTGTCCCGGAGGATTTGGGAAAGCCCCGGGAGGAACGTACCTCAACCTCGCACCGTCCTGCGTGGTTTTCCGGCTTCCCGAAAACAAAAGCGTCGCGACCGCCGCTTTGATGTCGTCTGCGCCGAAAATTGCGGGCGCTATTCGGGCTGGGGTTGGTACAAGAAAAGTATCAGTACTTGTATTGGACGATGTATGGACAACAGTCAGGGTAATCGGTCTGAACAGTCACCAGCTGAGAGATGAAACAGTGTGTCCCCGGATCTGGGTTGGGGGTTTAGGGTTCAGGGTTCAGGGTAAGATCAACGACGTACCCCTGATGTCGCCAATGACCTCCCGAAACGGCCGTTGCGCGAACCGCTTGAACTCGCTGTGTTCCGCGTCGCTGAAGTGCGGATCGCCGCGCGCGCCTTTTTCGGTACAAGAATTTGGTCAGTGTTGAGTCGTACTGTATACCGCGATGTATGGACAAACAGTCACCAGCTGAGAGATAGAACAGTGCGTTTGTGATGTATGTGCACATGTGCTTGTCGTGTTGGTAATCGTTGCGGTCGGACGCACACGCAAACAGTCACGAACGGGTCTACTAAACGGCGTGTCCCCGGATTTGGGAAAGCCCCGAGACGTACCTTCGCTCTCCTCGACCAAACCCACCACGTTCAAGTAAGGCTGCGATACCTGGTTCCCCTTGCCTTTCGAGCCTTTGTCTCCCCCGCCACTGTGCAGTGAATACACACCCATGACCTTGACCCGCGTGCCTGGTACGATTTTTTGCACCAAGTTTCGCTCCACCATCAGGGTAACGTTCCGCGGCATCTCCCCGGCGGGGACGTCTTCGGGGTTTTCCTGGGATTGGGGAAAATAAAAAGGTCAGTGTTTGGACCGTGACGCGTATGAGTAAACAGTCTCTTCCGTCGCGAGTGATGGTGTGCTGTATGCCCAAACAGCGCGTATGTGATGTATGCGGTGTTTCGTTTTATTCGACGGCCGTGGACGTGAAACAGGGCGTAGGGTAAACAGTGTCAGTAGATTTGGGAAACCCCGACACAAAAACACGTACCTGCATTTTCAGCACTTGCTGGTCCATGAATTTCGACCGTTCCAAATCCACCTGGTACGGATCGAGCCCGCACCCGCCCTCCGTGGACGTTTCGGGATTAGCACTGGCTTGGTCACATATTCGCGGGATGTTACACCCGCCGAAACCGCCGCCGAGGTGCATGTACTTCACGCTGCGGCAGGTTTTGCACTGGATGGCGAGGCGGTTGGCTTTGCTTCGCGTTCTGGACGCCGCGATGACGATACCCGGAACGCACACCAACCGTGACACGTCTTTGCTCGTCAATCCTCGTAGCGCCCGCGGTGTTTCGTCACTCGACAGGTGCACTTGTATCTGCAGCTCCGCCAAGCTCTCCTTGCTCCCGCCCACGCCGCCGACGATGTCGTTCGCGCGAGGGTTCGCGTTTCGAGAATGGCGCAAACTCTCAACAGTCGCCACACACGAAGCTTCCAAAACCGGGACGTACACCTCAGGTCTTCGTCGTAGCTCCTTCGCCAGCCCTGGGTCGTGCGCGATGACGTCATCCAACAAAACGGTCAGCTCCTTCGGGGGCTGGTCGTTGTCCAAGGCGTCCCGGTAAACAAGCGCGCCGTCCGGGAACTCGGACGAGGGCGTGCCTCGAAAGTTTCGCAGGAAATCGAGAAACTTTCGTTTCGCCTGGCCGGGGGTGATGCCCGCCGCGGCATCCCGCGCCTCCGCGTCCTGGCCTTGGTCCGTGTAGTACACGTTGCCCTCGTCCCAGCCGGACATCTTACAAAGAGGTGGGGCAGCAGGGGCAAACACGCACACCAAGCGCACCCGCTTGTGAGATCAGCGATCGGGGAAGTTTCAAAGCAGTGTGCCCACATTTTTCAAAATCAGCCAAATGGCCGTTTCTCGGTCATCAGCCGGTTGTGTTTCCGTTGGCAATGACAAAAAACACCATCGCGCGCGTCCGAGTCCCAGTGAGTGCGTCGCGCGTCCTCGCGTCTTTCGACGAGATGTCCTACGGCGGAGGCTACGGCGGCAGCGGCTCCCCACCGGGAAACAACCGCCCAAGAGGGGTGGGGAGCTTCAACCCGAACGAACCGATGGGCACATCTTACAACAACTCGGGTGGAAATTATGGCCAGGGCGGGTACGGCAACCAAGGACAAGGCCAGTTCACCTCTCGACCGGCGGCTGGTACGTTCAGCATCCCACAAGCGGGGGGCGGGTACGACAACCAACAAGGCCCGGGCGGCGGGTTCACAACGGGGGGCGCGGGAATTCAACCTCGGGGCGGCGGGGGTTACGGCGGGAACACAACAGGCGGTGGCTACGGCGGGTACCAAGGGCCACCGCGAGGGGCGGAAGCGTTGCCGCCGCGAGGGCCGTCGTTTGGCGGACCCGCCGCGGGTGGAGGGTACGACCGACAACAACAGGAACAGGGGTACCAAGGCGGCCGAGGCTACCAAGGCGGGTACGGAGGTAACCCGACACAAGGAGGGTACGACGCGCGGAACCAAGGGCAAGGCGTGCAGATGCAACCGATGGGACAACAAAGCCAGATGCAAAATACGCAGCGGCAACCGCAGCCGTCGGCACAAGGCGGTGCCGCCCCTCCAAGCACGTTCAGCCTGGCGAACACACACACCCCGGTGTCCCCCCGGCTCCCTTCGACGTTCGTGAACCCCGCGAGGGAGGTGGTGCGGCAGCAAAACCAACAAACCGAGAGGCCGACGTTTTCGCTGGCCGGGTACGGAATCTCGGGGGACAACGCGACCGCGCACCAAAGAGCGAGCGCCGCGGGAAGTGGAGCGTCGTCCCCCACCGGGAACACGTCCCCTACGCAAAGCGCGTCGCCACCAGGAGGAGGTTTCGGAGACGTAAGAGGTGGGTCGTCCCGACCCATGTACGTGGGCGCCGACTTTCCGCCGACAAACGAGGTTCCCGCGGCGTCACCCGCGTCCGCGACGTTCGCGCACGCCTCGACGCTAGTGCAAAGACGGTTGGCGCAGAACACAGCTAATGCTTTAGCAGGTACTTCGAACCGGGGAGGGCAGGGACACGAGTTTGGCTGTGTTACCAGTACGGCCGGTAACAGTTCTTCTGGACTAACCGCCCCCTCCACGCCGCGCCGCGCCGCCGCGGTTCCTCCAAACAAGTTCGACACCCGACGGAGTTTTCGCGCGCCGGCGCAAAAACGACCCCTCCTCACCAGCGCAACCCTGAACCTCCACCTTTATTTGGGGTGGTGTTTCTTCGGAACCTTTGTGGTTTTCGGGTTGCTCATTTTGATCTGGAAAGGGTGTCGGCTGCCGTATCCCGGGACGGGGACGAACGTCTGGGGTCTGGACGTGGCGTACCTAATCGCGTACTCGGTAATCGAGCCGGCGCGGCTAACGCTTACCACGATCGCCAACAAAGCGTTAAAAGCCAAACTGATGTACCTGTCAGTACTACTCGCCGTGCCCGGGTTCTGCCTTCACGCGTACTACGCCTGGGGCCAGACCTACGCTTTGAAAATTGACGTGTTTTTAAACGTGTGCGGCATGGGAATAATCGGCGCGCAAGTCGCGTTGAGTTTATTCATAGTGGGCGCGTTCCCGGGGGGCGTGCTCGGGGGGGTGGGGGTATCCGCCGGGTTCCGGGGGACGCAAAGTGCGACGGCGACTTCCCGGACGAGTAACAATTCCGCCCTGGCATCGGCGCAGCGAAGGTTCGGGGGGTTCCGGGTACGGTGATGCGGTTTTGTGTATCGTGAAATTTGAATCGACAAACAAATTGTGTCGCTCGTTGAAATAAGCGACGTTACGAATAACTCGAGGTTAAAACGCATCAACGCGTGTTCGCAGGCCCTCGCATCACAACAACCCCACGCGCGGTACGTCACGCTAGGTAGTTATACGTCTGCGCGTCCGCCCGGTCCCTCTCTAGGTATTCCCGCTCGATCAGACTTTCGATTCGTTTTTTCAAATCCGCCGGCTTCGCGGGGAACGCGATTTGGGAAAAAACCTCCGCCACGAGTACCTGGTGGCTCAAGGACTTTCGGGTTTTCATTATCCTCACCACGCACGCGTCTATTTGGTACTGCCGGTCCTGGACAACTTTTTCGTGCGTCTCGGAGTGTTCCGCCTCTGTTTCTTTCTGTTGGATTGCGTTTATTTTCACCCTGAATTTTGCATCGGCGAATTGATCGTTCACGGCGAAGGTATCGGTATCGCCGATTTCCCGCCCTTTCGGGTGCTTGGTCAGCACTCGCGCCTTGCCGCAAGCCAAGCTCTGTAACGTCCGTCGTAACTCCGCGTCTTCCATCCCAGTAGCGAGTGCTATGTACGTGCAGGTTAAAGAAACGTGTTTCTCGGTGTTTTCGTTACCGGAACCTTTACCGTTAAAAAGCAACAACACGGACGCTTGGCACGCGGACCTGCGATTGGGAAACGAAAAGGTCAGCCTTGAGTGTACAGGTGTACTGTATGGGCAAACAGGGCAATTGTGCTGTGCGTGGTTGTAACAGTTGCCAGTAAATGTTACGGAACGTAGTGCACTGGACCGGGTGCGGTAAACAGGGAGGCCGGGATTTGGGAAAGCCCCAACACGCACGTGACCAGCTCTTTTTCGTGCGTCCCGAACCGCGCCTTCAAAACGCACGTCCCCATCCCGTTGACCCACGCCAGTTTCCGCCCGCCGTGTTTTGAAAGGTAATACTCGGTGAACGTGGCCTTCGCCCGCTCGAGCTCCACCGGTAACACCAGGGTGGAGTTGTTGGGATACGTGGGCCAAAGACCCGCGGTTAACACGTTGACGTAGGTGGCGGTGGTAGTGGGAGTACTGTTAGCGGAAGTACTTCCACCGCCACCAACAAGTCCTTCGTTACTATCCCGAATAGTACCTCCGTGTGTACCTCCAGTACCTCCAGTACCTCCCGTAGTAACTCCAGTACCTCCCACTCCACCTTTCACAAACAACTCAAACCCCTTATTAACGTCTTTGCTCAACTCAACGTCTTTAAACATCCCTTCCAGTTTCGCGGTGAACTGCGCGCCGCACTCCTGTTTTAGCTTGCCAATCATGGATTTTTCGGAATCGACGCTGGCGACGGGTAAAACAAAGTGTCAGTCCCGTGTTGGGCGATGTATGGGCAAACAGTGTACGCACGGTCAATCGGCAAACAGGGAGACAGAATGTGGGTTCGTATTTAAGTACCTGGCGCTTTTCCCCAACAGCAACCGCTTCGCCAGGTCTTTCTTGTAAAATGCCTCGAACACGTCCTTGCCGTGCACGTGCCTGAACAACATGAGTGCTTGGTCCAGGCACTGCTCCTCCGTCCCAGAAGAGGTTCCGGTACTGGGATCACCGGGGATTGAACCAGGGCCATCACCTGATACGGTACCCACGCCAACCTTACCGCTGCCGTTTTTGTCGCCTCGCATTTTGGCGTCGATGAACTTCGCCAACAACTCCGCCGGTCGATTCCGCTTGGCGTTGGCGTTGGCGTTGATGAAACTTTTTTTGTAAAAGAAAAGTGTCAGTCTTGTATGGGCAAACAGTGTGTGGCGGATTTGGGAAACGCGCGACACCACGTACTTTTCAAACGACTCCCGGACCACCGCGACGAAGGTTTCGTCGTTTTGAAACGCGTTTTGCGTGGTGAAATCGCACATGCTTTTCAATCGTAAGCACCGCATCACCAGGTCGTTTTCCCGCGTTGGGTCGGAACAAATTTCCGCGCCGATTTCCCTCAACGCGTCGGCGAAGGCGCGGCGCGTCAGGCTCGTGAATTTTTTCGAATCCGAATGGCCTTCAATGGAGACACCCGTGGAGCCACCACCCCCGCCCCCCCCACACCGTTTCGCGAGCTCGTAAAACCGCTTCAAATCGTGCACTCGGTTTTCCGTGAACGCTCGTTTAAAGCCTTTCTGTAAACAACCGGTGAAGTGTTTCTCCAGCAACTCCGTGGTCACCACGGCGACCGCGCCGCGTTTCGTGCGTTGGTCCAAACACGCGTCGCACCGCTCGGCTTCTTCAGTCAACCGTTGTTCCGCGTGTTTCAGGTACTCGAACACGGACATGGCGCTGCCGCCAAGGAACAACGAGTCGCCTTCCTCGGCGTAGTGCTTCCTAACGTGCGACAAAAAATCGGGCTCGAACTTCGTGGTGTATATTTTTAGACTCACAAACGCCCGTGAGACGCGCTTCAACAAAAAGCGATCCACTGCTTCGCCGTCGCGTTCGGCTTTTATGAGGCGTAAACACCCGCGAGTCACGACTTGACAGGCGTCGAAATCGTGGACCGCCCTTACACCGGTACCTGTTGTGGACGTTCCAGAAGCTCTTGCCGCCGCCGCCGCGGCCGCTCGTTTTCTTTTTTCATCGTCGGTTTGGCAACCCCCTCCCTCGGTCGTGTCACCAAGCACAAGCGCGAGTTTGAACAGCTCTACGGAGACGTCCCAAATCGTGCGTTGTGTGTGCACAGCGCCTCGTGAGGACACGAAGGTCCGGTCTAGGTAGAGGAATATTTTCTGCACCATGCCCGTGGACTGCAGATGTTCGGTCCAGGTTTCGTCGAACCGCGCTAAAAACGTTTCATCGTCGCAGCCGGCGCTTAAAGTTCCTTTCAATTTCGCCACGGATTCGTCGACGCGCTCTTTCAACTTACCAACCAACCGGTCGAACAGCCCTTGAGCCTTGCCGTGCACGCACACGTCCTCCACGGCGCGGTACAGGGTTTCGTAGGAGTGGGTGGTTTCTTTTGAAGGAGCGAGCGCCGAGTCATTCTCGCTCTTGGACCTCACATCGCTCCCGTTGTTCTTGCTTGCAACAGGTCCACCACCCCCAACGCAGGAGTTACTTCCGTCCAGCCCGACTCGGTCGTGAATCGCGTCAATCGCGGTGCTCAAACTACCCCACGCCGCGTCTTCGAACCCGGGAGGGGGCTTGGGAGGCGCGGCTAGGGGTTTGATGACCAGCCTGCGAACGGGGGGGGCGCCTGGTTTACCCGCGAGACGAGAGCGCATCATTTTACGGAGACGTGGTGAACCCTCTTCTTTTCAGTTGGTCCGTCTCGTGTTTGCAGTACCACGGGATCAACCCACCGTCGGTCGTGTCGCACCACCACCCTTGCCGTTTCGCGACCTGTGTCTCGCGTCCAACCCGGAGGCGTACGGAACACCACGCGATTTGCGCGATTTCGTCGCGAGCGCGGAGCACTGGCGCGCGCGGGCCCAACAACGGCGAGATCTCGTCAAAAAGGAAAACACGCGCTCGCTGCCAAAAAAATACTCGTTGGATCTCGCCATCTCGTCTCATCCAGCGGTCGGCACAAGCACGAGCGGTTGTTATTTCAGGGGAACGACGCGCGCTTCATCACTCGTCACTTCGCGCGTCCCGGCGTTCGCCGCCGTGTGCGATGAGCCGCCCCGCCAGCGCGGCGTTTCGGCGTAACACGGAAGAGGCGAATGTTAAGGTCGTGGTGCGATGTCGGTGCGTGTTGTCGTGGTGAAGGGGGGAGAGGCACGGGCCATTTCATTTCACGAGATGCGACGCGCGCGACGGCGTTTCCGCGAAAGTTCGTTGAAATGCATCAGAGTCGCATCTCGCAGGACACGCGACGGGCACGTTTGGTCTTTCTACGTGGTGTGACACCCGAGTGCCACATCGCATACCTCCCCACTATCGGGCAACACGGATACTTACGCTACCAAAGCACAACACGACTGACCGCCGCCCCATCCCCATCGAACTCATTTCAAATCTCGTTTCAATTCCATAAACTGCAGCCCCGCGAATGAAACCGAGCGCGCGTCGCACGCGGCGAACGCGGTGACCACGAATTCGTCATCCAACGAAATCACAATCAACATGGACCCAACGATAGACACGAGTCGTGACACCAGCACTACCGGCAGTACCAACACAAGCAAACAGTCTTTAATTTCCGGGTCGACGAAAACGTACGCCTTCGACGCGGTGTTTGGCCCTGAAATTTCACAGCGCGATTTGTACGCCGAATCTATCGCCAACCTCGTCGACGAAGCCACCGAAGGGTTCAACTGCACCGTTTTCGCGTACGGGCAAACAGGCACGGGTAAGACGTGGACCATGGAGGGACCCGGGGTGGGTAGTAGTTTGAGTGGCAAAGAATCGGACCGCGGTTCGATTCTGAGTGGCGACGACGATGACGGCGACTCGGGAATCGTGCCGCGCGCGCTGCGTCAGATTTTTAAAAAGCTCACCGAAAAGCAATGCGAGTTTACGGTGAAGTGTACGTTTCTGGAACTGTACAACGAGGAAATCACAGACTTGTTACTGGAGGATGAGGATACGGGAAGTGGTAAGGCGGAGGGTACGGGTACCACGAGCGTCGGTTCAAATCCTTCAAATCCTGGAAGTACTACTACCAGCGCGAGTTTCAAGTAGTCGTCCTCCTCCGCCGCGCACGAAAAACACGGCCACCGCCTGATGGAGGACGGCAAGGGCGGGGTTTCCGTGGACGGCCTCACTGAAGTGACCGTTACGAGCGTAACGCAGGCGTTACTTTTAGCCAGAAGGGGGTCAACACGGCGAAGAACCGCGGAGACTTTATGCAACAAAGTCTCATCGCGGTCGCACAGCGTGTTCAGCGTGCAAATTAATTCCCGCGAACCATGCGTGGACGACCCTTCGCACGAAGGCGAGGACGTGTTGAAATCCGGGAGGCTTCATTTGGTGGATCTGGCGGGGTCCGAAAACGTGGGCAAGTCGGGTGTGGCGGAGAAAGGTACGTATTGCGCGTTTCCCAAATCAGGCGGCACACTGTTTGCCCATACGGGACTGACATTTTTCTTTTCCAAAAAAAGGCGCCACCGCGCGGTCGCGCGAAGCGGGGGAGATTAACAAGAGTTTGTTGACCCTGGGGCGGGTCATCACGGCTTTGGTGGTGAGTAATTCCCATTGTCCACATTCTGCCTCTGCGATTGCCCATACGAGACTGACACTTTCTTTTTTATCGGGCCAGGACAAGCTGGCGCACGTGCCGTACCGGGATTCGAAACTAACCCGGCTGTTAAGGGACGCGCTTGGCGGGAAAAGCAAAACCATAATCGTCGCGACCGTGGGGCCGAGTTTAAGCTCCGCGGAGGAAACGATCGCTACTGTGGAGTACGCCTCGCGAGCGCGGAGTGTTCGGTGTCGCCCCGAAGTCAACCGAAGAGTCACAAAGACCGGCCTCGTGAAAGACCTGCAGAAAGAAGTTTCGGTTTTGAAAAAGGACCTCGCCGCGACGCGCGCAAAAAACGGCGTGTTTCTGTCCCCCGAGCGGTTCGAGGAACGCGAATTGGACTTGAGGGATAAGAAGGAAAAGATCGAGACGCTTGAGAATACGCTGAAGACGTTGAGTGAGCAGCTCTCGGAACAGTCCGATTTGTTTGCGGATTCCGAGTCGAAACGAGCTGGGGCGGAGGGGAGTTTGGAACAAGTGCGGGACGAGTTGACGTCGCTAAAAACCGACGCGGAGAGCATGGCGATTGCTTTCGAGGCCACGGCGAAGGAAGCTGATGCGTTGAAATCTTCAGTGTCTGAAGAAAAAGAGAAGCGGGAAGCCGCAGAGTTAAGTTCGAATCAATTAACGCAACAACAACAAAAAACAAAAGGAGAAACCCTCGCGTTGTTTAACCACGCGGAGCGGCGCCGGGGCCGCATCGAGGACGTCGTGGAAGAACACTTGAAGGTACTGCCTTGGGCGGTTCCCAAATCCTGACACACTGTTTGCCCATACGAGACTGACACTTTTCGTTCACAAACGCAGTCGCAAAAATCGCAAAATGTCAGCGCCGCCGAGCGGTTGGCGGCGGCGGAGACGTTTTTGGAAACGGCTCTGGTGGTCCAGAAACAAAAGAAAATGGAACGCGAGGAGCTCGTAAAACAGAGAAGGGCTTTAGTGTTTACAAAAGCGTTTTCGGAAGTCGAAAAAGCGAAAGCCGCGGCGGTCAAAGCGTGCGACGACGCTATGAAAGTTTTGGAGAGCTTGCGTTTGGAGGTTTTGAGTAGTCATTCGGACGACGACGAATCGTATGAGCAAACAGACGCAGGCGTGGACGCCGCGTACCGCGAAGTCGCTGCGGCAGCTTCAGCAGCTAGAGAGGCGTTGGTAGCCGCGGCGTCGATTGTCGTTCCGGAAGACACTCCCACGGGCTTCACCCCGACCCGATCAACGTCGAGCGCGCTTTCGGTACAGACGCCGGAGGTACGTATTGGGCCTTTCCCAAATCCCATCACTGTTTGCCCATACAAGACTGACACTTTTCTTTTACAATCACAGCCGGAGAGTAAAGCGTCTCGGTCACGAGTTCGGCCACGAATACTGCACGAGAGTGGCACGGTTTTGGAACCGGAACCGGGTGTGGAAGTTCCAAATTCTTCACCCACGGTGGCTACCGCTCCGCGAAGCACGAAAAAACGAACCTCCAGCCTTCCGCGCGCGCCGCTTCGGAAGCTGGGGGAGAACGACGAGGAAACTGCGGCGTGAACGGGTATTTTTTAGGGGTCGTCTTTGTTGAAACTAAAATGTATCGCGCGGCTTGGCAACTCTGGTCACTCAGGCGATCGCTTTAATCCACCTCGCTAAGTGATGGTGTCCATTCTGCATTGCGCTCCAGATGCGCCATCTCCCGATCCACGTGCAGCCATTTGCGCGCGCCCACTTGTATAACTCGAATTTCCCGCCCTTTACCGCGTACTCGCACGTCGTCTCGTTCCACGGGCATCCGTTCGCGCGCGCCCACTGCAGCACATCGAGGTGCCCGCCCTCCGCCGCCCCCGCGCACGTACTTCCGTCCCACGGACAGCCGTTTGCTCGCGCCCACTGCAGCACATCGAGCTGACCGCCCTCCGCCGCGTACGCGCCCCGGGCATCCGTTTGCGAGCGCCCACTGCAGCACATCGAGATGCCCGCCCTTTGCCGCGTGCTCGCGTCCCACCAGTAGCCGTTTGCGCGCGCCCATCGCAGCACCTCGAGGTGCCCGCCTCTTGCCGCCCACAAGCACATTTTTTTTGTGCTTCCACGTGATATCTCACCTCGCTGATGCATCAGCTTCAGCGTGGGTAGGTCTCCGCGCATTGCGACATGCCAAGGATTACTTGCATCGTATACCGGACGGCCTGTCGCGGCCACGGCCTCGTGCATCTCACGACTCACCTTCCAGCCGCGCCAGGTCCAAATGTGTCAGCTCGGCCAAACCGAGGATCTCAATTTTGACATCGCGGGGAAGGTCATCGAAGAAGGTCGTTTGGCCTGGAACGGCGAAGTACGCAGCGGGTGTGGAGGACGCGAGGGATGAGATACTACGGTACGCGAGAGATCCAGCGGCGTGCGGCGCGTTTGAAGCCGTGGCGTCCATAACGGAGGTGGCTTGGCGCGCGTCGTGGTGTGGCTTCAAAGATCCTCGGACCGTTACGTGAAAAACAATCTCTGTCAGTTGAAATTTTTATATTTTTGCGCTTTTCTGTATTATTCGCGAGACGACGTTTGGACCGCTTCCCCGCCCAACGTCGTCGCCACACGACGCGCGCGAACCCGCGTCGCCACCGCGCGTGTGTCGCTGACTGACGTACCTCCGGAGTGGTGTCTCCCTCCGCGGTGTGTGTAACTCGCGTTTGTTCGGAGTGCACGCGCACGTATACCCCACGAACCGAACCCGTATCACCGCGTGGTGAATCGAATCTCCAAAGATGGGCGCGAAGAAAGCCGAGCCCGAGCTCGGGCATTTCGACTGCGTCCTCGCGGTTTCCGGTACCACCCCCAAGGTGGGCAAACTGGTGGTGTTCAAAACCTCGTTGGTGTTCAAAAGCGAGATGTTCGGCATGGACAAGGTCACGATTGGCATCAAGCGACGCGATTTAGACGCGCTGGACGCGACCTCGGCGTTGACACTGAAGTTGCAGTACAAAAAGACGAAATCCCTGGATTTGCAATTCACGAAAAGCCAAAAGCCGTACGACTTGATAGTCTCGACGTACAAGCTCACCACGGGTGAGCGTCCCAACTTCGCGGTGAATGACAGGGCTACGAAGGGAGGGCAAGGGTCGTCTTCTGGGGGTAAGAAAAAGAAGTACGATTCCGGTGTCGGCGGCGCAATTTCTTATGTCACCGACACGGTGATGGATTTCTACGAAAACGGAAACGAAAAGCTGAAAGACATTTTACGAGACGCATCCCGGTTAGGCGGGGTGAAAATCCCCCCCACGCCAAGGTTACCCACGGTGGACTGCGAGCAAGTCGTGTCGCGGTGCCTTTTCGTGCGTATCATCGGGGCGAAGGAGTTGCTCGCGATGGATTCAGGTACGGCCGTTTGGGCTTTCCCGAATCCCGACACTTTTCGCCCATTCAAGACTGGAGACTGACACTTTTATTCTTTTACATTCAGGCAACACCAGCGACCCGTTCGTGGTGGTGCGGTACCGCGGGCTGGAGTGCGCCACGCGAGTCTTACCGTTAACCCTAACCCCGAACTGGGACGAAACCTTCCACTTCAACGCCCCGCCTGGCAAGGACGAGCTCGACGATACGGACGAGGTGGAGTTGCTTGTGTACGACAAAGACTTTGGCGGCTTGAACGACTTCATCGGGTACTGCAAGGTAAGTGTTGCACTTACCAAATCCGCAGCACACTTTTTGCCCATACAATACTGACACTTTTCTGGCAAAACTTAAAGATCAACATGGCGGGGGTCAAGGTCGGCGAGGGCGACCAGGAGCGAACGGCGATTTTCAAAAGTAAAAAAAGCGACTTACACGAGAGGGATAACAAGTCACCCAAGTCTGGTAACAAGAAACCGGGGTCCAAGTTGTTACACGACAAGGAGCTTTTTAACAAGCCTTTACTCGGTAAAGGGGACTTACCAAGTAAAGACAACCCCCAAAACGGTTCCGGCAAGCGCAGACGGGAGTGGATCAGGCTCGTATCGATGCCCAAGGACCACGAGGACAGCAAGAGCTTCGATTTGAACCACGTTAAAGAGCGCTTGATGTTCTGGGAAGGCGAGCGGCAAATCACGGGTGCGGTGGAGGTTGAGACGTGGGTGGGTA
>Ga0114998_10002174_pt1 | contig 14954 bp, 14 predicted proteins | sample ArcticOcean_MG_C_5_FD_87044 | JGI IMG/M metagenome (GOLD analysis project Ga0114998, IMG submission 87044) | Marine microbial communities from western Arctic Ocean - ArcticOcean_MG_CB4_138 | ecosystem: Environmental > Aquatic > Marine > Oceanic | place: Arctic Ocean: Canada Basin | collected...
CAACACCATCAGACCATCAGCAGATCAGCCAAAAAGTTGTTTAAAACTAGAATAACAAGAAACAAGCAGAAGCTCCATCCATAAATAAACGAAGCGGAAGCGGAAGAAGAAGAAGAAGAAGAAGAAGAAGAAAATGTCTGATTATTATCCACCGAGTACTAGTACTAAAAAGAACGTTCGATCATCTGTTCGATCTTCTTCTGTTCAAAGTTTAGTGTTGGGAACGGTCCTCGGCTTCTTCGCAAACTCTTTTTGCTCAAATTTTATTCTGAAACGAATACTGTTTAGGGGATATAATGAACCACCGAAAGAACTGATCGTGACCGATAAGTCGGGAAAGAAAAAGCTAATTCGAAGATTAGAGAAATCGGATTACGAGAAAGGCTTTGTCGATCTGCTTAAGCAGCTAACAGTCGCTCCGAAAATGTCAAAAAGAAAATTCGCGAGACGCTGGCAGCAAATGCGAAATGGTCCAGAATTTACGTACGTTTTAGAATCAACAACGACTGATGATGATAATGATGATGATAATAATAATAATAATGAGAAGAGAATCATCGCAACGGCGACGTTAGTTATTGAGAGAAAGTACGGGAGAAATTTAGGCGTTTGCGCGCACATCGAAGACGTCGTCGTGGATGAGAATTTTCGAGACGAAGGTTTGGGAAAGGTTATGATCGACGCTATGTCAATCGTGGCCAGAAATCACGTCGGGTGCTATAAAACAATATTGGATTGTTCGGCAGAAAACGTACAGTTTTACGAAAAGTGCGGCTTCAATGCAAAGGAGATACAAATGGCAAAGTACTTTACTGACGATAGAGGATTCGGTGCAGCGGCGAAGAAAAATGTAGGTATCGTAAAGAGCGGAAACGGTATTATTAATTCAGAACGAACGAAAGCGGGCGTTCGACGACAGGTGACATACGCCGCAGGGACGGGAGATTTCGTGGGCAGTCCTACGAAAGCGTTGTTGAACCAGACTGTGTACTACTCGGATGATGAATAAAATGAATCCGTTTATGATGTATATATATATTATTGGTGTTATTGTTATTATGTAGATTATTATTATCCAGCTGAAATTTGTTGCTAAAACTTTCCTTTGAACGATTTACGCATTTCATCTAAAGCACGTTTTTCGAGCTGCTTAAGACGAAGCAGCTCTTGCTCAACCTCTTCTCTTTCTCTACTATTATTTCCATTTTCTTCTTTGTTTTCTTGTTCTAATTCTATTAACAAATCTTGAAACGTTTTTTTCGCCGATTTAAACTCGCTTTCGTCTATGAAGATGCGCCCTTTCAATACCTTCGCCTTGAAAGAACGCTGCTCTTCTGGAATTTTTTCTAAATTTTTGTTTGCTACTGGGTAATCTTTTAGCTTCTTTGCCGTTATTGCCGCGTTTAAATATACGTTGTTGAGCAAAGTGACAAGTTGAGATTCTTCCTGTTCTTCTTCCTCTTCGAGAGCCGCACGAGAGGCCAAATGATTTAATTTTTGAGCAATGGTCTCGTATTTTTCCAAGGCCTCGGCGAACATTTCACGCTTGAACAAATTATTTGCGTCAGATTTCAATTTTTGGCCATCATCGAGACAAAGTGAAACGCTGTCACTATACCAGTTGACAAGTCTATCAAAAGCAGACAACTTGCACTCGAACGTGACTTCCTGGACTCGAAAATGTTTATTACCATCACCCTGTCCGTCTTCTTTTTCTTCTTCTCGAGATATTAACTTCAAAAGTAATGGTCCTAACAGCACATTAGAATGAAGATACGATTGAATCATTTGTTTACGTTGCTTGCGCGCAAATTTTGTCTCGTCTTCATCTCTCAAATTTACCGTCACGCGAATAGTTTCGCCTACGCACGACGTTCTGAGAGCAGTTTCTAAAGCACGTGGCATCTCTCCCGATCCTAGGCGAAACGAGATATCACCGTCGCTGCCGCTACTTTCATTTCCATTTAATAATATTTCACCATCGTCAATGGTCGTTTTTGCGCGCACAGAAAGATTAGATATGTATACTTTCGTATCTTGAACTGGAGAATCTGTCGGAAAACTCCTTGACGGATCGCTCTTAGAAAGAACAGTTTTAATGACTTTACCGTCGCCAAAACAGTCTCTTACGCTTACCCAGTCAAGTACACTCATTTCTATTGCAACATACTCTTCGTAATTGTATTTAGAATCGTTGTTTTCGCGTATTATATCGATAATATTTTCCACTGGATGAATTGGAGAAAAAACAGAACAAGCAAATGAAAAATTGACGAAGCGTTCCTTTGGGATCAACGCAACGCACGTCTCCCGTTTTCGCATAGTTCTCGTTAATGCCATCAAAAAATTCTCGTAAGAGTCACTGTTATTTGTTTGCCTTTTAAGAATGAACTGTCGAAGTTCATTTTTAGAGATATCGCGTACACGCAGCGACACTTCTGAAAAATCTGAAGGCGTTTCCCAGCTCTCTCCCTTTACTACGACTCTCTTTAAAATGGCGCATTTGGGTCTTCTCTCAAAGTTGTCGATCGAATTTTTGTCGAACGATTTCGTAAGCTCATGAATTTCAACGATTTCAAATGTCTCTCTTAACGTCGCCTCGCAAGCACACTTCACGTTCACGTCAACCCCATTTTCAAAGCTTAAAATATTTTTGAACAAACTCGAGTTCACGTTCATCGACGCGTGCTTAAACGCCGCATTTGGCGTCATAATCATCTTTATTTTCCTCTCTAGTTTATTAGAAATATTGTTCTTTTCTTTCATTGCTACGATAGCGAGTGTTACGCTCAGGCCTCGTAACTGAAATCCATCGCTCGTTCTGTTCGGATCCTCATCGACTCTCGCCAATAATAAACCTTTTTTCTTCTCGTCCTCGTTCTCGAACAATACAGTCTTTTTTGTGTTCGAATTTCCGTCTTTGAAGTTTTCTATGGCCCATATCTTTACTCTGTAAGCGACTACTTCTTCCCTATTTCTTTCGTTATCGTTATTTTTAGTATTAAATCGTTCTTCTTCTTCTTCTGATTTACTAAAGCCACCAGCAGAATTAGAAGCTATGAAAACTTCCACGTCTTTGCTCTTCTCCAAAATCCTCAACTCGTTCTCTAAGATATCAATTCTTCTCCTCGTTCTGTTATTATTATTGTCTGGGGCGACGTAAACAGTTCGGTCGTCCACGCGTTGCTTCTCGTTAAATATTCCAATCGCTCTACACTCCTCGATGAAGTTTTTACTCATCTTGATATTAATATTAATATTAAATTGATTGTTATTCGTTATTCGTTATTATTGATTGATTGATTGACTGAGTAGAGGGAGCCACATGCTCTCGTTTATTCGTCTTTCACTCTCTCTATCGCGTGCGTACACACGCAAACAAATTTATGAAGGGCACTTTCTTTGATGCGCGTTTTTATCGTTACAACGTATTCGCGTGAAAAAAAAAGAGAACACGAGCGAAGTGTGCACGAGGATGAACGAAATACGAAGAATATCGCACAGAATTTTTTACGATTAAAATTAATCATCTAATCCTAATAAAGACCAATCTATCATTTGGAGCGTTTGCGAGGCTACATTTCCAGGGTTATTCTTCGTTTGCGCGGTCGTTTTGTTAGAATATGGTCGAACGAAACTCACGAGAATATCCGTCTCGTATTTTTTCTCGAGTCTATGCACAAACATCGAAATCGTTACGCTTTCGTTTACGTCGTTGCCGTTTTCGTCCTTTGAGGGCACGAGACAATTTTCTTCTTCAGCGAAAGAGATCCACTCGCACTTATCTTTCGTATAATCGAATGTCGTTTGAGTGCGTTCGCTCGCGCTCGACTCTTTATTTATTTCTTCTTCTTCTTCTTCTTCCTCATCAATTGGTAAAGTCATTAAACTTCCCATCGTTTCATGATCAACTCTATCTTCTACTACTTCACAGCTATTTTCAAACATTGAGCACAGTTTCGACACTACTGCTGCTTTTTTTTTATTTCCTTTTTCTTCCTCTATTTCAGTCGTTACGAACCTCCAATCCCTCGTCGTCGTCGTCGTTGTTTCCGAAGTTCTTTGTACGTCCATCAATTCTTTCAAGTCTTCTAAATAAAACTTGGCCAAGTTATCTTCCGCGCGCACTTTACTTGAATCTATTTTAGTCACCTCATCGCCAATGCTTTCCACAATCTCTACGCAAATCATAGACGGACGAAGTTTCTTCTTCTTCTTCTCTACTACTACTACTTCTGCTTCTACCGCTACTTCTTCTTCTCCTCCAAAATCACTGAACATCTCTTGATTATCCGGCACTGGTCTATAATCGGAAACATCGATCCATTCCAACGGTATCAAAACTGTCATCGCGTTGCCGAAAATCGCAACTTGCTTATATTCGAAACTCATCACTTATTTCTCTCTCTCTCTTTCTCGCTCTTGATGCGATACTATTATTGTAACGCGTGCACAGGGTATAAAAAATTAATTCGCTCGCTCTGTTTGATGATGCTGAAAACGAAAACACAGCAAACTGGAAAAAAGCAAGAAAAAAAAAATTAGCAGCATCTCAGCCAGCAGTCAGCTGTCAGCCAGCTGGCCATCAGTCAGCTGCTGCTGAAGGATGAAAAACAGAGGTAAAAAAAGCCCTTTCTCCAATCGAGCTACTCACACGTGAAGTCGTCATTAAATCTCAATATGCCGAAAAAACGCAGAGCTAACGGACGCAACAAACCTGCGGGAGCCAGAGGACACGTACGTAATACTGTTTATGATTAGAATATAATTTGGAAGACGACTTATATGGACGTTCGCGTGTCTATCGTTTTTTATTTTTTATGCAAGCGCTTTAGCGCACGCGTAAAAGTATTGAAAATTCCTTTTGAAATTTTGTTTTACGCGCGAGCAATCGTGTTTATTGTCAACATCTCTATATCGCGCGCGCGCGAATTATCTCGAGTGAAAAGAAGATCAGAAACTGATGAATTATGTATTGTTTTTCTTAAACGCACGTGTACATATATCATAACAGGTCAAACGCGTGTTCTGTGAATCTTCCGGCGCCATGGTCCCAAAAGACAAAGCTGTCAAGCGCTTCATCGTACGAAACATGGTCGAATCTGCTGCGATTCGCGACTTGCAAGAAGCTTGCGCGTACGAAACATACACATTGCCGAAGATGTACAGAAAGGTTCACTACTCGATCTCAGCTGCGATTCACAGTAAAGTTGTGAGAGTAAGATCTAGAGAAGCGAGAAGAATTAGAGAACCGCCTCGTAGAGCACCGAGAAAGCAAGAATAAATTAAATTAAATAACGTGCGTGTTCAAAGATTTGTGTTAGAACGTAGAAGAGAGGGAGAGTAAATGGTTAACGAAAGAAGATTAGGTGCTTTTGTAGATATATATATATATAAACTAACATACATATATATGTAGAGAGTGTTTTAATGACTTGAGATCCGTATATTCATATAGTATTATATAATTGATATCAAACTCTGTATATTTTTGTTATTCACGCTGCGTCGTCATCGGTCTCAAGGGAACCATAACATCGACGGTTGGTTCAGCTAATAATGACTCTGGAGATATGTACTTCGGCACTCCACCTCCAAAATCTCTCGATACACCACCGTGAATAAAATCGGCTCCAAATAGGTACCAAGTACCGACCGTGATTACAGATATCACCGCTATGAGAGGCGCAAACGATATCGTCGACGTCAAGGCAAGTTTCAAGAGCTCAGCAGCTCGAGTCGGAAAACCTTCCAAACCTTCGCTATTTAATAGTCGCGATTTCTTCAATTGATCATCTTCTTCTTCTTTACTATTTTCTTGTGCAAACTTTGGAGGCGGTCTAGGAGCGAAGGTGTTGCTATTATTATTGGCATCCGCAAACGGTGATTTCACTTTGCTTTTGGCCTTATTGAAAGCGTTTCCAAACGGATTTTCTCCGGAGTCGCTTCGTTCATCATCATCATCATCGCTTTTTATATCCGACGCTTCTTTTATACCTCGTTTTTTCAACTCTTCAGCGAATGACATCGAAACGTTATTATTGGCATCGTCGTCGTCGTTACTACTCGCTGCTGTTTTAATTCGCGAATAACCACCCTTGCTCGTCGTCGTCGTCGTCATATTTTTACGATGCAGTAGAAGACGACGTGCTAGTACATGATTGTTAGCACTGGTGCTACGTTCGCTTAAATACGATGATTTCGTTCTTCTCGTTGTCGTCGTCGAACAACAAAACGAAGAGTGCGTACGCTGTTGCGTTGTTGTTAAAGTAAACATTCGTGTGTGTGTTTTTTATGACGCGATTCGTGCGGATTTTCTTGTTCTTTTTAATCAATCCTCAGAAAGTCAGAATAATGCAATAATCCTCGGTCTTCCATTAATTATAACGCGGCTTTCACTCTGTAAAGATTCATATTATTTCAATTCAACTACAATTTTTCCTTTTAAAGATGGGTTCAATAAAGCCGCATGCGCTTCGCCGACGCTTTGCAAACCGAAGAACTGACGCTCGTTGCATACTTTCACGGATAGAAGACCTCGATTAACTAAATATTCGATGAGATTCGTGGCGTCGAGATCGTTAGTATTGGCGTAACCCCAATCATAACCAACATCGTATTGAAGTCGAGAGAAGGTTTTTTCACGTAAGAGCTCGAGAGAAGCTTGAGCGGTTCCAAGGACAACGCCAGATTCACCGACGAGCTGCGCCATTTCACCATGCAATGTAATGTAAGTTCCAGTGCCTTTCTTCAAAGCCATCATGGCTTGATACTTTGTCTTTGACGTACCAACGGTATCAATGGCAACGTCAAAAGACGGTTCAGAATCGTACACGAATTGCGCACTTTTTAAAAAGCCGCCACCACCTTCGTCTTCTTTCGCAGGCACTTTTTCATCAGCATTTCTATTTCTATCACTATCATCATCACTAATATTTTTAGGCGAAGTTGATGCATATCCAATCACGCGTTCGACGCCTATTTCTTTCAATAAATCCTCGCTTGCCTTACTCGCGGTCACAACGACGTTGCTCGCAAAGCCGCCTCTCAAAGCTATCCTAGAAATGCACTCTCCAACTGCACTTCCACCTCCAAATACCAGAACTCTTTTCGGATTCTTCCTATCCACGCATTCAGTCGTGCGTAAACATGCGTATGCCGTATATGCCGCAAATGGTATTGCACACGCCTCTTTGTGTGTCAAACTCGCCGGTTTCCGCATCAAAGTTTTTGCGTCTACGACAACATACTCTGAATACGCCCCGTTCCTAAAATCTGCCGCAGCTATTGCTCCAAACACTTCATCTCCAACCTTGAATTTTCTATTACTCTGTATCTTTGCTCCTCCTCCTCCTCCTCCTATACTTACAATCTCTCCGCTAAAATCTTTCCCAAGTACGACTTCGTTCTTTTCTTCATCTAACTTAGTGCCTAAAAACTTCTTCAAGTACCCTTTCGAGACTTCAATATCTAACGGATTCACCGCAAACGCTTTGACTTTCACTAAAATCTTATTCTTATTCAAGAAGATCTTATTGCTATTGTTATTTGTATCTTCTTCTTCTTCTTCTTCTTTTTCTTTCTGATTAATAATTGATGCCGCCGCGGAAGGGAAAAATAAATCTCGTTTTTTGCATTTTACTTCAACAAAGTTCACTCCGAAAACTCCGACTGAAATATCCTCGTTCTTCTTCTTTTTCTTCTTCTTCGTGTTATTATCATTATCATTATCATTATTCTCGCAATCTTCGCTTGTTTTCTTTGAAACATATTCTCTCAGCACAATTTTCTTATAATACTTTTCCTCAACATCGTCGTCGCCGTTGTCGTCGTCTTCATTTTTTTTATTATCAAGTTGTTGTTGTTTCGTCGTCACGAAAGAAGAACCACTCGTTGATGAAGTTGATAGATGATGATTGTTTACACACGAGGAAGATGTTGTTGAATTGAAGAGGATCTGCCGTCGTAAAAGTAGTAACAGAGAAGCTCCTTGCGTGTTTTTCGTCAGTAAAGAGTTTCTGCGGAGCATACCGATTAAATAGTAAAGCGCCTTATTGTGTGTGAAGTGTTGCAAAATGAAATACGTTTGTTGTTTGGATTTATTATATTTTATATAGCCATGCTTGAAAATTTCTATTCATCACTACTGACACTCTCGTTATTAGTAACAGACGAAGGTGGCGCTGCTTGTTCGTTTTTGACCAAGTTTTCTGAACCTTTGACGACTTTCATGCTCACGATTTCATCGTCAACTTTTAAGTCGCGCAATAATTCTTGGTTATCGACGACGTAGCCAAAGATGGAATACCTCCCATCTAAAATGTTCGTACCAGACGGTGTCAATTCGGATTCACGCAAGAGAAAGAAGAACTGTGAACTCGCGGAGTTGTTATCGGCTTCTCTTCTCGCCATGGCTAACGTGCCAAATGCGTTGAAGGGTAAAACTGGTTGTTCACGGTACATGCCGTTTTCCTCAAACGTGAAATCGTATTCTGGAGCCTTTTTCTTCATGAACGAGCTTTCGGGCATAATTTCCAAAGGTACTGAGCGTTCCTTGCCCGTGGCTGGATCAATGTAGCCATCTACACCCTTTGGTGCGTTCTCTGGTTTCCCAGATTGTACAACAAAGCCATCCGAACGTTGAATCTTCATCCCGTCATAAAATTTCTTCTGTATCAAATCTGTAAAGTTCCCTGCTGAGACCGGAGCGTTATACCCGTCCAAAACGATCGTAAGCTTGCCACCATTAGTTACCGCGTTATCTTTAATCTTCACTTGCATTTCAACCGTCGCTCTTCCTTCTAGTCTTGGCAACGTCGTATTGTATGGTGCAGGAACCTTATAAGGGAACTCGCTCACTAAAGCCTCTTCGATCTTTGTCACTAAACTTAAGCACTTCTGCTGCGCAATCGGCACTTCTTGTTTATCTTTATTTGCCACAATCGTTTGAAAATCTTCCAATTCCGTTTGCAAAGATTTCAAATACCCTTTCACGGCATCTTTTGCAGCGGTTGTTTTAGCTTTGTCCACTATTTTGTCTCCCTCATTCTTCACCACTCGCAACGACTTATTCACGCTATCCTCGACGCCCGAGAATTTAACGCCCGGAACTCGCAAGTCGTCCGAAATCGTTTCAAGCGCTTTCTGAATTTGTCGAATTTCCTTGCAATCGATCGGTAACGCGTTTCTTAACAAAGCTCGAGCGTTCGTCACCGGATTCGCTTGTAAACCAGCGAGTTCAGAGAGAGCTGGATTCTCCACCAATAAGAGCGACGACGCTTCCGCAGCAGTGTTACTATTAGTAAAAGTTAAAGAAGCTGTTAATAAACTGAACGATAAACTTAACGCGGTTGCACCGGAGAATATTTTTTTCACGTTATTATTATTTTCTTGTTCATATTTCAAAGCGTTCGTCGTCGTCGTCGTTGACTTTCTTCTATTCCTCCTTACTGCAGTCGACGACGTCTCTGACGATGATTTTACTAATAAAAGCGATTTCGAATTCGATTTCGATTTCGATGATGATGTTTGTTGTTGTTCTCGCTTTCTATTGCTATTGATAGAAGAAGAATACGAAGAGGCTAACGAGCATTGCATCACGAGCGCACTCATCTATTTTATTTAGATATATTATTTACGTACGTTTTTGGTTTCTTATTATGTGGCTGTTGTCTTCTTCTTCTTCTTCTTCTTCTTATCTCGTCCATCACTTGCTGCTGCCGACTGCTGCTGTGGCTGATCAGCAGCGGGCACATCATGCAGTATACTACTAATAATAATAAGAATGGTTTTCACTTTTTCTTCAGCGGATCCATCGGAACACAACACATCGCTCGCGGATAAATAAACCAAGCTATCTTTCACCTTCGCGAAGAAGTACTATAAATTCGTATCGCGTGCTATGACTGATACGGTCGGTACTAATAAAGATGTTGACAATAAAAAGATATTTGATTGCTTGAGAGCGATCGAACGCGCGTTTCCAAATCACGAGCGATTTACTGTCGGTGATTTGTTCTTAATAGTACCAGAATTTCCTGGAGGGTATGTCAGTCTGCGCGAGATTGTGATATCGGCAGCCTCTCGATGCGATGCTTTAGTAGAAACGACGACGACGACGACGACGACGAAAGATGGAGAAGAAGAGGAAGAGGAAGAAGAAAGAATCGAAACCGAAATCGAAGAAGAATTCGAGCAAAGAAGTAATAACAACAGGAGTAGCAGTGTTAGTACGACGAGCGGACGACGAAGAAGGTTCGACGTCGTGTTTAGCTTTCCAAGATACTCCAGGCAAATTATCATGGCCAGAGACGCACAATTCAAAGCTTCTCTGTTAAGAAGAAGAGCGTTTCGATCGTTGTACACGTTTTTAAGGATTAGTTTTAGTTTGATGTTGATCATATCAGTCGTCGTAGTCGCTTTAGCGCTGATTGCGATGCTTATTTTAGTTCTAGCGAATGGACGAGGCGATAGTCGAGGCGGTGGTGGTGGAGATATTCCGTTATTTACGCCTGGTTACGGACCAGGAGGTGGACCGGGAGGTGGTGGAAACATGGACGGTTTTTGGATGTATTTATACATGAGAGATATCATGTGGCTCTCCTATTGGGACGATTTAGAACGAAGACGCGTTTATTTGAATGGGGACTTGTATAACAATAGCGGCATCGTAACCGGCGTACCGGTTAAACAAGGAAGAGATGGTGGTGCTGGAGATGGTGGTGGAGGAGATGATGACGATAACGGCGGGCCTAATAATAACAATAATAATAACAATTTTCCAGATCCAGATATTTATAGGCGATCTATGATTGCGGAGGAAGATGACCACGAAGAAGACGAGAGCAATAAAACAAAAGAATTATCGTTCATCGAATCAATTTATGCGTTTGTTTTCGGAAGAGGAGATCCGAATGAGTTTTTAGAGCACGAAAGATCTAAAGCAATTTCTCAGCTTTTAAGGGTAAATCAAGGTGTTGTATTTGCAGAACAACTTGCGTCTTTCACAGATGTGTTTTTACTCGAAAAGAAAGATCGACGAAAAGCGTCTTCAGATTTTTCTGCGTTTTTTTCTTTTCGAAATAAACGCGATAAAAAAGACGATGCTATAAACTCAAATATAGATATTCGCGAAGAGCGGCAACACGAAGGATACGTTTTAAGAATCTTGGCGCAATTTCATGGTTACGCAGAAGCAAACGACTATGGTCGCCTCGTTTACATCTTTCCATCATTTCAAGTAACGGCTGAACAAACAACAGATGCGCAAATTGCAAAGTTCGCCCCTCCTCCGATACCGCCGCCGATATACGAAAAGAAAAAGCCAGTGTTTGAATTCGGAGTCAAAGGTCCGTTAGTAGTTTTCACGGGAGTATTCAACATTTTTTTGTTACTCTTATTTTATCAAGTGGGTGGACTTGATTTCAAAGCGCCTCGAAGAACAGTTACTAGAGCACAGATGAGAAAATCGATGGGACGCCGTGGCGGACAATTTTCAGAGCAGCAAAAAAACAATCTCTTGACAGCTGGACCGGAAGACGAAGAAATTATCGTCGAGCAACCGCCAGCATTGATTGCATTTTTTGAGATTTTTCCTAAACTCGCGCAGTTTTTATATGCACCGATGTTGATGTATGCAATCTTTTTTTTCTTATTTCCATTGTTTCGAGCGTTTTTCATCTCAAGAGAAAATAAGGCAATTGCGCGACGTAACGCAATTCGTAAAGTAAGAGCAAAAGAAGCGTTATTGATGTGTGTGGAGGCGTGTGAAGAGAAGCGGGATATGGCTTTGAAGCGTAGAAAAAGAGAAAGTGTTTTCAAAGGTGGTGAAGCTTCGTATGCGAACGTTTAGTTATACTAGGTATTCTGGTGTGTAAAAAAGAGAGAGATTCGTACAGCAGCACGACGGGTGTGGTTCCTCCTGCTGCTCCTGTTGTTCTTCTCCTTCTTGTTGTTGTGGTGGTGGTGCGTCGCCTGCGACGTCCATCACTTCTTCTTGTTCGTACGAGTACGAATTATACAAGGCCGCGTCCCTAGAAATTTAAGTGTCCGCGAACTTTTTTCTCTTACATACTGGTACTAGTACAAGTTACACTTTATAAATATTTTAAAAGAATAAAAAATGTTCCTTGAAATGCCAAATTGATGAAGATGAAGTTTATGACAACTTTTGGTCCACCAAGAAATTCGATAAAGTAGTTCAACTGTCCGTATTCTGAGTTTTTTTCCATTTCGTCAGCGCCTTCCAAATCAGTTCCAAAGCTCGCAAAATCTTCGCCGTCGTTGTTTTCTGCACCTAACCTCACTGTAGACTGATTAAACACGCGAAATCGATTGTTTTTTCTTAACTGAAACCCATCTACATATGTGCCATTAGTTGATCCTAAATCAGTGATATATAATTTATTTTTCTCCATCTCTAGTTGGCAGTGAACGCCTGAAACGCACGGTAACGGTATTCCCACGTCAATACCGTTTCCCTTCTCTCTTCCAATGATCAAAACATCTCCATTTTTTAATTGAATTTTACTCAAACGCTTTTTTGATGTCGATGAATCTGGCGTCAACATCCACTTCGCCGTCGATGTATCTTTCGCTTCCATTAAAGCAGCGGCTGCTTTCGATGAAACACGTTCTTTAATAGCCGTGTCAAAATCTCTTTCGCCTTGAGCAGCTTTTGTCATCTGTACTGACTTGGACTTTTTCAACATCTTCGCAAAAGGATTCGACGGCGCACCGTTTACCTCTTCTTCTTTTTGTTCAACGACCGCTTTTTGCTTCGGCTGTTGTTCTTTTTTCTTTCGTTCTACTGTTGCTGGCATTTTCAACTTTGGAATGTTGAACTTCGGTATCAATTTTTCTGCGGCTGAGATAAAATCTTCATCGGCATCGTTCTCGGCGTCGATAGTTTTATCATAATTCACGTATTCTTCATCGTCATCTCTGCTGATAAACGCGGGTTGTTTCATCCCTTTCTGTAGCATAGTTTTGAACGGATTCGCGTCTTCGTAATCGTCGCCAGAGGTTTCTTTAACTGCTTCTCGTTTTTCTTTTTCTTCTTCTTCTGTTGTTTTTGTTGCGCTAGCTGCTTCTCTTGCTGCTTCTTTAGTCTTTTCCAAAGCTTGCGACGCTTTTTGTTTCAAATCATCAAAGAATGCGAATGTTCTTACTTTTGAACCTCGTTCTTCTTGTTTCATCCTCATAATCCTCATCCTCGTCGTCTTTTTTGTAGTTGTTGTTGATGATATTGTTTTTGTTGATGATGTTTTTGTGCGACGCGTTGTTCTCATCATCACCGTGTTACTAATTTGTATAATATTATTCATTTTCTCTCTCTCTCGTTCGTTTTTATGTTATGTGATTACCTAACGCGCGCGTGCGTGAGTTTGTTCACAAAGTAAACGAAAGAGATACAAAAAACGCGCGTATCTTTTTTTATCCAGCAAAAGATGGATGTGCTGCAGCAGCATGCTGCTGATGCTGTTATCTAATTTTTGGCTGAAGCCGGTGAACAGCTAGCTGAACAGCCATCAGACATCATGCAGAGAATAATGACATCAAAAATAGAGCTTGCTCCTGTGAACTTAATATAGTAAACGAAACTCTCTGAATACGTACAACGTATTATTTGTATACACACACACACACACACACACGCATACATACATATATTAGATATCATCAAGAAAGGTTCATTTTATTTTGATCTCTTCATATCTCAATCAAACAATCGATCGATACATAAAATTCTCAAAGCTCTGTGAAGACGCACGCGGCCTTCCTAAATCAAATAATAAAAAATGGGGATTCCGGAAACTATCGCGAAAGTGATGTGCTGCGCACCGTTCAATGAACCAAATACGATTAGAATAATCGGATGTGTCATCGGTGTCGTTGGTTCTTTGTTAGTCTATGGTGTTTTACAGGAAAGAATCATGTCGCAACCATATACTGATGGGACGAAAGATGAGTTCTTTTCGTACTCAGTGTTTTTGGTGTTAAGTAACAGATGTCTCGGATGTTTAATGGCTGCTGGGATTTTAATATCCACGGGCGGGAACGCGAAACCAGTTGCAGGAATTCATAAATACGCGTTGGTTTCGTTATCAAACGTCGTCGCGACGACTTGTCAATACGAGGCTTTAAAATATTTGTCATTTCCAGTGCAGACTCTAGGGAAGTGCGCGAAGATGATTCCAGTCATGATTTGGGGTTACTTGATTAACCAAAAGAGATATGGCATGGCAGATGTTGGAGTTGCGCTCGCGGTTACAGCTGGGTGTACTATTTTCGGACTGTATGGAGACGATTCGACTTTGATGTCAAAAGCAGCGAAAGGAGATACGGCGACAAACACAGAGTACGGTATCGCGCTCATGCTCGGTTATTTGTTCTTTGACGGGTTCACTTCGACTTTCCAAGATAAGCTATTTGTTGGATATCAAATGGAAACTTATAACCAAATGTTGTGGGTGAACTTTTGCTCTTCGATCATCTCGTGCTGCTATTTATGGTCGGATGGTTCGTTCACCGAGGCAACTTCGTTTATTAGTCGTCACCCGACTATTTCTGCGGATATTTTCACATTATCCGTCGCCGCGATGCTTGGACAGTTGTGTATTTTGTACACGATTAAAGAGTTTGGCGCGTTGCTTTTCGCCACAATCATGACTACGAGACAATTCTTATCAATCTTACTTTCGTGCATTATTTTCATGCACATGCTCAGTTGGGAGCAATGGGGTGGTACAGTTCTCGTCTTTGGAGCTTTATATTACAAGTCGTTTGCAAAAGGCGATTCATCGTCGCATGCGAAGAAAGGCGAAGAAACGGAACCCCTCATCAAAGGCGATTCGTCTAGTAAGGCGTAAAAAGAGCAAACGTTTAGAGAGAGAGAGAAAGAGAGAGAGATTTTTATATATCTATTATTATCACTGTTAGAAGTTTTTTATATA
>Ga0114998_10002178_pt1 | contig 14943 bp, 11 predicted proteins | sample ArcticOcean_MG_C_5_FD_87044 | JGI IMG/M metagenome (GOLD analysis project Ga0114998, IMG submission 87044) | Marine microbial communities from western Arctic Ocean - ArcticOcean_MG_CB4_138 | ecosystem: Environmental > Aquatic > Marine > Oceanic | place: Arctic Ocean: Canada Basin | collected...
ACGACGCCGAGGCCGGATCAATCACGATCGACGGTGTGCCGATTGGCGACCTCGCATTGCACGAACTGCGTCGTGCCGTCGGCGTGGTGTTTGAGGACACGCTGCTCTTCCATGATTCGGTCGCGGCAAACATCGCGTTCGCCGACCCTGCAGCGAGTCACGACGCAATCGAGCGCGCCGCGCGGCTTGCCGGTGCACACGACTTCATCGTGGGGCTCCCCGATGCCTACGAAACAGGGCTCGGCGAGCGCGGGTATTCGCTCTCGGGCGGTCAGCGGCAGCGCATCGCCATTGCTCGTGCGATCCTCGCGGACCCCCGAATCCTCGTCCTCGACGATGCAACCTCGGCGGTCGACCCGTCGAAGGAACACGAGATCCGGTCGGCGATGTCCACGGTGATGGATGGGCGCACGACCATTGTCATTGCGCACCGCCCGGGCACCATCGCGCTGGCCGACACCGTTGCGCTCGTCGACGAAGGTCGGGTCATCGCGACTGGTACCCACGACCATCTACTTGCCACCGACGCGCGCTATCGGGAAGTGCTTGCGGCGATGAGCGACGCCGACCGGGCCGCCGCTGGGCCCACCGGATCGGGTCGCAGCTGATGTGGGGCATGAATGCGATCGAGGAAGAGGACCGCCTTGACGCCGACGCGGCCAAGCAGGTCATGCGTCGTGCGGCCCGGATGGCGGCGCCGTTCAAACGAACGGTCCTGTCGGCAATCGGCTTTAGCGCCATTACGACGCTCGGCCTGCTGATGGGCCCGGTTATTGTTCGCTACGGGATCGACGACGGCATCAAACCGGCTGATAGTGGCACGCTGCGGACCGCCGTCATTGCGTACTTCATCGTGGTGTCGATTGCCTACGTGTCGTCCCGTCAGCAATACATCTTCATCAACCGGGCCGGCGAGGGTTTCCTTCGGCTGCTTCGTATCCGAGTGTTCGGCCACATCCAGAAGCAGTCGCTTGCCTTCTTTGACCGCAACAAGTCGGGCGTCCTCGTCGCTCGAATGACTGCCGACATCGAGTCGATGGCCGAACTCGTCCAGTGGGGCCTCCTCCAGTTCGTCTCGGCGGCACTGCTGCTTACCTTCTCGTTCATCCTGTTGCTGATCCTGTCGTGGCAGCTCACGATCGTGGCGCTCTTGGTGATGCCGGTCATTGTCATTGCGTCGCGCAAATTCCAGCGTGACTCCAACGCCGCCTACCTCGACGTTCGTGACAATGTCGGCTCGAACCTCTCGACCCTGCAGGAAGGGATCACCGGAGTCCGAGTCATCCAGGCCTACGCCCGTGAGCCTGAGCAGACCCGTCGCTTCGAAGAGTCGAACCGCGGCCTCTTCCGTTCGCACCTGCACAGCCTGCGCGTGTCGACCTGGTTCTTCGGGCTGGTCGAAGCGAGCGGCGTCATCGCATCTGCGCTGGCAATCGGTATCGGCGGCTGGCTCGTCAATCGGGGCGACGTCACCGTGGGAACGGCGATTGCTGTGCTCTTGCTGTTGGCACAACTCTTTGAGCCGGTCCAACAGCTCAGCCAGCTGTACAACACGGTGCAGTCGTCAACGGCCGCGCTCGACAAGTTGTTCGGCATCCTTGATACCACGCCCGACGTGGCCGATGGTGAACTCGCACTACCGGCGTCGGGTGCCGTTGCCGTGTCGGGCGTCGGCTTCCGGTATCCCGAGACCGAATCACTGGTGCTCGACGATGTCTCGATTACCGTCGCAAATGGCGAACGATTGGCCGTGGTCGGCGCGACCGGATCGGGCAAGTCGACGCTCGCCAAGCTGATGGCGAGGCTCTACGATCCAACCGCAGGCACCATCACCTTCGGCGGTGTCGACCTCCGTGATGCCACGATTGGCTCGCTGCGCCAGCGCGTCGTTGTCGTTCCCCAAGAGGGGTTCCTGTTCGGAGGCACGATTGCCGACAACGTCCGAGTTGCCCGGGCGGACGCCTCTGATGGCGATGTGCGAGCAGCGCTCGATGCCATTGGCGCACTCGACCGGTTCGAGCAGTTCGAAGAAGGCATCCACACCGAAGTCCGCGAACGTGGCTCGCGCCTGTCGGCAGGGGAGCGACAGCTGGTGTCGCTCGCCCGTGCGGCCCTCGTTGACCCTGCAGTCCTCGTGTTGGACGAGGCAACGAGCAACCTCGACCCGGGCACCGAGGTGATTGTTGAACACGCACTCGAATCGCTGATGGGCAGTCGCACCACGATCGTGGTGGCCCACCGCCTGAGCACGATCCGGCGGGCCGATCGCATTGCCGTCATCGACGCAGGCAAGCTCGCCGAGCTTGGCACCCACGACGAACTGCTTGCGATTAATGGTCGCTATGCCAAGCTGGCCAACGCCTGGGCTTCAAGTCAGCCCAACTGACTCTTCGTGAGCGCGGTCTCCTCGCCCGATCGCGGCGCCCGCGACAACGCAGAAAACTTGGGATGACTCCGAGCGCAAACCGTTGCGTGCCCTGCCGGGATCGCCAAGTGGGCGCGAGCGCCGGTGGTGGTGGTCCTCGGTCAGAGGATCTGGGAGAGAAAGAGCTTGGTGCGCTCTTCTTGTGGGTTATCAAAGAAGTGTTCAGGCGTCCCGACTTCGACGATCTGCCCGTCAGCCATGAAGACGACGCGGTCAGCGACTTCACGAGCAAAGCCCATTTCGTGGGTGACACAGATCATTGTCATGCCCTCGTTGGCCAACGACTTCATGGTGTCGAGCACTTCTTTAATCATTTCGGGGTCGAGCGCCGAGGTCGGCTCGTCGAACAAGATGACCTTCGGGTTCATTGCCAGCGAACGCGCGATTGCAACACGTTGCTGCTGACCGCCGGACAACTGCCCCGGGAACTTGCGAGCTTGCTCGGGGATCTTCACTCGTTCGAGCAGTTCCATCGCCCTCTTTTCGGCTTCACTCTTGGCGATGTTGCGGACCTGGCGAGGTGCGAGGGTGATGTTGTCGAGCACGGTGAGGTGTGGGAACAGGTTGAAGCTCTGGAAAACCATGCCGGTTTCACGGCGGATCTCTTGGATATTGCGGACGTCGTTCGAGAGTGTGATGCCGTCAACGATGATCTCGCCGCGGTCGTGCTTTTCGAGCCGGTTGATACAGCGGATCATCGTGCTTTTGCCCGAGCCGGATGGGCCGATGACGACGACCACTTCCTTCTCGCCGACATTCATGTTGATGTTCGTGAGCGCCTGGAAATTGCCGAAGAGTTTGTCGACGTTCTTCATCTCGATGATCGCTCGGCCAGAGCCCAGGATCTGGGTGGCGTCGGCATTGACGGTGCCAGTTGGAGTGTTGCTCATCGCTGTGCCGGATTCCTTTTGAGAGTGGTTTTCATCGGACGCCGACCCCGAGCTGTTTCTCGAGACGGCGGCTTTCCTTGGACATGGTGTACGCGAACGACCAATACCCGACTGCTACGAACGCGTAGGTCACGAGTTGCAAGCCCTTGCCGAGGAATGCTGGCTGGGAGTTAGAAATGGCCACATATTGAAAGAACTCGGCGACGCCGATCGTTGCGATGAGCGACGTGTCTTTGAACAGCGAGATGAACTGCCCGACCATCGCAGGGATCACTGCACGCAATGCCTGTGGCATCACGATCAGCCGCTGGATTTTTGCTGCAGACATTCCCGACGCTTGCGCCGCCTCGGTCTGGCCCTTTGGTACGGCTTGAAGGCCACCGCGGATAATTTCAGCGATGTAGGCCGCACTGAAGAGGGCGATCACGATCATCGCTCGTGTGAGCGTCTCGGGTGTCTCCACTGATGGCGGGAACAGTAAAGGCAAGATGAAGCTGGAGAACAGGAGCAACGAAATCAGCGGCACGCCGCGGACGAACTCGATGAAGACGACGCAGAACCCCTTGATCACCGGAAGTTCGGAGCGGCGACCAATGGCGAGCAGCATGCCGATCGGCATGCCCGAAGCAATACCGACCACCGTGGCGAACAGCGTGAGGTGGAGGCCGCCCCAGTCTTCCCAGCCATAACCCTCGAATCCGACTGCGTTGACAATGAACAACGTTGCCGCGCCGATAACGATCGGGCCGCCAGTTCGGATTGCTGTCGACTTCGGGTCAGATCCTTCGAAGAATCGTGAAAGTTCGCTCGCTGCGATTGCCAGCGCCACAATGCCGGCGCTCAGTGCAACAAGGCCACTCGTTCCGGCGAGGACCGCCAACGAAACAATGGTTCCGATGGCCATCATTGGGATGGCTCGTGAACGGATCGGCGCGGGAAGCGCCCAGCCGGCAAAGCGTGTCACGACGATGCCGCTGACCCCGGCGATGACGCCCAGGACAGGGGGCCACGTTTTCGCGAACGATACGACCAACGCAACAAATACGAGGATCGGCCAGAAGCGGCTGAGGAGGTCGAGGAGCGACGAACGCTCGATGACGAGGCCTTTTTCGGCGGCGTCGTCGTGTGAGTTGTGTGCCCTGGCGGAGGTTCCGATGCCGAACGTGGCGATCAGGACGAACGCAGAGGTCCAGAGGCGCCAGAGTTGATCGCTGGGGAACTGCCCGATCATGAAGTTGCGGAGGTTGACGCGGATGATCTCCCATTCTTCGTTGGCAATCCACCCGAAGCTCTGGACGAGCAGGAAGACGACAACAACACCGAGCAGGACCGTGATGATCGAGTTCATGACGTTGTTGAAGAGGTTGTCTTTGACCCATTTGGCCGGAGTCGTGTCCGAGTGCAGCGGAGCGAGTTTCGCCGATTCTTTGGCTTCGGCTGTGTCAGTCATGTCAGCGCCCCACAATCTGCAGTCGTCGGTTGATGAGGTTGCCGATGGCCGACAGCACCAGGGAGAACACGAGGTACACGACCATCAAAATGAGGAGCAACTGTGGCGCTGGGCGGGACTGCCCAAACAGGTTCTGAATGACGCCGGTGATTTCGGCGAATCCAACGGCGAAAGCCAGCGACGAGTTCTTGGTGAAGTTCAGGAACTGGTTGATCAGGGGCGGGAATGCGACCCGGAAGGCCTGCGGGAGGATCACGAATCGATATCGCTGGAAGCTGTTGAGTGCAAGCGCGTTGCCGGCCTCGACCTGTCCCTTGTCGACCGAGAGAATACTGCCGCGGACGATTTCAGCAATGTGGGAGGCGGTGTACAACACGAGGCCGATCATCACTGCTGCATAGGGCATGATCATCGTGATGCCGCCGACATATACCCGGTCGATGATCTCAGGGGTCGTGATATCGAATGGGCCGCCGAGAGCAATGAATCCGACGACTGAAATGGCAACGAAGGTACCGAGTCCGTACAGCACTCTGTGGTGTGGTGTGCCGGAGCGATCAAACAGGCGACTGCGCCAGATCCACGCAGCGACGGCAGCGAGCAACGCGAGAAGCACGATGACCTGGAAGGTGCCGAATTTGTCGCCGCCGACAATCGACGGGAACCCGAAACGAAGATTGTTGAAGATAAACGTTTCGCCAAACGGGAGCCACGAAATGCGGACCGGCGGGAATGCGTTGAGAATAATTGTCCAGGTGAGGACGATGACCAAAAGAACGGGAATGTTGCGGAAGAACTCGACGTAGACGGTGGCGATTTTCGACAGCAGCCAGTTTGTTGACAGCCGAGCGATTCCGATGAGCGTGCCGAGCATGACAGCGAGCGGGATACCGACGATGATGATGAGAAACGTGTTCTTGATGCCCTGGACCAGCGCTGCGCTAATCGCGGCGTTCGAGTTCAGTGGGTTGTCAGCAATGGAGATTCCGCTCGGCTGATCGAGGAATCCGAAATCGAGCTCAAGGCCGATGTCGGACGTTCGTGCTCGGAAGTTGGCCCACAGATAATCGGCAGCCGACCAGATAAGGCCGAGCGCAGCAACCTGCGCAGCAACGACGAGAACGCGACTGTCGCGCCAGGGCGGCGGTTCGTCAGCGTTGCTACGAGATGAACTGCGCACCTTCCAATATGCAATGTACAGCGCGGCAAGGACGCCGAGAATAATGGCGAGGCGAAAGAGGCGTTCAAGCATGAGAGCAAAACCCGTCGGGGTGGCCGCACAATTGCGGCCACCCCGACGTCAGTTCAGGATGTAACTATTCCGATCAGCGGAACGGCGGCACGTACATGAGGCCACCGTCCGTCCAAAGGGCGTTCGGGCCACGGCTGAGGCTCAACGGCGCAAGGTTGCGCTCGAAGATCTCGCCGTAGTTGCCGACCTGGCTGATGATGTTGCTCGCAAAGTCGGTGGGCAGGCCCAGTCCGACTTCGGCGATGACTTCGTTGCCATCACCATCGTCGATCGGCAGACCGAGGAACCGGCGGATGCCGGAGTCTTCGCTGTCGGCGAACGAACCGATGTTTGCGGACGTGATGCCGAACTCTTCGGCCTGGATCGTCGCCATGACGGCCCAGTTCACTGCCTGCGCCCATTCTGTGTCGCCATCAGCAACCACGGGGCCAAGCGGCTCCTTGGAGATGATGTCGGGAAGAATGGCCGTGTCAACGTCGAGGGTGGCGGCGAATGCTGCCAGCTGCGACGCATCCGAGGTCCACACTTCGCACTGCTCGGCCACGAAGGCTGGTTGCAGTTCGTCGTTGGACTCGAACTCGAGGGCGGTGAACGGGATGCCACGATCGCCGAGGACGGCGTTCATGTTGAGCAACGTCGTTGTGCCGGTGAGGACGCAGATGGTGGTGTTCGACGCATCGGCGATGCTGGCAATGCCACTGTCGGCACGGACCATGAAGCCCTGGCCGTCGAAGAACGTGGTCTGCAAGAAGTTGGCCTGCTCAGCGCCGTCACGAGACGCCGTCCAGGTCGTATTGCGGATCAGTACGTCGATCTCGCCGGACTGCAGCGTCGGGAAACGCTGAGCAGCGACCAGCGGGGTCACATTGACGGCTTCGGAGTCGCCGAGTACGGCTGCTGCGATGACCTTGCAGAAGTCGATGTCGAACCCGCTGAACGAGCCGTCAGCATCGATGATGCCAAAGCCCGGGAGCGTGTCGTTGCCGCCACACTCGAGCACGCCGGCTGCTTGAACGGCGGCCAGTCGGCCACCTGAACTCTGTGTCACTTCGACATCGTCGGTCTCGCCACCATCGGTGGCGGCTGCGGTGTCTTCGGTGGCGACGCTGTCGCCAGTGTCGCTATCTGCGTCGCCGTCGCTGCTCGATGAGCAAGCCGTGACTACGAGACCAAGTGCCATGACGACACCTGCTGTGCGCTTGAGCGCATTCCCCCTACGGATTATGTGTTCTCCTCTTAGATTTGCCGGCTTTGACACCGGCGTTGTGGTTGCGTTTGAGCCGCTCTCGTGACCGTGGTCACGTAAACAGCAGGGCATGACGGTAACACCGATTTTGTAATTGACTTCACGAAGCTCGATGAATGCGGCGTTGCTTTATCGTTGCAGGCAGAATGACGTTCATGAACGATGCCAGCGCAACTGTCGCCAACGTCAACGTCTCGATCGCCAGGTCGGCACCGAAGTCAGCAACGGCAGTGGCGTATGCCGTTGCGACCAAGGGCGCGGTCGCTCGTCAGCTCGGACTCAACCGGGCCGCGCTCGAAGCAAACAAGTTCGAGGGCAAGGCCGGGCAGTTGCTCGCCGTACCGAGTACTCAAGGGGTTGTCTACGCGATTGGAGTCGGTGATCCGAACTCGATCGGCATCACCGCAGTTCGCCGTGTCGCAGCGGACTTTGCCCGAGCGACGGCCCAGCATGCCGAGATTGCAATCAACCTCGCCGACCTCGGCCACCTCGATGCGAAAGAGGCCGGTCAGGCCGTTGCCGAGGGTGTGCTTCTGGGGTCCTACCGGTACGTCGGCCTGAAGGGTGATGCGTCGATTGGCTCGAAGCTCGTGTCGGTGACCATCATCGCTGGTGATAAGCGATCCAAGGACGTCAAGCAGGGCGTCGAACGCGGCGTGGTCGTCGGTGTCGCAGCCGCATTTGCGCGTGAGCTCGCCAATACGCCGCCGGCGTACCTGAACGCCAAAGATATTGCAGCCAAAGCGGTCGCCCTCGCAGGTGACGCAGGCCTTGAAGTCGAAGTCTTCAACAAAGATCAACTGTTGGCAATGGGCTGCGGCGGCATAATCGGTGTGAACGCCGGCTCGACCGAGCCGCCCCGCATGGTCAAGCTGACGTACTCGCCGAAGAACACCTCGAAGAAAACCAAGGTGGCCCACCTCGCAATGGTCGGCAAGGGCGTGATGTATGACTCGGGCGGCATCAGCCTGAAGCCGAGCAACGCCGATCATGTCGTCATGAAGATGGACATGTCAGGTGCCGCGGCGGTCCTTTCGGCAATGTCGACCCTGAAAGCAATGAAGTGCAAGACCAAGGTCACAGCCTGGTTGATGTGCACCGACAACATGCCGTCCGGGAGCGCGCTCAAGCTCGGCGATGTGCTCACTATGCGGAACGGCAAGACCGTCGAAATTCACAACACCGACGCCGAGGGTCGCCTAATACTCGCCGACGGCCTGTCGCTCGCCGCCGAAGAAGCACCTGACGCCATCATCGACATTGCCACACTCACTGGCTCGGCACTCGCCGCGCTCGGGACCGAGATTGCCTGTGTGCTCGGCACGAACCAGCCGCTTGTGGAGCAGGTGAAGGCCTGCGCCGAAACCGTCGACGAAGCGGTGTGGCAGCTCCCGATGGCCACCACCGAGTACCGCAAGCTGCTCGACTCAGTCGTTGCCGACATGCGCAACATCGGTGGTCCATACGCCGGCACGATCACGTCGTCGATCTTCCTCACCGAGTTCACAGGCGACGTGCCGTACGCCCACCTTGACATCGCCGGCCCGATGGAGAAGAAGAGCGATAGCGGCCTCTATGCCAAGGGCGCCAGCGGCTTCGGTACCCGACTACTTATCGACCTGGCCTGCAACTTCACTGCACCCGAATAGTTGCGAAAGGGGCCTGACCCCAAACGCAACTCTGGCAGAAAGGCGGCTGATCCCCTACTCGAGTCGGGCGACGTTGTCGGCGACCTGCGCGGCGACGTAGGCAATCACTCCGACGGCGCGAAGTTGATGCTCGATCACGTTGCGGTCGTCACCGACGTTGAGCATCGTCATGGCGAGTTGGTGGGCCCGGACGAAGGCCTCCTCGCTCCCGTCGCTGCTTCGCGCGTTCGGCAACCAGCCGGCGTGCTCGAGCTGGAGTTGCTCCGGCATGCGTCGCAGATGTCGATGGCCAACCGGCGGGATGCGTCGGCGAACCGCAAGCCCGCCATCTGGAAGTGGGTGCGCCATCCCAAACATCACGCAGCGCTGCAACGCTCGACTGAACGGGCTCGATCGGCCAGTGGAGAATTTGAGCCCCATTGACGCCGCTGTCACTTGGAGATCCAATTCGTAGCCATCGGGTTCGACTTCAAGACCTGAGGCCAACCTGCGGAGCAACCACGTTGCTGTCGGGCCGAGCACGCCGAGCCAAAAGATCTCGACGTACCGCGACCGCGGGTCGTGGCCGCGATCGTCGACAACCGGGTCGATCCACGGTCGAATCGTGACGAGCGTGGCAGCATCGAGTGAGTCGCCCCCGGTGGGATCGTTGGGTTCGGAGGGGCCGGAAGTTTGAGCACGCCCAATAACCGACGGTGGGCTAGATGGAGGGGGTGGCGGAGACGGGGCGAATGGGTTCGGTGGGGTTGAAGGGGTCAGGGAGTGAAGCGACACGAGAACCTCCGCGCAATGGCGACAGATGAGATGAGCAGAAGAAGTCGGCATCGCAACAGTGGGCGGTTCGGTCGACAAATGGGAATGCCAGTGCACCCCGGTTCGTTGAGTTCGACGCACACGCAACCGTCGTCTTCGGGAAGTAGTGGAGTCGATGGTGGAGGTTTCGATGGTGGAGGTTTCGATGGTGGAGGTTTCGGAGGCGGTGGTGGAGGCGGCGGTGGCTCTGGTTCTTGGTAATCAGGGCTGCTCTCTGGCTCGGGTGGATCGCCGTAGAAAGTGCCTTCGTGAATGTGAACGTCGACGGTGCACAAGCCTGCCGGAGGGCTACGTTCTGGAGCGATGACCGACGATCAAACTCCGAATTTCGGCCGCCGACGCCTCGTTGTCGGAGGCGCAGTGGTGCTGGTTGGCGCGCTCGCTGTCGTCGCACTGGTGAGCGTCAGGGGTGGCGGCGACGAGACGCTGTCGATCTCGGTTCCATCGACATCGACCGCCACAATGATCAGGACCACCACCACGACGGTGCCGGCAACGACCTCGACGACCTCGACAACGGTGCCACCCACCACAACGACCACGACCACGACCACGACCACGACCACGACCACGATCCCTGTCCCCACCACTCTCGTTGAGAATGGTGTGCCAATCTGGGAACCCTACGAACCCCGCCCTGCGCTCGTTGGCCTTGCAGCACTGACTGGTGAGCCCGTTGGCCAAGAAATTGCCAATCGGCCGATCGTGGCAGCAAAGATCGACAATTACGTGCGGGCACGGCCCCAGTGGGGTCTCGATCAGGCCGACGTCGTTTTTGAAGAGAACGTTGAAGGGGTCACGCGATTCGTCGCGCTGTTCCAGACACAACTGCCCGACCGAGTTGGGCCTGTTCGTTCGGCGCGCACCGGCGATCTTGACATCCTGGCCTCAATGAACCGGCCGATCCTGGCGTGGTCAGGTGGCAACAGAGGCGTGACGAATTGGATCGAATCGGCCGACCAGTCAGGAGTCCTCGTCAACTTTTCCGCACAGAGAAACCCCTGCTACAGCCGTGGTTCGAGTCGTTCGGCCCCGCACATTCTGCAGCTCAGTCCGACGTGCGCCATCGAGAACGCGGCAACTGCGGGCCCGGCTCGCCAGCTGTGGGGGATCGACGCTTCGTGGACCGTACCGGCCGACCTTGGTGCGGTACTTAGCCCTGCCTTCAGCGTGGCCATGGACGGTGTGTCCGTCGACTGGGCGTGGGACGCTGACTCCCAGAAATACCTCCGGTCCCAGAATGGCAACCGGCACCTCGCAGCGTCGGGTAACCAGATTGCTGTCGACAACGTGGTCGAGATGTTTGTCTTCCACTCCGTCTCGCCGGTCGACGCACGATCACCAAACCCAGTGACGATTGGCCGCGGCCCGGCAACGGTGCATCGCGATGGCATCAGTATTCCAGCGACGTGGGCTCGCAACACTGCCTACGAACCGTTTGCGCTGATCGATGCAAACAACGAGGCGATCCTGCTCGACACTGGATCGACCTTTGTTGAACTGGTTCGCGATCGGCCCCGCTGATCAGCCGGGTCCGATGTGCAGCTTGGGGCCGCCCGACTGAGGGTTAGGTGGCAACGATGGGGTCGAGCCTGAGCTCGGGTTCGTTCTGCTCGATGCGCTGGAGGGCGTATTTGTTCTCAAACAAGGCGACGAGATCGCCGCTGAATCGAGCGAGGATACGGACGCCTGGCTTCTGGCGGAGCACATCGGCCGACTCTTTGTCGGTCACACGGATCGCCTGATACGACGCCGGCGAGATCTCGATTGGGGCGTTGAACTCGAACTCGAGTCGGTTGGCGAAGACATCGAATTGGAGTTGTCCAACTGCGGCGAGAACGGGCGAGGCATCGCCCCAGTCAGGGTCTTTCAGGACCTGAACGACGCCCTCTTCGTTGAGCTGTGCGAGGCCCTTGCGGAACTGCTTCGACTTGGCGGTGTCGATGGGCCGGGCCGTGGCGAACACTTCAGGTGCGAACGACGGGATCGGCGGGAACTTGACCTCCGGGCCAGTTTCGTCGAACAGCGAGTCACCAATGTTGAGGCCGGTTGCGTTCACGAGCCCCACCACGTCGCCGGGGAATGCCTCGTCGACGGTCGTGCGCTCGGCACCGAACACCGTGGAGGCGTACTTCGTGGCAAATGGCCTGCCGGTGCGTTCGCAGGTCATGACCATGCCGCGGTCGAACTTGCCCGAACAGATGCGTGCAAAGGCGATTCGGTCGCGGTGGTTTTTGTCCATGTTGGCCTGGACCTTGAACACGAATGCCGACACCGGAGTGTCGAGCCCGCGAGGCTCGTTGTTGATGTCGAGCCGCGGCAGCGGGGCTGGTGCGAGGTCGACGATGGCGTCGAGCAGGTGACGGACACCGAAGTTTGTCAGCGCCGAACCGGCGAATACTGGCGTCGACTCACCTGCGAGGAACGACTCGAGGTCGACGTTTGCGCCGATCGCGTCGAGGAGGCCGCTCTCTTCAGCGGCCTTGTCCCACTCTTTGCCCTCTTCGGCTGCGGCGCGCTCGGCGTCGACCTCTTCTTCGGGGGCAATTTTTGAACCGCGAGCGGTTCGCGTGAAGCGGGTGAAGACGTCGGTGCGACGATCGATCACGCCGCGCAGATCACCGAATGAGCCGACCGGCCATGTGGCAGGAGTCGGTCGGAGGCCGATTTGGGTTTCGATCATGTCGAGGAGTTCGAGCGGTTCGAGGCCGGGCCGGTCGAGCTTGTTGAGGAACGTGATGACCGGAAGCTTTTGTGTACGACATACTTCGAACAGCTTGAGTGTCTGGGGCTCGATGCCCTTCGCTGAGTCAAGCACCATCACGACCGCGTCGACGGCTGACAGTACGCGGTACGTATCTTCGGAAAAGTCACGGTGACCCGGAGTGTCGAGCAGGTTGAGTTCGTGTTGCCGGTAAGGGAAGTTCAGGGCGGTTGACGTGATTGAAATGCCACGTTTCTGCTCCATGTCCATCCAGTCGGATGTGGCTGAGCGCCGACCCTCGTGGGCTTTGACCGCGCCGCCCGAGGTGATTGCGCCCGCATAGAGGAGGAACTTCTCCGTGAGCGTGGTCTTGCCCGCGTCAGGGTGACTGATGATGGCAAACGTTCGGCGTCGTTTTGCTTCGATTAACACCTGATCAGACACGATCGCCCACGCTAGCGGCGCGGCACCGAAGCGGGAGCCGAGGTTCTTGCTCATCCGTTTACCGTTGCTGGCTGTTGCTGCGCGGATCGAGTGGATCACAGCGAGTTGGTTGGTAGGTATCGAGGTGTGTTCGACGACGATGCATCGGTGCCCAACCTTCCTGTTGGTCACGGCGCTGCTCGTGAGGCGCTCGCCAAGGCCTCACGCGTCGTCGTGCTGACCGGAGCGGGCATCTCGACCGACTCGGGGATCCCTGACTTTCGTGGCCCGAACGGCCTATGGACGAACAACCCGGCAGCCGAGAAGGCATCAAAACTCCAGAACTACCTCAACGAGCCCGAGGTGCGACACGCCGCCTGGCAGAACCGACTGACCACTCCGGCCTGGACGGCGCAACCGAACCGCGGCCACGCTGCCATCGTCGAGATTGAGCAGCGTGGTCAACTGCATGGCCTCATCACGCAAAACATCGACGGTCTGCATCAAAAGGCCGGCAACGATCCGACCAAGGTCATCGAGGTGCACGGCACGGTGTGGTTTACCCGCTGTTGGGAATGCAAGGACCAGCGGCCAATGGAACAGAGCCTCGAACGGGTACGCGCGGGCGAGATCGATCCGTCGTGTCTGGAGTGCGGCGGCATCTTGAAGAGCGACACCATCAGCTTCGGTCAGGCACTCGTGCCCGAAGTGATCGACCGTGCATTACGGGTGAGCGAAGAGTCCGATGTACTGCTGGCCGTTGGTTCGACGCTCAGCGTTTTCCCGGCCGCCAACTGCGTGCCGCGAGCGAAGGCGAACGGCGCGACGGTGATCATTGTCAACGGGGCCGAGACAGGAATGGATCGGTATGGGGACCATCTTCTGGTCGGCCAGATCGGCGAGATCCTGCCAGCGCTGGTTCGCTGACTCGGGCCTGAGAACGGCTGGCGAGGAATGCGCCGCTGATCACGAGCCCGATGCCGACAATAGCAATCGGAGCGACCGTGTCACCCCGAAAAGCCATGCCGAGGGCGAGTGACACCACCGGGATGAGGTAGGTGATGAATGAAGCGCGAGTCGACCCCACGCGGCCGACGAGGGTGCCCATGATGGCGAACGCAATACCCGTTCCGAACACGCCGAGTACGAGTACGGCGATGAGAGGGCCGACTTCCCACTCGGCGCTGCGAATGTCCCACAGGCCATAGGGGATGGTCCATAGCGTTGCGAGTCCAAGCATGCGCGCCATCAATGGCAGCGAGCCGTACTTCTTCTGGAGTGGCGCAGCGAGGTTGATGGCGAAGCCGTAACACACCGTTGCGCCGAGCACCATGAACACGCCAGAAGCGGCGTTCGAACCGTTGCGGACCGACGGAGCGCTGATCAATGCGATGCCAGCAAAGCCGACGATAAGGCCAAGCAGCAGCGCTCCATGGGCACGTTGTCGAAGCAGCACGGCAGCAACCGTGGCGGCGAAGATCGGAGTTGCGCCGTTGAGTAGCCCGGTGACCGACGAGTTGATGTGTTGCTCAGCAATCGGGAAAAGAGTAAACGGGATAGCAACCCAGATCACCGAAAGCAGGAGCAGCTTGGCCCGGTCATCGGGCTCGATCTGGACGTCGGTGACCGCGCGCCCGACCCGGGTGGTGATTGACCGGGGGAGCGCCCACAGTGCCGCAGCGCCAGAACCCACGCGGACCAGAGTGATCAGGCCCGGCGGAAGCGCTTCGAGACCGATGTCGATGAAAACGAACGATGAGCCCCAGATCGCAGCAACCGAGACGAAGAGCGCCCAGTCTTGCGGGGTGAACTGGCCGTCGTTTGATGCAGCGGAGGCCGTGAACAATTTCTTGGAAGCGGTGGGGGCGTTGCTCACGGCGGCACGCTAACGAATGACGAAGCTGATGATCGTTCTGGCTTCAAAACATCCGACGGGCCGACAGGGGCGGGAATTGTTCGGTCGGCGAGTGGGTTGCACCAGACCCCCACTCGATACCCGACCTGATTGGTAGACTTTTCACCATGGCAACGTTCCGCGACCTTCTCGCCGCTGCAAAGTCTGAGATCACCGAAGTCGATACCGAGGGCGCT
>Ga0114998_10002179_pt1 | contig 14934 bp, 14 predicted proteins | sample ArcticOcean_MG_C_5_FD_87044 | JGI IMG/M metagenome (GOLD analysis project Ga0114998, IMG submission 87044) | Marine microbial communities from western Arctic Ocean - ArcticOcean_MG_CB4_138 | ecosystem: Environmental > Aquatic > Marine > Oceanic | place: Arctic Ocean: Canada Basin | collected...
TATTTGTGAAGAAGATATCATTCCGTTAAGACCAGGTGATGGTATATCTCCAATGGATTGGAATATACTTCTTGGAAAAAAACTTAAAGCAAAAAAAAATAGATTTGATAAATTATCTTATTCAGATTTTATATGAAAGTAGGAATACTAACAAGTTCCAGAGCCGATTATGGTATTTATTTACCATTACTTCAAAAGCTAAAAATTGATTTATTTTTTGAGTTAGAAATTATAGCTTTTGGCACTCATCTTTCAAAAAATCATGGTTATACACTTACTGATATTGTAAAAGATGGTTATAATACTATTCATGAAATTATATCATTAGTTGACGATGACAGTCAAAAAGGAATAGCAACCTCTTACGGAAATACTATTCTTAAGTTTTCGAATTTTTGGGAAAATCATTCTTTTGATTTAGTCTTATGTTTGGGTGATCGATTTGAAATGAGTGCAGCGGTGCAAGCAAGTATTCCTTTTGGTGTGAGGCTAGCGCATCTGCATGGCGGAGAAACTACACTGGGTGCAATAGATAATATTTACAGGCATCAAATTACTCTAGCTTCACAAATTCATTTTGTTGCTTCGGATAATTTTTTAAATAAGGTAAGAAATATTTCTGGAGTCTCAAAAGGAATCTATAATGTTGGCGCTTTAAGTTTAGATGGAATAAAAAAAATAGATTTACCTGATTGGACTGATGTTAGGAGATTGTTTGACATTTCAAATAAAGAATTTATATTAATTACATTTCATCCTGAGACAATAAACCCTAATCAAAATAAGATTTATATTGAAACTATTTATGAAGTTTTAAACGAATTATGTAAAAAACATTATCTAGTCATAACATTTTCAAATGCTGATACAATGGGTAGTTTATACAGAGAATCTTCAAAAGAATTAAAAATTAAAAACCCCAATAATATTACTTTAATAGAAAACTTTGGGAAGTATAATTATTTTGCAGCAATGAAAGCCTCAAAAATATTACTTGGCAATACATCAAGTGCAATTTTAGAAGCAGCATCATTTGGAAAGTTTGCTATTAATGTTGGAAATAGGCAATTAGGTAGACTAAGAAGTAATAATATTTTAGATGTCCCCTATAATAAAACACTAATAATTAATGCGATTAATAAAATTATTGATGAAAGTTTGTTCACTGGTGAAAATAAATATTACAAGCCTAATACTGCATCAAATATTATTAAAATAATTACAGATAATGAACTATAGAAAACACTTAATAAATATTAATAGTACAATTAAATATGCATTAGAATTATTAAGTTCAGTAGGACTTGACACAATTTTATTTGCTATTAACGAAAATAAACAACTAATCGGAAGTATAACTGATGGAGATATTCGTAGAGGTTTATTGAAAGGATTATCTATAGAGAATCCAATTGCAGAAATAATTAATTCAAATCCTAAATTTATTAGAAAAGAAAATTATTCAATTGATGAAATAAAAAATTTAAGAAATAATAATTATAAAGTAATACCTGTTTTGGATAAGAATGGTGTTATAATAAATATCATTAGTTTCAGATCGATATTATCTTATTTGCCAATTGACGTTGTTATAATGGCAGGAGGGTTAGGGAGTCGTTTAAAGCCTTTGACAGATGAAACACCAAAGCCATTAGTAAAAATTGGAGATAAAACTATTATAGATTATAATATAGATAGATTAATGAGTTTTGGTGTTGATGATTTTTGGATTTCAGTTAGATATTTAGCTGATCAAATCAAAGAGCATTTAGGAAATGGTAATAGTAGAAATGTTAGTATAGAATATGTTAGTGAAGATACCCCCTTGGGAACAATTGGTGCTGTTAGAAAAATAAATAATTTTAAGCATGATTTTGTCTTGATAACTAACTCAGATATTTTGACAAATTTAAATTATGAGAATTTCTTTGAAGATTTTATCGAAAAAGATGCAGACATGTCAGTCGTTACTATTCCATATGATGTAGAAATACCTTATGCAATTATGGAAACAAATGGCAATAACATTTTGTCTTTTATAGAAAAACCTACTTATACATATTATTCCAACGGAGGAATATATTTAGTTAAAAAATCTATTTTAAAGAATATTCCCAAAAATAAATTTTTTAATAGTACAGATTTAATGGAATTACTTTTAGAAAAAAAACTCAATTTAATTTCTTATCCAATGCATGATTATTGGCTAGACATTGGAAAACCAAAAGACTATTTAAAAGCACAAAAGGATATTAAACACATTAAATTTTAATGAAAATCTTATATCTGATTCCAGCTAGAGGAGGTTCCAAAGGGTTACCAGGAAAAAATATAATGGTACTTGGAAATAAACCTTTAATAAATTATTCTATTGACTTTGCTAGAAATTTCACATCAGATCTAGATATATGTGTTAGTACAGATGATGATGATATTATAAAATGTGTTAATGATAATAAACTTAACACAGGTTTTATAAGACCTAAAATTCTGTCAACTGATAAAGCCACAACCAATGACGTAATTATTCATGCAATTAATTATTATGAATCAATTGGCATAAAATATGATTTAGTTGTTTTACTACAGCCAACATCTCCATTTAGAAAAAATCAAGATTTAAAGAATATGTTAAATAATTGGACTAATGATTTAGACCTACTAGTTTCTGTAAAAGAGTCTCATGACTCACCTTATTTTAATATTTTTGAAGAAAATACAAAAGGATTTATTGAAAAAAGTAAAAAATCTGAGGCTACTCGAAGACAAGATGCACCTAAAGTATATACTTTCAATGGTTCTATTTACTTATACAACGTAAATTCAATTAAGCAAAATCAAATTATCAGAATTAAAAAATACGTTATGAATGATCCAATCAATTCATTAGATATCGACACAAGTTTTGATTTTATGATTTGTGAAACTGTTATAAAAAATAATTTAATTTGAAAAATATTAGAATTATTCCAAGACTTGATATAAAAGGTCCAAATTTGGTAAAAGGTATACACCTTGAAGGTCTAAGGGCTCTAGGTAAACCCTCGGATTTTGCAAAAAAATATTATGAAGATGGTGCAGATGAACTCTTGTTAATGGACGTTGTAGCCTCTTTATATGATCGGAATAGTTTACATGAAATAATTTCAGAAACATCAGAGAACGTTTTTATACCTATTACTATCGGTGGTGGATTAAGAACTCTTGAGGATATTAAATCGGTATTAAGGGTTGGAGCTGATAAAGTAGCTTTAAATACTGCAGCTATAAAAAATCCAAGATTAATTCAACAAGCTGTTAATAAGTTTGGATCTTCCACAATTGTAATTTCAATTGAAGCAATTAAACAAGAAAATGGTGATTATTTTTGTTTTACTGATAATGGAAGAGAGTTTACTGGTATTGAGGTTATTGATTGGGTAAGAAAAGTACAAGAGCTAGGTGCTGGTGAAATAATTATTACATCTGTAGATAAAGAAGGAACAGGAAAAGGTTTAGATGAAGAATTAATTTCAAAAGTTTCAAAAGAATCATCTGTTCCACTTATAGTTCATGGAGGGATTGGCAGTAAAAATCATGTAAAAAGCATCTTAGAATATCCAAGTGTAGATGCAGTTAGTGCAGCATCGATTTTCCATTATGATTATGTTACAAAAAATACGAATAAAAAAACAGCAGGAACGGAGGGTAATACAGAATTTTTATTGAGTGGAAGAAATGTTAAAAATATTGAAACAATCTCTCTGAATGATCTTAAAGAGTTTTTGTTTCAAAACAATGTTAGTGTAAGAAAAAATAAATAATATTAAATGAAAAATATTGCAATTATAGACTATGGTATTGGTAATCTTTACAGTGTCCTAAAGGCTTGTGAGTTTGTTGGAATTAATGCAGTAATAACGAATGATAAAAATAAAATAACATCTTCTGATGCGATAATATTGCCAGGTGTTGGGGCTTTTAATGATGCAATGAATAGCTTAAATAGGTTGGATTTAGTTAACCCAATAGTTGATTTCTCTAAATCTGGAAAACCATTGATGGGAGTTTGCCTAGGGATGCAGCTTTTACTAAGCGAGAGTGAGGAGTTTGGTTCAACAAAAGGTTTAGGGATTTTTGAGGGAATTTGTAAAAAATTCCCTCAAATTAATGGAGATTTAAAATTGAAAGTTCCCCAAATAAATTGGAACAGCATATATCCTAATAATAATAATAATAGCTTTAAAACAAATACCCCATTGGAGGATATAAAAAGTGGAGAACAAATGTATTTTGTTCACTCTTACTATGCTGATTTAGTTAATGAAGATGAAGTATTAAGTAAAACAATTTATGGAGGTATCGAATACTGTTCCTCTATAAGTAAGAAAAAAATATTCGGTTTTCAATTTCATCCTGAAAAATCAGCTTCTGAAGGATTAAAAATATATGATAAATTTAAAGAAATAATTAACAATAAAATTGAATAGGAATGGAAAGTAAAAACACTCAAGAAAGATATAATTTACCAACAGAAGTAAAGTTTTGTGTCAAATGTACTATATCGAACCAAAGACCAAGGATTTCTTTTGATGAAAAAGGTGTTTGCTCAGCATGTAATTTTGCAGATTTTAAACAAAATAAAATTAATTGGACCGATCGGGAAAATGAACTAGTAACATTATTAGATAAATTTAGAAAAGATGATGGATCATATGATGTTTTAGTGCCTTGCAGTGGTGGTAAAGATGCAGCATATATTGCTCATGAGTTAAAGCATAAATATGGAATGAACCCATTAACGGTTACTTGGTCACCAAATATTTATACCGACATTGGATTTAAAAATATACAGAATATGATTCAGATTGGAGATTTAGCAAATATTGTAGGTAAACCAGCAGGGAAAACTCACCGTAAATTAACTAAATTATCTTTTGAGATTTTAGGTGATCCATTTCAACCCTTTATTTATGGGCAAACTAACTTTCCTCTTCAAATAGCCGTTCAACATAATATACCCTTGGTTATGTATGGAGAAAATGGAGAAGTTGAATATGGTGGTGATATGAAAAATGCATTTAAACCAACTAGAGATTATAAATCTGATCATAAAAAACATTATTTTTCTGGTTTAGGACCGGAAGACTTAGTGAAATATGGAATTGAGGAGAAAGATATAAAACCATATATGGCTCCATCAAATGAAAGTCTAGATGCACTAGGTGCAGAAGTACATTTTTATGGATATTATAAACAATGGACACCTCAAGAAAATTATTACTATTGTGTTGATAATACTGGATTCACTGCAAACCCTATAAGAAGTGAGGGGACTTATTCAAAATACGCCTCATTAGATGATCAAATTGATGGCTTTCATTATTATTTGGCTTATATAAAATTTGGTTTAGGAAGATGTACTTCAGATTCTGCACAAGAAATTAGAACCAATCATATTACAAGAGAAGAAGGTGTTCATTTAGTAAGAAAATTTGATGGTGAATTTCCAATTAAACATTTTCAAGTGTTTTTAGATTATTGTGGAATTACAGAAGAATATTTTCATGAAGTTCTAGATTCTTGGAGATCTGAACATTTATGGGGAAAAGATGAAAATGATGAATGGAAAATTAAACATAATGTATCAAAAACTGGATTAAATGATAAATAACACAAAAAAGTTTCTAATTGTAGGATTTGGCGGTATGGGGTGTAGACATGCCCAGTCACTCATTAATTCGTTTCCAGAAAGTATAACTTATATTTTCGAGCCAAATGACGATGTTTTTCAGAAAAATATAAATTTGATAGGTCAACAGGATAATAAAGATATTGTTAAATTGTCAAAATTAGGTCAGTTTAATGATGTAATAGACTTATGTGTCATTGCTACTTCTGCAGGTCCTAGATTCGATATTTTAAGGGAGTTATTAAATTATGAAATAAAGAATTATATTCTTGAAAAAGTCGTTTTTCAAAGTGATTATCAATTTGAAGAAATTCTTAATATAGTTTCTGGAAAAAACATATACATAAATTTTGTAAATAGATATTTTGAAAACTACCTTAAAATTAAGGATCAGATTAATAACCATCCATTTTCAATGAATATAATAGGGGGAGATTTTGGACTTGGATCAAATGCTCTTCATTATTTTGATCTATTCAAATACTTTGGTGGTAGTAAGTTGAAATTAGATAAGTTTCTTTTAATAGAGAATACTAAAGGGAATAAAAGAGGAAATCAATATAAAGAAATATTTGGGCAAATTTCTATTAGTTCTGAAGATGGTTCAAGCTTAAACATTAGTTCTGATCCTCTTCGAAAAGGAGATGTTGAAATTATTTTAAAATCATCGAAAATTACACATATTATAAATGAGGGGTTATCAAACCATATAGAATTTGGAATAAATGATATAAAAACCTCACCTCTTTATATCGAATATACAAGTTCATTAACGGGTAAAATTTTTAAAGACATACTTGATTCAAAATGTCTCCTTCCGACTTTGGACAATGCAAAGGATATCCACTCTTTGTTATTTGAATCTATTAACAAATCATTAAACTTAAAAACTGAAGATATATGTCCGGTAACTTAAAAATATTAGTAATAGGAAGTGGTTTTATAACAGAACATTATTTGAAAGCTATTTCATCTATTAACATAGAATGTGTAGTTGTAGGAAGAGGTATAAAAAATGTAAAAAGGTTAGGTGAAATTTTCAATAACATTAAATTTCACTCAGGTGGTCTTGAAAATTTTCTTAAACAAAATTCAATAGAAGAATTTACTCATTTTATGAATTTAGTAAATATTGAATATTGTATTCCAATAACTGAACTACTTTTGAATCATGGTGCAAAAAAAATATTACTTGAAAAGCCTGGTGGTTTAAATATTAATGGATTAGACTCTGTTAGAGAATCTGCAAATAAAATTAATACCGATATAGTAATCGGATACAATAGAAGGTTTTTCGAATCAGTGAACAAATTAATTGAACTCTCAAATGCCGATGGAGGTATAGAAAACATAAACTTTGAATTTACTGAATGGGTACATACAATTGATAAAAAAGATTATTCCGATAAAGCATTAGCTAAATGGATAATTTCTAATTCGTCTCATGTAATTGATACCGTATTTTATTTAATTGGGTTGCCTGAAGAAATTAGTACTTACACTTTAGGAGCTAATAAAATTGATTGGCATAAGACCGGATCAATATTTGTTGGTTCAGGAATATCATCGAAAAAAATTCCTTTCTCATATAATACTAACTGGAATTCAGCAGGAAGATGGGCTATTGAGGTAACTACAAATACCAAAAGATATTATTTAAAGCCAATGGAGAAATTATCAGTACAAAATAAAGGGCAAATTAATATAACAGATATTGAGTTACCAAATGACAAGGATATTAATTTCAAACCAGGAATTTACGATCTAGTTCATTCTTTTTTAAATGATGATTATAGTAAACTATTGTCTTTAGAGGAACAGATAGAGCATATAAAAATTTACGATCAAATTGGAAATTACTAAATTTTTTAAAAGTAAATCATTTTCTTATATATTAGCAACACTTATATCAAAAGCAAGTGTTTTTCTAATCATTCCTGTTTCGGCAATTTTCTTAAACACTGAAAATTTCTCTAATAGTGGAAGGGAATTATAATTTTTAGATGAACAAAAAACTGTTAACATTCTTTTTTATATTTTTATTTATTTTACCTCAAGCGATGGTAAACTTTATTCCTCTTTTTTTTCGAGATATTTATTATTATTCTCTGTTTTTATTACTAGGAATATATTTTCTATTTAATTTTAAGCTATTTTTAAAAAAAGATAATTCTTTTTTGTTTTCTTTCATTTTTATTACTGTATCCTTTGGAGTATTAAATGTCCTAATAAAACAAGAAATTCATTTATTTGAATTAATACTCCCCATCTATACATACCTTTCTTACAAGATAATTATTCAAAGGAAATTAAATTTATTAGTTTTTGACTATTCTATTATTGTTTTATATTTTGTTTTTTATTTCCTATATTTTACGAATATATCAGATCCTACTGATTTTCAAAGATCTGATTCAAATGATGTAGCTTTTTTTTCTGAAGCAAGTTCAAATTTAATACCAAGCGTTTTAAATAACTTTTTATTAGCTTATTCTTTACTAAATTATATTTACAAAACTAAAAGAATCAAGATCATATTCATTTTTTCAATAATAAATCTTGTTTTAATTATTATTCAACAAAGTCGCATAGGTGTTTTTGTCGCTGTTATCGTATTGCTAATTACTTTACATCAAATGAATCCTAATATTTATAGAAAACATAGGTCAATTATTTCTCTCTTTTTTGCCTCTGTTATTTTGCTTGCATTAAATTGGATTTTTAAATCTACTGTATCTTCTTTAGGTAACATTTCCAATGAAATATTATTGGATGGAAGAATATTAGCCCAATATTCATTTTTTAACAATTTAAACTTTAATTCATTTTTATTTGGATATAATGATGACGCTTTATTTTTCATATTTGGTTATACTTATAATGTTTTCTTAGATTTTTGGAACAACTATGGATTCATTCCATTTTTAATTTTGATGTTCTTAATTATTTATAGATTTTATAGTAATAATAAATTTCTATTACCTTCTTATTACCTTATACCATTCCTATTTTACTCAATGTTTGAATCTATTTATTTTCCAAATTTTTGGGATGTTTTTATTTATTTGGTGCTTTTTACTAAAACTAATAGTCCAATCTCAAATTTATCAGAATACAGTAATAATAAAACAAATCACTGTTAAAACATTACTTGCACTATATGAATAATCTTGCATTAATAAGCTCTCCGGGTCAATATTACACATTATTAGAGTATTTGTTTATAGCAGATTTAAACAAAAATGATTTCTATTTAATTTTTTTTGATAATAATTTAAATCCAGAATCTACTTCATTTTTTAATGATATTAACAAACAAGATCAATGGGGTAATATATCATTCTTTCATTATTGGAAACCAAAAGATAATATTGTTCTGAAAATCTTTTCCTTTCTTAAACTTATAATTTTTATTCAAAAAATACCTCCAATTAAATTCTGTAAATTAGTCTGCTCTCAACTGGATAATAATTATATTCTTCAAATTATAAATAGCCTTTATTACGAAGAAGTTGTTAATCTGGATGAAGGGAATGCTATTTATATAACTATAAAAAAAAGGAAAAAAAATAACAAGAAAAAGTTTTTTCATTATTTCGGATATAAAAACTATTTTCCTGAAAAAATTACTTTTTTTACTAGCTACCCAAATATTGAAATCACTAATAACGACAAGATATTATTGTGCGAAAATGATTTTGCAAAAGACTGCCTAAAAAACCATCCTGTAGACTCAGATACATTAATGATTGTTGGCCAGCCTTTTGTCAAAATAGGTTTTATGTCTGCTGATAAATATTATAATTACTTACTAAATATTATTAATCAACATAGTGATATTCAAGAATATCATTATTCCATGCATAGGAACGAAGATATTAAAGATGTCACTTTTTTTTGTAATCAATTAGGACTTAAAATTGTAAAAAATAATTTGCCAATTGAGATGGAAATAATAAATATGGATGTTATTCCTAAATATTTTATAGGCTTTAATTCTGCAGCGTTGTTAAATATAAGAAAAATATTACCTAAACAAATTGATGTATTTGCCATAAGACTTTATGAGTCAGATATAAGTGTAAACTATGCCGATAGTAAATTTGATGAGATTTATGAAGTGTTTAAAAATAATAACATAATAATACACTAAGCTCAATTTGTAAGTTCAACTATTAATAATGATAAAAAAATTTAATAAATACAAGAAACACTTCATTAGTATTAAAAACAACGATCTTATTACCGATACATTTATTTATGGAATTTCAAATATTTTTTCAGCTCTAATCCCCTTCCTTTTAATTCCTTTTATAACTAATAATATATCACCTGAAAGCTTTGGGATATTTACAAACTATAATATCTTATTGTCAGTAATTGTCTTATTTGTTGGTCTAAATATGCATGGTGCTATTCAACAACAGTATTTTAAACTTGATCATAACGATTTCACCTCATATTTATCCAATGCATTTATTATAAGTACTATTTCATCAATATTTTTTTGTTTAATAATTATTATATGTGGCTCATTTGTTTTTGACTTTACTGGGATTCCAATATCCTGGGTATTAATATCAGTTCCAATTGGTTTTTTTAACTTTTCAACTATAGTTCTTTTATCATTATTTCAAATAAAAAGTAAACCGTTAAATTATTTTCTATACAAACTGTTTAACTCCATTTTGAACTTTATTTTAACAATTTTGATAATTACATATTACGATCAAACATGGCAAGGGCCAGTTCTTGGAAAAATAATAGCTTATGCTGCTACATTTCTAATTGGAGCATACATCTTAATATTTATCTTTAAGATCAATTGGGTTATTTGTAAAAAACATATTAGTCATTTGTTAAAATTTTCTACGCCTCTTGTCATATCAGCATTAGGTGGTATGATATTAACAGTAAGTGATCGGTTTTTTATCACTAATATGATATCTTTAAGTGAAAATGGAATTTATTCCCTTGGATATCAACTTGGTATGATTATTAGTCTAATAACAATTGCTGCAAATCAGGCTCTTATGCCAAAAATTTATGAGGATTTAAGTAATAAAACACGAGACAACCAAAACGTTCTCAAAATAATTAATTATTATTTTTTAATAATTATCATATTTATGATTATAATAAACTTCTTTGTTTATTTCTTTTTTGATTATTTTATTGGAATAGAATATTTAGATTCAAAAAAATATATTTGGATTATATCTCTTGGGTATTTAGCGCAAGGGATATATTTTATTTTCGTAAATTTTCTTTTTTACATTGAAAAAACAGGAATTATCGCAATAGTAACCTTTTCTACTGCAATTTTAAACTTAGCATTAAATTATATATTTATTAAATATTTTGGTGGATTAGGTGCGGCAATCTCAACATTAATATGTTTTCTGACTCAAGGTATTATTGTTTTCGTATTTACTAATAGATATTTTAAATTATACAGAGTATGAACAGATTAAAACTTCTTAAACACTTGAACTATTATAATGATTCTAGTGGAATTCCGTTTGAAGAAAAGATTATCTTGAGAAAAGGTTTTAGGATTAAAATAACTCCGAAAGAAAAGGAATTATGTATAATTGCTAGCAAAGTTAATGCATCAATGCCTGACTATTCGAATGGATTTTCTGTTCCCGAATTATACAGCAGCAAAATGAAAAATGTTACTTTTTTTGGAAATAGTGGTGGGATACTGAATTCTCAAGGAAAAATAGTAATAGAGTCATTAATGAACATCGCTAGGATGTATTCATCATTTATATTTCGTGTGCCAGGCTTATTTCTGAACAGTAATTTAAAATCAAGCACATATACTTCAATATTTCATTTGCCATGGGCAGAAACGAGTATATTTCATTTTTTTATTGACGTTATGCCTCGTCTTTACGTATTGTCATTCTTTAAAAATGAAAGCATAACTATAATAATTAACCATGATATTCCAGATTTGCAATGGCAGATACTTAAAACATTCAATGTATCATACAGAAATTTTAAGTTTATCAAAATTAAAAAATATCAAAAATTTAAGATCAGTAATTATGTTTTTCCGAGCTTCAGTTCACTGAATAATAATGGATACCTAGACGAGAATACACTCACATTTATAAACGAATTAACTAGGCAAGCATTTGGTGCAGAATTAAATATTAATAAGAATAGGCGCATTTATATAAGTAGAAAATATGCGGATAAGCGAAAACTCACAAACGAAACTGAGGTTCAAAAAATGCTTGTTAATTTAGGATTTGAAATAGTTTATGCTGAACATTTAAACTATAAAATGCAAATTGAATTATTTGGGTCTTCCAACTTTATAATTGGCGTACATGGTGCAGGCCTGACTAATATGATATTCTGTTCTAAAAACACGAAAATCATTGAGATTCATTGCCATAATAATGTTAATACACACTATTGTTTTATGGCTAAATCTTGTAAAATTGATTACACCTATATTATTGGATCTAAAGAAGATAAAAATGGATATTTTAAAATTGATATAAATTTGCTTGAAAAAGAATTAAAGGAATTTAAAATTAACTAATAATAAATATACTATTGATTTATATGCAAAGATTAATCTATATATTAAATGTGATAGTAAGTATAATTGCTAACTATAATTTATATTTCTAATAAAATGAAAATAAAAGTAGTTGTTTTATTGAGTCATTACCTTCCTGGAACAAAAATTGGAGGACCCGTAACATCAATCAAAAACATAGTAGACAGTCTTTCAAAAGATATTGATTTTTACACTATTACATATGATAGAGATTTTAAAGAAACTCTTCCCTACCCTAATATTGTTTTGGAAAAATGGATTGCAATGTCAAACTATTCCATTTTCTATGTCCGTAGGAATATATTCAGTTTAATACAAATAGCAAAGCAGCTGAGAGAATCGAAGGCAGATGTAATTTATCTTAATCCTTTTTTCGACCCTATTTTTTCAATATCGATTGTGATTTTGTCGCGTCTTAATTTATTTGGGAATTCAAAAATAATTGTTGCTCCAAGAGGAGAAATGCATTTAGAAGCCCTAAAATTTAAGGCAGTAAAGAAAAAAATAACTTTAAGGTTTTTTAAAATATTTAATGTTTATAAAAATGTCATCTGGCATGCAACGTCAAAAATAGAAAAGGAACTGATCTCTACAACAATGGGGGTTTCTCTGGAAAAAATAAAACTAGCGAGGAATATTTCTAATACAAGTGAAATGAGTACTCCACAACCATTAAATAACCAAAACGATAAGGCACCTATGAAAGTTGTATATCTAGCAAGAATTTCAAAGGATAAAAATATTCCTTTCGCATTTGAGGTATTATCAAGGGTTAATGTATTGATTGAATTTGATGTTTATGGGCCTATTGAAGATTTAGATATTTGGAGACAATGCCAAATACAAATTGCGGCATTACCATCAAACATTAAAGTTTCGTATAAAGGAGTAGTTGAAAAAGAGGAAGTAAAAAAGGTATTATCAACCTTCGATTTATTCTTTATGCCAACGTTTGCAGAAAATTATGGTCATTCCATTGCCGAATCCCTTTCTGTTGGAACTCCTGTTTTGATTAGTGATAATACTCCGTGGAGAAACTTAGTTCAGTTGGGGTTAGGGTGGGATATTAACCTCCAAGAAAGTAAAAAATTTGTAGAAGTAATCGAGGAATTTTCAACACTTTCATACAGTGATAAATATAAACTTCGGTTAAAAAGACTAGAAAAGATAAAATTGATATTAGAAGACCCGGCAATTTTACGAGAAAATCTTAATCTATTTATTAACTAACTTAAAAATTATATAAAAAAATGATTGATTTAACTATCATAATACCGACAAGAAATGAAGAAAAAAATCTACCTTTTTGTCTTGAACCTCTTCACAAATGGGCTAAAAAAATTATAGTTATTGACTCTAATAGTGTAGATAAAACTTCGTCAATTGCTAAGAAATTTGATGCAGAAGTAATTGAATTTAATTATCAGGGTGGTTGGCCAAAAAAACGTCAGTATGTTTTAGATAATTTTGATTTCCAAACAGAGTGGATTTTATTGCTTGATGCAGATGAAATTCTCACGGATAAATCTAAGATAGCTATAGAAGAAGCTATCACGTCTTCAATTTACGATGGGTATTATGTTTGGCTGAAAATGGAATTTTTTGGAAAGATGTTGATTCATTCTGATCCCGGTCTAAGAAAATTAAGTCTGTTTAAAGCTGGTAAAGGTAACTTCGAAAAACGGTTCACATCTCAGGATAACACAATGGGTGATATGGAAGTGCACGAACATGTCGTCGTAAGCGGTAAGGTAGGTGAAATAAAAACACCAATCCTACATCGAAATTTTAATAGTATGAGTCGTTTCATTATAAAGCACGATGAATATTCAAATTACGAGTGTAAAGTGCATACTCAAGGATCTGAGACCAATATAAAAGCAAAGTTTTTTGGCAGTACAGAGGAGAGACGTCGATATATCAAAAAAAAGCTTATTAGAAATCCGATTGCTCCAATAGTGTATTTTCTGTACTTATATGTTCTCCGAGGTGGATTTAGAGAAGGGTATCCCGGATTTTATTATATTCTTTATCAGTGCATATATCTTTACTTTGTAAACTCAAAAATTTATGAATTGGAAAGGTCAAAAAATAAAATTTAATTTGTATAAAAATTCTTGTTATGAGTATAAATAAATACCAAATATGTACTAAAACCATTATGGATACGTCAGATCCAAATATAATTTTCAATGATGTTGGTGAAAGTGATTATTATACCAATTATGTAGAAACAATTCTCCCTAATTGGCATACTGACGAAAGGGGCCATAAGGAACTCATTCAAACAGCCGAAAAAATCAAAAAAGAAGGTAAAGGAAAAGATTTTGATTGTATTATAGGGTTAAGCGGTGGTTTAGATAGTTCTTATACTGCATATATTGCAAAGGAAATCATGGGGCTTAGACCTCTATTATATCATGTGGATGCCGGTTGGAATTCAGATAAAGCTGTAGGGAATATTGAAAAATTAGTTAATGGACTAGATTTAGATTTATACACTAATGTAATCAATTGGGAAGAAATTAAGGATTTGCAATTGGCCTTTTTGAAATCACAAATTACTGACCAAGATCTACCACAAGATTATGCATTTTTCTCATCTTTGTACAAATTTGCTAAGAAAAATAAGATTAAGTACGTACTTACTGGTGGTAACTTTTCTACAGAATGCTGTAGA